>Ga0180434_10007403_pt1 | contig 12365 bp, 7 predicted proteins | sample SS_ome_7_FD_132453 | JGI IMG/M metagenome (GOLD analysis project Ga0180434, IMG submission 132453) | Hypersaline lake sediment archaeal communities from the Salton Sea, California, USA - SS_1_D_2 metaG | ecosystem: Environmental > Aquatic > Non-marine Saline and Alkaline > Hypersaline > Sediment... | reverse complement strand
TCGGTGCGCGGGCCAGTTGGCTGGCGTCGCCCAGGGTGACGAAATCGTCGGCGGTGGCGGCGCCGGACCAGCAGGCGTCGTCGAGGCGGCCGTCGAGCGCGGGGGGTGCTGATACCACCGGCACGGCCATCTCCGCGGGCGCCTTGATGCCCCAGATGCGCACCTCGCGCACGCCGGGCGCGTCGCCCTCCCACGCGGTGATGGCAATGCGCAGGTGTCGCGCCCGAACCGGCTCGAAGACGGCGACGTCGGCGTTGCGCCCTTCGGGCATGGTGCGCAGCGCGACGCGCCTGTAGGCATCGCCCTCGGTGCCGACCTCGACGGCATACTTGCGGATGCGCCCGGGACCCGTGGTGAGGTCAACCCGCATGAGCGACACGGGGCGGCCGAAGTCGAAACTCAGCGTGATGGGAGATTCCCGCCCGGGCGCCGCCTGCCAGGCCGTCCCGGAGTCGCCGTCGGTCATGGCGCCGGGCGAAGCCCCCCCGCCTGAGGGTGCGCCGATGACGGCGTGGCCTTCCAGGGCCAACGGCAGGGCGCCCTCGGGGAAGCGCGCCGGCCGGCGCAGCGCCGGACCGACGCCGAAGAGGTCCGCGGCGTCGGGCAGGACGCCCCGGTCGCGCCAGGCCTCGGCCAGCGCGGCATCGGGGGGCGGCGCCACGAGTGAGAACATCTCGTTGATCTTCCCCTCGCCTTCGGCGCGGCGGCCGGCCCACAGGGCGAACTCGCCGTCCACGTAGAGTGCCATGGCGCGCCGCAGGGCGTCGGCGCCCGCGACCGCCTCGACGAAGGGCCGGAGGGCGTCGTAGAAGGGGTTGACGCCCTGGGGCGTGGCGGACATGGCGGGCAGATGGGCCTCGACCAGCGAGGCGACGGAGGGCGCGGGGCTCTCAGCAGCGGGGGCGGGAGACTCGCCTCGCACGGCGGCGGCGCTGACCTCGGCTGCCACGCGCAGCGCGACGTCGTGCGGGGAGGGCGCATCGGGCGAGTCGTCCTGCAGCGGGTTGAGCGCCTCGAAGAGCGTGCCCGCGTCGGGCTTCGCCGCGGACCACGCGTACTCGGCCATGACGGGGAGCGCCTGCCAGCGGGCGTCCCAACTGGTGTAGAAGGCGCCCAGCGCGCGCGGGTCGCGCTGGCGGGCGGCCTGGAGCAGCCGTGACCAGCGGTGCGCATTGTGCAGGCGGTACCAGGGCGAGCCGGTCACGCGCAGGCCCCGCTCCAGGAAGTAGTCGAGGCTGGCGGCGGCGCGCTCGAACTCCTGCTCGCTGTCGCCGTAGAACCAGACGCACTCGATGACGTCCTTCTCCATGTGACGGGTCGCGTCGTCAGCGCGCTCCTGGGTGGCGTTGTGATAGGGGTTGGCGGGATCGGCCCACATCATGATCTGCACGTCGGGATCAACGGCTCTGGCGTAGGAGCGCAGGCGATTCACATCCCAGGCCAGGATCGTCCCTTCGGACATCTTGGAGTGCAGGCACCGGCTGTCGGTGCGCATGGCCTGGGGCTCGTCGTGGCCGATGTGCAGGTAGCGGGGCCGCAGCGCGCGCACCGTATCCTGAACGGCGCGCTTCATGATCTCCTGGGTGCGCGGCTCCAGCGGGCAGTAGGACGGCCTGCCGGGGGGCGCGTAGTTGTAGGAAACCGACACGGCCGCCCCCTCGGGGATGCGGCCGTCGGGGAGGCGGCGGATGGCCCAGGGGTCGGCCGACGCGTTGTAGGGAAAGGCGGTCGCGCCCTCGACGACCTCGAAGTCCGTGTCCGGGCGGTACCGGGTCCGGCCGTCCTCGCTGGTGACGACGACGGGCGATGCCTCGGTGAAGATGACGTTGCGATGGGCGAGTTCGACGGGCTCGGCGCCGAGCGTGAGGATCTCGCCCTCCACCCAGATGCCCTCGACGGTGTGGCCGTCGCGGCCCACGACGGCCTGGCCGTGGCCGAAGGACTGGATGAGCGGCACCCACTCGATGTGGCGGGCGCGGCAGTAGGCCTGCACCTCGCGGGCCCGCGCGATCTTCTCGTCGTCGAGGGCGTACCAGTCGCCGGACTCGGTGACGAGCATGTTCATCTTCATCGCCGCCAGGCGGTCCACCAGGGCTCGCATCTCATCGGTGAGGTAGGTCCACCCGCCGTTGGTGGCGCGGAGCGCCATGTCGGGGTAGTCGCGCACGATCATGGGGGGCAGCGACCCGCTGCGCATCAGCAGTTGGCGAAGGGTCATCAGCCCGTAGAACGCTCCGGCGGCATCGTCGCCCACGATCACGACCTGCTCGCCGTCCACGGCCATGAGGTAGCCCTCGGGGCCGGAGCGGCGGATGCCGGAGAAGTAGCGCTGCGCGATCTCGTCGAGCCCGCGGTCGGCCGCCGTGCGGTCGAAGACGCGGATCGCCGGGCCCTGCTCGAAGTCGGCGGCGGAGACGATGCGCAGGGTCACGCCGCGGGCCTGCTCGGCCGCGGCGGCAAGCATCTCGGCGCCGGCGCGGTCCGCCTCGCCGTAGCGCGCGGGGAGCACGATCACCGTGTCCGCCGACAGCGCGAAGGGCGAGCCGCCGGGCAGGGTCAGCACTTCCTGCGGCTCGGGGCTCACGCCCAGCAGAAGCACGCCCAGGGCCACCACCAGCAGAGTTGACGCGGACATGAGCGCTCCTCCTAGCGAAACGTGATGACCGCCATCTGGGGGACGTCGCGGAAGCCGTCGGTGGTGACCGGCGAGAAGGTGACGCTTTCCGAGGGCGCCCGATGCCGGCGGCGGATGTTGAAGCGCCGGGTCTCGCCCGGCGCGGGCGTGGGCCTTCCGAGGGCCGCGAAGGGGATGCGCATCAGGGCCGCCCAGCCGCCGGGCGTGCGCACCGTAACCGCCTGCCAGTCGGCATCCCACTGCAAGTCCCAGCGGCCCCGTTCGTCGCGCACATTGCCGATGGGGGTGACGGCGAAGACGCGGTAGTCGTGGTAACTGTGGTCGGCGATCAGGGCGATCTCGACGGCGTCCTGCTCGGCGAGGTCGGCGTCGCGCTCGCTGGCGCGCGCAGTGAGGGACGCGCCGGCGCCCAGCCCGCAGCGGACCGCGGCGTAGAGCGCGCGCTCGTCGTAGCAGAGCCAGGCCTCGGTCGCCTGCGCGGGCGCGTCCCAGGTCGTCTCCAGGCTGAAGCCGTCCAGATGGACTGCATCGCCCCACACCGGATCGGCGAACCCGGCGACGAGGGCGGGGCCGGCCTCGACGCGCGGCACCGCGACGCGTCTGGTCGCATACCAGTGGCGCGCGGGGCCGCGCAGGATGGTGCGCTCGGCGGCGTTGGTGCGTCCGTCCAGGCGCGTCTCGACGGCGATGCGGTTGGCGCCTGGGCGCAGGGGCAGGTGGGTGCGGAAACGACCGTCACGCACGCGGACGGGCTCACCGTTGACCGTGACGTCGGCGCCGGGCTCGGTCCATCCCTCGATGAGGCAGGCGTCCTGCTCGGTGGCGGCGTGGTCGCCGGGGCGCGTGCGCACGAGCAACCGGGGCGAGTCCATGCAGCCGGTGATCTCGCGCGCCACGGCGGCGCGCAGCCGCACCAGATCGGCCGGATCGCGCGAGAAGTCGAAGATGTCCTCGTGGGTGATCGCCCGGCAGAGTTCATCCACGCGCGCCTGGGGGTCGTAGTCGGCGCCCAGGTTGGCGGCGACCACACCCAGCCGGTTGCGAAGCAGCCGGAGCAGGGCGTAGTCCTCGATGCCGTCGCGCACGTTCTTGAGCCGGATCGAGGCGACGGGTCCGGCGGGGCCGTCAAGCGCCGGATAGAGCAGGAACCCGTCGCCGTTGGCGGCGTCGTACTGTCTGGGTTCGGTCCAGGGGCCGCCGTTCTCGCGTTTCGGCCAGTAGGTGGTGGACCAGTAGAGGCTGCCGGTGACGTGATACAGCATCTGCTGCCAGAAGAGCATGCGCGGGGCGATGCCGTCGTCGTCTATGAAGTAGGTGGGGCGGGGCCAGTGGGGGTACACGCAGGGATACCACCACACCTCCTCGCCGCGGCGGATGCGCCAGAGCAGGCGCTCGCGCGGGGCGTCGCCGATGAGGGGGACCCAGCGGTTGACGAAGCCGTAGAGGTCCGGCTCGGGCTCGAGGGTGAGCAGAAACGTGAGGTCCGGGTCCACGGACTGGAGGGTGCGCGCGATGCCGCGGACGCGCTCGTACCGGTCGGGCTTGGGCTCGTCAATGGGGTACCAGTAGGCCTTGTCCAGCCAGCCGCGCTCGCGCAGCGCGGCGACGGTCTCGCGCAGCACCTCGGGATCGTCGGAGTAGGGCGCGCGGAAGGCACTCACGCGCGGGTGGTCGAGGTAGGCTGCGGCCTCCGGCGACGGCACGGGCACGGGCGGCACGTAGGGCGACAGGTGATGGCTCACCAGGAACCAGTAGAAGGCATCCATCACCTCGCGCCACTCGGGGGACTCCGGCTCGAGGCCGTAGAAGGCGGCGACGTGGCCGTAGGAGATGCCGTAGGCGGTGCCCATGCAGGGGTCATCGGGCAGGGCGAAGGGCCAGACGGTCAGTTCGACCGGCGCGGCGACGTGCTCGTCGCCGGCGCGCAGCCGGATCGCGCCCCGGTAGCAGCCGGGCGGCGCGTTGGCGGGCACGTGGAGGTCAACCCAGATCGGCCGGTTGACGCCGGCCTCGACCGCTGTCGGGCCGACAAGCGGCGGCAGGGGGTCGGGCCAGTCGCCGGGCTGGGGATGGGGCTTCTCGGAGGGCTGGGACACGTGCACGTACTCGACGCGCAGGAGTTCGGCGTTGGCGGAGGGGATGATGGCGGGACCGACCAGGTCTTCGGCCCAGACCTGTACGGCGGGCAGGTCGCGCTGGGAGCGCAGCACGATCTGAAAGGGCTCCGTCTCGCCGGCCATAGCGGCCACGCGCACGGGGAGCGCCTCGAACCGGCCTCCGGTGCGCATCACCTTCTGCATGCCCGTGGTCCACTGCAGCTCGACCGGGGCCGCCCCCGCAGCCGCCACCCACGCGGTCAGCACGAGCCCGATGGCCGCCAATCGCTTCATGGCAACTCCTCCCTCGCCCGACGCCAGGCGGCGAACGTCACGGGGGAGGTTCGACAAGCCGCGCGCCCTCCCTGCGCCGGCGGCTCCGGGATGGGCCGGGCGCGGGGATGTGCGACAAGTGCGCGAGGATACGCGCGCCGCGCGCGGAACCCAGACTCTGGGCGTGCATCTCGCGCGAGTGCGTCGTCCGATATCGTAGAGGTGACCTGATGATCAAGCGACTCGGAGTCCTGGCGGCCGCGCTGCTGGCCGTCTCCATGCCGGCCGGGGCCGCCACCTGGGTGGGTGACTGCTGGGGGCTGGGGCTGCGCACCGCCAAGGGCCGGCTGCTGCTGGAGAACAGCGGGGCCAACTACGTCGAGATCCTCTGCCGGGTCGAGTACATGGAGGGGCCCATCGAGAAGGCGTTCGCCAACCCCCGGCACCGGCCCTGGCCGTGGGCGGATGCCGCCTACCGCGAGAGCCTCGACTCGCTCATCCGCAAGGCCGACAAACTAGGGCTCAAGGTGCAGTTGAACCTGGACCCCGGCTCGACGGCCGTCTCGCCCGCCTTCCGCGACCGCCTCAAGCGCGGGGAGAAGACGCCCGATGAGGGCAGCGCCTGGCTCTTCCCCAACTACAGGACGGGCTACACGGAGCGGCAGATCGCGCAGTACGCCGACCTGTTCCGCCGCAGCGCCGAGCACTGCCACAAGGTCCATCCGGGCGTGGTGCGCTGGATCCAGATCGGCAACGAGTGCGACTACTTCCCGGCGGCCAACTACGCCCAACTCGTCGCCGCCGTGGTGGACGAGGTGCGCGGCAGCAAGGCGCCGGTGCAGATCATCGCCGACGCCCGCGCGGACGTGCTGAAGCGGCTGGACTCGAAGCACATGCCCGACATCGTGGGGCTTCACCACCTGCCCTACTTCAGGAGCAACCCGGCCGCCTACCCGCCGCCCAGCCGCTTCGTGGCCGATGCGCGCAAGGCCATCGGGGGCAGGAAGTCCTGGCGCGGCTACCGCGTGGCGGCGTGGGTGGACGAGTGGAACTCCCACACCAAGGCCCAGCCCATCGCCTCGCAGGCGGGGCAGCGTCGGTTCATGTCTACCCTCGATGACATCGCGCGCTCGGCGGACGGCTCGACGTTCGTCTCCTTCGTGCTGGGGGGTGCGAAGGGATCGAAGAACGGCGACTTCGCCGTCGCCTGGACCGACGGCTCCTACCTCGTGCCCCAGTACCGCGAGGTGGCGAAGAAGGTGGCCGCCCTCACCGGCAGGCGCGTCGAGGACCCGCTCGACCTGTGCCTGCAGCCGTCGGGCGCGTTCGTCTGCCCGTCCGACAAGCCCCGGTAGCCGGGCGTTCAGCCCCCTCCCGCGCCGTGTGGCAATCCTGCCCAAACCTGGCGCGGAACCACCTGCGCGCGGCCCTCCCCACGCGGAAGGATGCATCTGAGACGCGCAAGTCACGCTGGGCCGGCCGGCGCACGCCGGCGGGCCGCGCGCGCTTGGAGACAGGACCATGTCGGTGGCGGCGGCGAGCTCTGTGTACGACGAGGCGATGGAGTACTTCCAGACGGCCTTCCCCGACGCCGCGCTGCAGGCGCTCTCGCTGGTGGGGCAAGGCATCAGCATCATCGGGCCGGACTATCGCATCCTGTGGGCGAGCCCCGCGCTGCAGGCCTGGGCGGGGCCGCTGGACGAGATCCGGGGGCGCCTCTGCCACGAGGTGTACCAGCGCCGCGACGAGGTCTGCGCCAACTGCCCCTCCGCGCAAGCCTTCGCCACGGGAGAGCGCGCGTCGTCGCTGCAGCCCGGCTTTGCCACGGACGGCACGCCGCTCTGCTTCGAGTTGACGTCCGTTCCGATCAAGGACGCCGACGGCGTGGCGCGCCTGGTGATGGAGGTGGCCACCGATATCACCGAGGCGTTGCGCACGCAGGAGCGCGAGCGTCTGCTGACGACTCTGCTCGACCACTCACCCGAGATGGTCGTCTTCATTGACCCGGACGGCATGATTACCGACGTCAACGCCGCCGCGGTGGACGCTCTGCAGCGCACGCGCGAGGAGGTGATCGGCGAGCGCGCCGACGCGCTGCTGGGCCGCCGCCTCTCCGAAGACGAGTTCCGGCGGATGCTGGAGGCCAGCCTCACGACCGGCTGGCGGGGGCAGTTGCCGCAGGTCACCCGGAGCGGGGACACGGGATGGATTGAGCTGTCCACCGCTCCCGTGAAGGACGCGGAGGGACACAGCATCGGTGTGATCGGCGTCGCGACGGACATCACCGAGCGCAAGCAGGCGGAGGAGGAGTTGCGCTTCAAGAACGTGCTCCTGGAGAGCCAGCTCGAGGCGTCCCTCGACGGCATCCTCGTGGTGGACGACGACGCGAACATCCTCTCCTACAACCGCCGCTTCGCCGCCGCCTGGGGCATGCCCGAGGAACTGCTGGTTTCCGGATCCGGCGAGCAGGTGCTGCAATGGGCCCTCGATCATCTCGAGGACCCCGAGCGCTTCCTGGCCCACGTGCGCTATCTCATCGAGCACCCCGACGAGGAGAGCGTGGACGAGTTCGTGCGGCGCGACGGCCACACCCTCGAGCGCTTTTCGGCGCCCATCAAGGGCCCGGACGGCACCTACTACGGCCGCATCTTCAGCGAGCGCGACATCACCGAGCGCAAGGAAGCCGAGCATGCGCTGCGCCGGAGCGAGACGCTGAACCGCAGCCTGGTGGAGCACCTTCCGCAGCGCATCTTCATCAAGGACCGCGATTCGGTGTACGTGGTCTGCAACGCCAACTACGCCCGCGACCTGGGGATCGAGCCCGAGTCCATGGTCGGCAAAGACGACTACGCCTTCCACCCGAAAGAACTCGCCGACGCCTACCGTGCCGACGACCGGGAAGTCATGGAGACGGGAACACTCAAGCACACGGAGGAGGAGTATCTGGCCGACGGCGAGGAGCGTTGGGTGCACACGATCAAGCTTCCGTATCGCGATGAGCGTGGGGACGTCGTCGGACTGCTGGGAATCTTCGAAGACATCACCGAGCGGAAGCAGGCGGACAAGGAGCGCGGGCGGCTGGTCCATGACCTGGGCAACCGCGTCAGGGAACTGCGCTGTCTGCACGCGCTCACGCAGCTGGTGGAAAGGAAACCACCGCTGGACCTGCTCCTGCAGGAGGCAGCCGACCTGCTGCCGCCGGCGTGGCAGTACCCGGAGATCGCGTGCGCCCGGATCGTGTTCGAGGGGCGGGAGTACCCCACCGCCGGCTTCCGGGAGACCGAGTGGAAACAGGCCGCCCAGATCAGGCTGCGCGGCGAACCCGTGGGAAGCATCGAGGTCTGCTACCTGGAGGGCAGGCCCGAGGCGGACGAAGGGCCGTTCGTGCAGGAGGAACGCGACCTGATAGACACGATCGCAGAGCGCCTGGGCACGGCGATCGAGCGCAGGCAGGCGGAAGCCGCGGTGCGGAAGCACGAGCAGTCGCTGCAGGCGAGCAACGCCCGGCTGGCCGAGATGACGCAGGAGATGCAGCAGTTCCTCTACCTGGTGTCACACGATCTGCGCTCGCCGCTGGTGACGGTCGAGGGATTCGCCAGTCGCCTGCTCGTGCGCCACGCGGAGGAATGCGGCGAGGAGGCGCGCCACAGCCTGGAGCGCATTCGCGCGGCCGTGGGCTCGATGGGGCGGCTCATCGAGGGCCTGCTGCAGCTCTCGCGCACCAACACGAAGCAGTTGACGCCGACCTGGCTCAACATGGGCGAGATCGCCGCAGAGGTGGCGCGCGACCTGGAGCAGCAGGCAACGGATGCCGGCGTGCGCGTGGAGATCCAGCCCGAGCAGCCCCGCGCCTGGGGCGACGCGCGCGCGGCCTACCAGATCCTGCTCAACCTGGTCAGCAACGCCGTGAAGTACCACGGCGACGCCGATCCCTACGTGCGGGTCGGCGGCGAGGCGCGCGAGGGGGCCGTGGAGTTCACCGTCCGCGACAACGGCCTCGGCATCGAGGCGGACAGCCTGGAGAGAGTCTTCCAGATGTTCACGCGCGCCGACACCTCGGGGCGCCCGGGCCTGGGCATCGGGCTGGCGGGCGCCAAGCGCCTGGTCGAGCGCCACGGAGGCCGCATCTGGGCCGAGTCCGTGCCCGGCCAGGGCTCGACGTTCCGTTTCACCCTGCCCCACCCGGAGGCGTCAGATGGATAGGTCACAGCCGCTCCATGACATCCTGCTCGTCGAGGACGATCCCGACCACGCCGAGTTGACCCGCGAGGCCCTCAACGACGCCGGCCTCTGCAACCCCATCGTCACGGTGGACACGGCCGCCCGCGCGCTGGACTACATCCTGGGGCGCGGCGAGTTCAAGGGGCGCGACACCGTCAACCGCCCCTGCGTCATTCTCCTCGACCTGCGGCTGCCCGACGGCTCGGGATTCGACGTGCTGCGCGCGGTGCGCGAACGCCCCGAGCACCAGGCCACGCCGGTGGTCATGCTCACCACCTCGGCCAACGGCCCCGACGTCGAGCAGGCCTATGCGCTGGGGGCGAACTCCTACTTGGTCAAGCCCGTGGGGTACGAGGAGTTCCACGGCAAAGTCCGCGAGGCGGGGCTCTACTGGGCCCTGCTCAACCAGCCACCCGCCGAGTAGGAGGCCGACACCATGCCCGCACGCGCTGCACCGCTCCGTGTTCTCCTCGTCGAAGACAACGAGGATCATGCCTTCCTCTCCCGCCAGGCTCTGGAGGACGAGGGCCACACCGTCGAATGGGTCTCCACCGCCCGGGAGGCCATGCAGCACGTCGAGAAGGGCGGATTCGACGCTGCGGCCCTGGACTACCGGCTGCCCGACTCGAGCGGCATCCAGCTGCTCCAGCGCATCCGCCACCTCAGGCCGGACCTCGCCATCGTGATCGTCACCGCCCAGGGCAGCGAGGAGGTGGCGGTGGACGCGATGCGCGCCGGCGCCAGCGACTACGTGGTCAAGACCGGCGCCCACGGCCCTCAACTCGTCAAGGCGGTCGCGCGCGCCGCCCACCGCGCCGAGGCCGACCGCGCCGCCCGCGAGGCCCACAAGCGCCTGCAGCGCGAGGCCGAGACCGACCCCCTTACCGGCCTCTTCAACCGGCGCCAGTTCGAGGGCCTCTTCCATCACCTCCTGCAGCGATCTCGCGTGACGCGCATGCCCATCGCCGTGGCGATGATGGACATAGACCGCTTCAAGCAGCTTAACGACACCTTCGGACATGCCGTCGGGGACGAGGTGCTGGTCGAGTTCGCCGCCGTGCTGGGGCGCTGCATGCGCAAGGGCGACCTGATCGCCCGCTACGGCGGCGACGAGTTCGTGGCGGTCATGCCGGACATCGCGCGGGCCGACGCGGCCGAGGTGGCCGACCGCATCCGCGGGGCGTTCGCCTCCTCACCCCTGGCTGCGCGCCTCAGGACGACGCTCTCCGTGAGCGTCGGCATCGCCTCCGGCGGCGCCCAGGAGGACACGGACGACCTGCTGGGACGCGCCGACCGGGCCATGTACGCCGACAAGGCCTCGCGGCTGGAGGCCGCCGAGGCATCCCGGGCCTAGGCCGCCCCCGCCGCCTCCTGCAGCACTCGCTGCTGCCAGCCGTCCGTGCTCACGATCTTCCAGTCCCGTCCTTCCTTGCGGAGCGTCAGCGTGACGGTGCCGAAGTACCGCCCCACCGCCTGCGGGCCCGCGGTGAGCGTGGCCTCACCCTCCAGGATAGCGGTGGCCTCGCGGCCGGCGACGGCAATGCGGGTCTGGCGGATGGTGACCTCGAAATCCCCGTCGCTGCGCAGGATGCGAAGCACCAGGACGGACAGGGCCTTGCGCTGGATCCCGGAGCCGTCGCGGTAGTCCTCGGAGAAGTAGGCCATGACGCGGCTGGGCGCCTTGGCCTCGATGCCGCGCTCGAGCCCTGCGATGAGCGCGCGGATGCGGTCTTCCTCCGTGGGCTTGGGATAGAAGACCCACCAGGCGATGCCGCCTGCGGCGATGAGCGCCAGGATGACGATGGCCCACGTTGTGCGGCGCCTGCGCATGGGGCGGCGATCCTCAGGCGTGCATTGTACCGGGGCCGCGTCCGCCTGGCAAGCGGCCCGGAAGGAGATGGCTCCGCGCCGGGCAAACTAGGCGCGGCCGGACCCGGGAGCCCGCCGTGCCGATGGATACTCCGAAGTCGTGGCAGCCCGCCCTCGACCTGCTGGCCCAGGGCGGCGTCTGCCTGGTGGTCGGGGGCACGGATGTGGGCAAGTCCTCGTTCTGCGCCGTCGCCGCCGGCCGGGCGTTGGCGGCGGGGCCGGCGGCGGTGGTAGACGCCGATACGGGCCAGTCCGACATCGGGCCTCCCGCGTGCGTCTCCATGGGCCTGGCGACGGAGCCGCCGGAGACGCTCGGGGATATCCCTGTAGGCGCGACCTATTTCGTGGGCGCGACGTCGCCCTACCGCCATCTGCTTCAGGTCGCCGTGGGGGCGAAGCGCATGGTGGATCGCGCGCGCGATCTGGGCGCGGGCGCGGTGATCGTGGATACCACGGGCATGGTAGCGGGGCCGGCCGCGCGCGCACTCAAGGCGGCCAAGGTGGACCTGCTGGACCCCGAATGGCTGGTCGCCCTCCAGGCCGAGGACGAGGTGGAGCACCTGCTGGCCCCCTATCGCAAGCGCAAGCGCCCCCGGGTACTGCGGCTGCGGCCCTCGCGCGCCGTAGAGACGCGCACCGCCGAGGAGCGCCGCTTCAACCGCGAGCGGGGCTTCGCCGCGGCGCTGGCCGGCGGCAAGGCGGCCACGGTGGCCTGGGCGTCGCTGGGAGCGGAGGCCACGCCGTTCCTGACCGGCGCGCTGGTGCCGGGGCACCTGCGCGACGAGATTGAGGAGGTCGCGGGCGCGGAGGTGCTCCACGCGGAGCGCTGCGGCGACGTGACCTTCGCCATCACCCGGCAGGGCGGCGTAGGCCGTCGGCGGGGCGCGGGCCTGGAGGTCGCGGACGAGCGCGCGTTCGACCATCGCCTGGTGGGGCTGCTGGATGAGTCGGGCGAGACCATCGCCCTGGGTCTGCTCCTGGGCGTGGACTTCGCCGGCCAGACGCTGACCCTGCACGCGCGCGCGGATGCCGTGGAACGCACGCGGGCGATCCGGCTGGGCGCGATGCGCGTGGCGCCCGACGGCACGGAGCTCGGCAGCGCGGAGCGCGCCTAGAGGCATGCCGTGATCCCGCGCGCCGCGATACGCCGGACGGAGGCTGCATGAACGCTTCGACGACACTGCTGCTGGTTCGCCACGGGCGCACGGCCTGGAATGACGAGGCGCGCTTCCAGGGCCAGGCCGACCCGCCGCTCGACGCCGTGGGCCGCG
>Ga0180434_10007402_pt1 | contig 12368 bp, 10 predicted proteins | sample SS_ome_7_FD_132453 | JGI IMG/M metagenome (GOLD analysis project Ga0180434, IMG submission 132453) | Hypersaline lake sediment archaeal communities from the Salton Sea, California, USA - SS_1_D_2 metaG | ecosystem: Environmental > Aquatic > Non-marine Saline and Alkaline > Hypersaline >... | reverse complement strand
CCGCTCCGAGCGTGTAGACGTAGAACGTTCCCGCTCCGTAGACGGAGGCCAACCGCTCGACCGGCTGCGAGATCCGCACGGTCGCTCCGGTCTGATCGACGATCTCGATCGCGTCCTCGGCGAAGCCGACCCACGCCACGGCGACGACGGCGAGAATCCCGATCACCCCACTGAACGCCCTTCTCATTCCCTCTCCTTTCCTTCGAGAAGCTTCGGCTCGTTCTCCACCAACCAGCGGATCGTCCCCTCGACCTGGCTTCTGCGGTACGAGGCGGCGAGCTCGCCGAGCCCGACGTCGTCGGTCTCGAGACGCGGTCGCGCGACCAGGTGCTTCCTCAACTCCCGTAGGGCCTCGATCTGACCCCCGACGAGCCCGGAGAGCCGCTCCGGCGCGAGCCGCCGGAGGAAGTAGACCTTCGCCAGGAACTCGACCCGGATCTGGCGGACGTGCCGGACCGGTGAGGTCGCCCAGCTCCAGAAGGCGCCCTCTCCCGTTCGCGTGATCCGATAGACGTTGCGGGAGGGACCGGTGGAGCCGGCCTCGACGGCGCGCGCGACCCAACCCTCCTCCTCCAGGCGGTGCAGGACTTGATACAGCTGGCTGGACGCGATCCGCCAGAAGGAACCGACTCCCCGGACCAGGCGATCGCGGAGCTCGTAGCCGTGCGCCGGCGCCTCGACGAGGAAGCCGAGGACGGCGTGTTCGACGGACAGACCGCGGGAGCGCCGCCTATATTCCATGATGGAATAGTTTATCGCGAACCGGCCTGCGTGGCCACTGCACGAGGGCCCGGCGAAGGCGATCGTCATCGAGGAGGAGACGGACTCAGGTGGCGGTTCGGAGCTCGACGATCTGGGCGTCGATCTCGGCACCCAGCTCCAAGAGGGCGAACGTCGACCGCCCGTGGCTCGGAGCGACGGCTCCCGGGTTGACGAACAGCCGGTCGTTCCATCGCTTGACGACCGGCGCGTGGAAGTGCCCGAAGACGACGACCTCGGCGTCGGGCAGCTGCGCCGCCATCGCACGATAGAACAGCTCCATCTCCTGCGCGTCGTATCCGAGGCCGATGTAGTGATCCTGCATCGCGTGGGGCTGATGGCCGTGCTTCAGGCCGATCGACCGCCCGGCGAAGTCGAGCGTGACCCGGTCGGGGAGCCGGCGCGCGACCTCCGGAGGGTCCATGTTCCCGGCGACGGCGGTCGTCGGGGCGATCTCGCGCAGCGTCTCGACGACGGTGTGCCGCACCAGATCGCCGGCGTGGAGAATCGCGTCGACCCCCTCGAGACGCGCGAGGAGATCGTTGGGCAGACGGGGGATCGACGTCGGAACGTGCGTGTCGGCGACCAGCCCGATCCTCATCGCGTTCCCTCCGGTTCGGCGAGCCGCCCGGTGCGGGCGGCGTACTCGCTGTAGCTGCCGGCGTGGTGCGTCAACGATCCGCCGTTGAGCTCGACGATCCGGTCGACGACGCGATCGAGGAAGTAGCGGTCGTGCGACACGGCGAGAACGGCCCCCTCGAACGCCTCCAGCGCCTCTTCGAGGATCTCGGCCGATCGGATGTCGAGGTTGTTCGTCGGCTCGTCGAGGAGGAGGAAGTTCGCCCCGGACAGGACGATTAGCGCCAATTGGAGTCGGCTCCGTTCCCCGCCGGACAGGTCTCCGGCCGGTCGTCTCGCTTGGTCGTAGGTGAACGCGAACTTAAGGAGCGTCTTCATCGCCGTGTCCTCCGAGACACCGGCCGCGTAGCGGAGGTGGTCGATCGGCGATCGGTTCGGATCGAGCGTCTCGTGCTCCTGCGCGTAGTAGCCGGTGCGGACGCTCGGGCCGAGGACGACCGATCCGGCGGACGGCTCTTCGTCCCCGAGGACGATCCGGAAGAGGACCGACTTCCCGGCGCCGTTCGGCCCGACGAGGCCGACGCGCTCGCCGTGCCGGACGAGGAGATCGACCCCGGCGAGAACCTCGATCGGCGCCGCCGCCGAGGGAAAAGACTTGGTCAGCCCCTTGACGTCGAGGACCTTGGTGCTCCCCCTCCAACCGGACAGGGCGAGCCGCATCCGGCGCTCCCGATGCGGACGCTCGACGCGATCCATCCGCTCGAGCCGATTCAGGATCGCCCGCCCCCGCTTGATGAACTTCTCGTTGTCGTAGACCGCGCCCCAGGTCATCAACCGCTTCGCCGACTGTTCGAGCCGGCGGATCTCCTTCTGTTGGTCGGCGTAGCGGTGTTCCTGCTCCGCCCGCAGGCGATCCTTCTCGACCGCGTACTCGGAGTAGTTGCCCGGGAAGCGGCCGAGCCTCCCGCCCTCGAGCTCGGCGATCTCGTCGACGACGAGATCGAGGAGGTACCGATCGTGCGAGACGAGGACGACCCCGCCGGAGTACGCGCGGAGGAACCGCTCCAGGTACCGTTTCCCTTCGAGATCGAGGTGGTTGTCGGGCTCGTCGAGGAGGAGGACGTCGGGCCGGCCGATCGCACAAGCGGCGAGGCCGACGAGCTTTCGCTGGCCGCCGGAGAGCTCGTCGACCGGCCGGTCGAAGTCCGAGTCGCGGAAGCCGAGCGCATGGAGGATGGAGCGAATCCGCGCTTCGAGCCCCGGTCCTCCGAGGCGGTCGTACCGGTCGAGGAGTTTTTCCTGCGCGTGGAGGACGGCCGCGAGCGCGGCCTCGTCCTCATACACGGAAGGATCGGTCAACCGTCGCTCGACCTGCGCGAGCGCCTCCTCGGTCTCGATCAGCGCGCCGGCTCCCTGGCGGACCGCGTCGAAGACCCGCGCCTGAGGCGGGAACGAGAGGTCCTGGGGGAGGTATCCGATCGTCAACCCGCTTCGATGGGAGATCGTCCCGCCGCCGGGAGAGGCCTCCCCGACGATCGCCTTGAGGATCGAGCTCTTCCCGCACCCGTTCGGCCCGACGAAGCCGACGATCCGATCGTCGTGGACCTCCCATGACAGCTCGGAGACGACCGGGGTGGCGGAATACGAAATCGTGATCCGATCGATCGTTACGGCGATCATGGCTCCTCCGGTCGACGAGGCTACCGGAACGGTCGGCGGGAATCCAGGCAGGCTCCGAAACGCTCGAGCAGGTCTCTCGAGGGACGTGTGGGCGATGGCGAAACGGGAGAGTGCTCCTCAGAGGAACAACAGAAGCGCAGCGGTCAGGACAACGACGACGGTGAGGAGGATCACGACGGTCGTGATCGGGAACGGATCCCTCTCCAGTCGGGACATCGGGGACGGACAGCCTTCGAAGATGCACGACCGGACGGCGGCGCGCAGCTGAAGCTCCTTGTCGCGTCCGACGCCGGTGATGGCCCGGTCCCCGACGAAGATGACCGGGAACTTCGAGGGAAAGATCCCGAACTCCGCTGACAGGGCCCACATCAGATCGGCCGCCCCGGGCTCCGCCTCTTCGACGCGGGCGACGTACAGCTCCGGGTAGAGCGACGACAGCTCGTCGAGCACCTCTTCCATGTGGCGGCAGTCGTTGCACTCCTGGCGGTAGAAGACGACGACGTCCGGCTGTTCCTCGGCGGCGGTGAGGCCGAACGAGGCGGCGAGGCCGATCGCGACGCCCATCCAAACGGCCACGCTTCCCCTTCGATCGCTCATCGGCTCACCTTGGGGCCATCATGCCGCACGGGCCCAGCTCGGACAACCGTTACGCCCGGGGCGTGCGGTCGATCCGTCGCCGACGGCGCTGCGCGAGGAGCCGCCGCAGCTCAGGGAGCGCCGCCTCGGCCGCCCGCTCGCCGGCCTCGATCCCTTCTCTCGCCTGCAGGTAGCTCATGATCGAGAGGGAGAGGTCCGGCCGGATGAGGAGATCGGGCGGATGGGCCGCCAGCTTCTGGCGGAGGATCTCCTGGACGAGGATCGAGATCGACTGGTTGAGGATCGAGTACAGCCCGGGAAGCGGCCGCTCCGGCCGCTCGGGGAAGATCGACTCGAGGAGCTCGGTCAGGCTGTTCGGGATCCACGTCTGGTGGGTGAGTCCGTCGCGAAGCTGCTCGCCGATCCGATCCCAGACGTTCCGCCCTCGTTGCGTCGTCGGCACCGGCCGCGGCGTGATGTCGACGGCGATCACGAAGTCGGCTCCGAGGTCGCGACACGTTCGGACCGGAACGGGATCGACGAGTCCGCCGTCGATCAACAGCCGGCCGTTTCTTCGAACCGGTTGAAAGATCCCCGGGATCGCGGTCGAGGCGCGAACGGCGGCGACGAGCGACCCGTCCTTCAGGACGACCGTCTCGCCGGTGTCGATGTCGCAGGCGACGGCGGCGTACGGAATCGGAAGGTCCTCGATCCGCACCTCCCCGAGGACGTCGGTGAGGATCTTCTTCAGCTCGGTTCCCGAGCTGAGACCGGCGCGGGGGAACGTGGGCAGGAAGCTTCGGAACAGCCGATGGGTGTCGGTGACGAGCCACTCTCGCTCCACCTGCTTGACCGGGAGCCCGACAGCGTGTGCCGCACCGATCAGCGCGCCGATGCTCGAGCCGGAGACGACGGAGACGGGGATCCCCTCGCGATCGAGGACGTTCAACACGCCGGTGTGTGCCGATCCGCGCGCCCCTCCGGAGCCAAGGGCGATGCCGATCTTCATGTCCGTTTCCCGAGAGCGGTGTTGCATGAACCGATCGTACGGAATCGGATCGAGAGGGGAAAGCGCGCGGTCAGCCGTCGATCCGCCGGATCCGGAAGGTGACCGGCCTCAGGCCGTCGCTGCAGCAGGCGAATTCGGTGCCCGGCGTCGGATCGGCTCCCATCATCTTCAGGGCGACGACCTTGTGAATGTCGGTCCGCGCCCAGTCACAGAACCCCTCCGGCTTGACCCCGAACGGCGAGTCCACCTCGAAGCCCTGCGCCTCCTCGAAGACGGGGCAGACCTGCGCCTCGCCGCTCAGCCGGGGCAGGTACTCATCGATGACGTCCTTGTGAAACGCCTTCTTGAACACGGTGATCCGCGCCTTCATCATGGTCCCTCCTTGAGCCGGTCGTGTACCGATCGTTGCGTGGCGGTCTGGGCGGCCGAGATGAGCGACGGCTACCGGATTTTCTTCTCCTCGTACATCGCCCGATCGGCTCGACGGACGGCGTCTTCCCACCCTTCATCTCTGTCGGGGAACCATCGGGAAACGCCCATGGCGACCGACAGCGGCGCTTCGATCAGGTCGCTTTGCTCGTTCCACCGGGAGAGGACCCGCCGGAGCCGCTCGACGATCGCGTCGGCCTCCCCGTTCGACTCGGGGAGGATGAGGAGAAACTCGTCGCCTCCGTATCGGATGACCAGGTCGTACTCGCGAACGTGCCGGAGGAGAAGGCCGCCGATCTCTTTGAGAACGCGGTCCCCGGTCTGGTGGCCGAACCGATCGTTGACGCTCTTGAATCCGTCGATGTCGAGCATCACCAACGCCAGTCGATGTCCGGCGCGCCGCGCTCTGGCCATCTCGGCCTGGATCGCGTCCGGAAGGTGCCTCCGGTTGTACGCTCCGGTCAGCGCGTCCCGGCGCGCCTGCTCGCGGAGCGCCTCCTGTAGCCGGATCCGTTTGATCGCCTCCTCGACGTGCTGGAGGAAGAGTTCGACCCAGTGCTCGTCGGCTTCGGTGAACGCTTCCCGTTCGGACGACAACAGGAGAAGCACGCCGGTCTCCCGCATCGGAGCGCAGATCGCGGCGTGCCACGTGCCGTCGGTCCACGACTCGCTCGGCAGCTCGTCGAGTGAGCCGAAGCGGCACGTCGTCCCGGTCCGGAAGGCCTCGGCCGGCAGTCGATCGCTGTCGAGAGGCAAGGGAGCGCGCAGCTGCTCGGGAAACATCGCGCTTTGTCCCGCGCAGATTAGCTCGCCCTCGTTCGCGGCGAACATCGCGGAGGTGGCGAACGGGAACTCGCTGTCGCACGTTTTCACAACCAGCGCGGCGACGCTCCTCTCGCTCTTCGCCGCGGCGAGTCGGAGGGCCGTCTGGTGAAGGCGGATGATCCGCTCGTTGGTCGTTTCGAGGGTCCGTTCGATCGCCTTCCGCTGGCTGATGTCGTGGAGGGTGACGGCGTTTCCGATGTGCTGGCGCCATCGGTCTTTCAGCGGCCAGACATGCACCTCCAGAATGACGTGCTCTCCGTCGCGTTCGAAGGACCATTCCGCCGGTTTCTCGAACGCGGACATCAGGGGCGGAACGTGCAGCGCGAGATTCAACCCGACGGACGCGTTGCTCGCACGGCCGAGCATCGTGAGCGCGGCCGGGTTCAGATCGACGATCTTCATCTGTCGGTCGGTGATGATCAGCCCCTCGCCGATCTCCCGCACGGCCACGCCCTGCGCCAGAGGGATCAAGTCGAACAGCCGGTACCGATACAGGGCGAAGGCGAGCGCGAAGACGGACGCGCCGAACGCGAGCGGCGTGAGGTCGAGTCGGTGGATCGGGTAGATACGCGCCAGGTGGAAGGCGTTGACGACCCACGGAGGGACGACGGCGAAGAGGAGCGAGACGGCCTGACCACGGTGGCTCGACGTTGAGCGGATCAGCCGTTGCAGGAGGAAGATCGATCCGGCCAGCAGGAGGAAGAAGGTGTACGCGTAGTGGACCCAGAACCACGGGCCGTACGTCTTGCCGATCGCCGGGAACGGTCCGCTGACGTCGAGAGCGACGTTCTGCTGCATCAGACCGTGATGATCGTTCGTCCACAGGAGGAGGACCGTGATGGCAGGGACGGCGGCGAGGCCGATCAACCGACCGACGGTCAGCCACTTCCCGTGGTTCGTGTACTGCAGGGCGAAGACGAACCAGGCGACGGGAACGGCGGAGATCCCGAGATACTCGAGGTCGGTGAGGACAAGTTTGGCGTTCAGGGACGGCGCACCGAGTTCGAGTCCGTAGCCGAGCGTCCATTCGAACGTGGCGAGGGCGAGGGCGAGAAACGCGTAGCCTCCGGGAAGGCGGCGACGCTTCCACGCCACCGGCATGACGCCGGCGAGCATCACGGCAGAGATCGCAAGGAGCGAGATTGCGTAGGGGTTCGGATTCCACATCGTGATTCCCACCCTGGCTTCGCAGAGGTTAGGAAGGTGTCCGCACCGTCCCGTCCTCTTGTCAGATCCGAGTATACCTTGTCGGACCGCCGAACGGTCGGGACGGAGCCGCCGCCTTGATGGCGAAGCGCGTTCGGGGCAAGCTTCCACGACTCCGTTCGACGCAGACGATTCTTCCGAGGAGGTCGAGAGGCCGTGACGGATCACCATGAACCGGGCCCGGACGCCCACGTCACGCTACGTGAGATCACGAGTGAAACCGTGACCGCGATCTGCAAGCTGAGCGACACGCTGCCCGAAGAGCAGACGAGAATGGTGGCGCCGAACGCGGTTTCGATCGCCCAGGCGCACTTCGCGAAGCACGCGTGGTTCCGGGCGATCTACGCCGACGAGACGCCGGTCGGCTTCGTCATGCTGTGGGACGATCCGGAGAAGGCCGACTACTTCCTGTGGCGCCTGATGATCGCCGCACCGCATCAGCGAAAGGGGTACGGTCGTGCGGCATTGGAACAACTGATCGAGTACGTCGAGACGCGGCCGAACGCGACCGAGCTGAAAGCGAGCTACGTCCCGATCGACGGCGGCCCCGCGGGCTTCTATCACCGGCTCGGGTTCGAGGAGACCGGCGAGGTCGATCACGGCGAACGCGTCGTCCGCCTGCCGCTGACGTAGCACAACGTGGCGTCGTCCACAGCACCCCGTCGAGGTCTGCGTTCCACACGTCGTAGTACGTCCGGTCGCACATCTCGGCGACGGCGGACAGGGGGACGACGACGTTGAGATTGAGGCCCTATGGCTTCTGATATTCCCACGAACGAATCGCGGGCCGCGCCTCCCGGGTCAGCGCGCCGTTGTCGAGGAGGGTCCCGGACGTCGGGCGATCCGGTACCCGTATCGATAGGCGACCGCGAAGCCGAAGCTTCGGTAGAGCCTGATTGCTGGCTCGTTCTCGCTGTGGACCTGGAGGGCCGCGGTCCGGGCGCCCCGGCGGCGCGCCCACCGTAGGATCGAACCGACGATCGCCGCCCCGTGACCGCGGCGGCGATCCGCCTCGGCCGTGTGCAGGTCGAACAGGCCGACCGTGTCCTCGACGAGGACGCCGAGGCCGCAGGCGATCGTTTCGGCGTCGAGGCGGACGATCGCGTAGCAGCGATCCCCTTCGGCCGTCTCGACGATCCGGCGATGCGTCCTCCGGTCGGCCGGATCGAGCGGTTGGAGCCGGTCGAAGGCGGCGAACCACGCCTCGCCCGACGCGTGAAGGACGGCGTCGGCTTCGGAATCCGGGAGACGGCCGAGGTGCGCGGTCATGACGAGCGAAGGATCGAGGAGCGCGTATCCCGCACGCTCGAGCGCGCGATCCAGATCGGCCGGCTGCGAGAACGGCGTCAATCGGAAGATCGTCGGCAGCCCTCGCTCCCGGTAGAACGCCTCGCACCGCGCGATCTTCTCGGAGACGGGGAGGGACGATCCGAAGTGCGGATTGACCGAGTTGGCCCGCTTGGTGTAGCCGTCGGCGAAGCGTAGAACCCAGCCGTCGTAGTCAACCGTCTCGAGGCTCGGCCGCGCGCGGAACAGGAGCCGCTCCAGCCGTCGGTTCGCGTCCCGTGATTCCGTCATCCGGGGACGCTCCGCGCACGTGAAGCGGACTCCCGCAGCAGGGCGACGACGCGGTCGGTCGGGAGCGCCTCGGCGGTCCGCCCGTCCCGACCGGACATCGTCGTGGCGGCGAAGAGCGAGTTGTAGATCGCCTCCTCGGTCGCCTCGATCACCGCCTCGAACAGCGGGGAGACGAGCTCGTTCGGCAGCTCGCGTGTGGTCGCTTTTCCGGTCCGAAGCCCCGCGGTCCGCCGGACCGACTCGGCGGTGGAGAACGCGATCGCGTAGTCTCCCGAGCCGTTGGCGAACGAGGCGCCGGTCCGCGCCAGCCCGGCGAACGCGCGCCGCGCCAGCCGCGTCAGGTTCCGGTCGGAGAGCGGCGCGTCGGTGGCGACGACGATCATGATCGAGCCCGCGTCGTCCGCCGTGTCGCGCGGCTCCTCGACGGATGGCCGCCCGAGAAGCCGGCCGATCGGGGCGCCGAGGACGCGGAGACTCCCGGGGAAGTTCGATTGGACGAGAACGCCGACCGTCTGCCCGCCGAGCTCTTCGGGAAGGACGCGGGAGCTCGCCCCGATGCCCGCCTTCCATTCCATCGCCACGGTCCCGGTCCCGGCGCCGACGCACCCTTCCTCGACCGGGCCGGGCGCGGCGATCTCGATCGCGCGGAGGAACCGCTCGACGGTCAGGGGCCGCTTCTCGATCGCGTTCAGCTTCCCGTCGTTCGTCTCGCCGACGACCGGATTGACCGACACAGCCTTCCCGTTCCCCGGTCGGGAGAGCGTCCAGTCGAGGATCGCCTCGGCGGCGCGCGGAACGGCGAGCGTGTTCGTCAGCACGATCGGCGTCTCGATCTCGCCGAGCTCGACGATCTGCGTCGCTCCTGTCATCTTGCCGTGGCCGTTGGCGACCGCAAGTCCGGCCGGAACTCGTTCCTGTAACAGGTTCTCGCCGTGAGGGAGGATCGCCGTCGCGCCGGTGCGGACGTCCTCTCCCTCGACGAGCGTGATCTGTCCGACGCGGACGCCGGCGACGTCGGTGATCGCGTTCCGCCGTCCCGGGAGAAAGGCGCAAGGGGGCGCGATCGCCTCTCTCAGCCTCATCCGCCGATCGCCGGCGGCTCGTCGATTGCGCATCGCTCTCCTTCGGGCCCCAGTCCTGCGCACCGATTGTACCGATCCACGGAGGGTTGCGTCGGTACTCGCAGTGTCGTCCTGGCCTTGACGCCAGCGCCCCGCGGTGTACTCTGGTTCCGATCGGCTTTCGGAGTCAAAGCACGGGGGGAACCGACGAGCGAAGAAAAAGAGCGCGCTGTGCCCGACGGGAAGGTCCGCGGACCGTGGATGAACGTCCTGCTTCTCTTCGCGATCATGGGACTGGTGACCCTCGGCGTGCGGGAGCTCTCCTTGCGGCTGCTGTTCGACACGATCGTCGCCAACGAGCGCGTACGTCTTGCCCAGGCCGCGGACGTGCAGGCCCGGCTTCTCGGCACCCTGTTGAGGCAAGGAGAGGACCAGGAGCCGGGTTTCGGCGCGTTCGATCCCCGGCTCATCGTGGGAGCCGACGTCGCGAGGCAGTTCGGGGAGACCGGCGAGGTTGTCTACGCGCGCCTCGAAGGGGATCGGATCCGATTCTTTCCGGCGCTCGGCATCGACGACGAAGCGATCGTATCGGTGTCGGTCGATTCGCACTTGGCCGAACCGATGCATCGTGCCGTTCAGGGTCTGACGGGCACGATGATCGGCCTCGACTATCGCGGCGAGCGGGTGATCGCCGCGTACCACCCGGTCGGAGGAAGGGCGGTCGGCGTGGTGGTGAAGGTCGATCTTGCCGAGGTGCGTGGATACCTCCGCCGGGCGAACGCGATCAGCATTCCCGCGTCGATCGGTCTCCTCGCCCTCGGGATCGTCGCCTTCGCCCTGACGGGGAGACCGCTCCAACGTCGTGCCATGAGGAGCGAACGTCGGTTCACCCGTCTCGTCGAGACGTTGACCGAAGGCGTTGGCATCACCGACGCGGACGGAAACCTCGTGTACGCCAACGACCGCTACTGCGAGATGCTCGGGCGCTCGCACAACGAGCTCGTCGGGGAGCCGATTCGGACGTACCCGGCCGGCGACACCGGCGGGAGCTTCGAGACCTCGATCGCGAAGCCTGACGGCGGCGCGGTCGAGATCCTCGCCACGCTGCGGCCGATCGAAGCCCACCACGGGGAACGGGCCGGCCTCGTCGCCGTCCTGACGGACGTCACGAAGCTGAAGCGGGCCCAAGACGAGGCATTGAAAGCGGGGGATCGCGCGCGCGAGTATCTCGACATTGCCGGGGTGATCCTTCTCGTGCTCGATCGCGAGGGCCGCGTATCAATGATCAACCGGCGCGGATTGGAGGTTCTCGGATACGACGAGGGCGAACTGGACGGCGCCGATTGGGTCTCGACGTGCGTCCCGTCCCGTGATCGAGGTCAGGTGCGCGCGGTCTTCGAGCAGTTGATGGCCGAGGCGGCCGAGCCGGCCGGGTACTACGAGAATCCGGTCCTGACGAAGGGCGGCGAGGAGCGGACGATCGCGTGGCAGAACGCGGTCCTTCGTGACGCAAACGGCACGGTCATCGGGACGCTGAGTTCGGGAACGGATGTCACGGAGCGCCGACGGATCGAGGATCAACTGCGGGTGAGCGAGGCTCGCTACCGGTCGCTGTACGAAAACGCGGCGCTCGGTATCTACCAGACGACGCCGGGCGGGAGGATCCTCGCCACGAATCGGACGGCGCTCAGGATGCTCGGCTTCGACTCGTTCGACGAGCTGGCAGAGCGGAACCTCGAGCGAGACGGGTACGAACCGGGATACCCGCGCGACGAATTCAAGGAGCGGGTCGAGCGAGACGGAGAGATCACGGGGTTCGAATCGGCGTGGATCCGCAAGGACGGCTCGACGGTGTACGTCCGCGAGAGCGCCAAGGCGATCCGCAACGAGGACGGGAACGTCCTCTTCTACGAGGGGACGATCGAGGACATCACCGCCGAGCGGGAAGCCGAACAAGAAAGACGAGCGATGGAGGCGCAGCTACGTCAGAGCCAGAAGCTCGAGTCGATCGGGACCCTGGCGAGCGGCGTGGCACACGAGATCAACAATCCCCTCACCGGGATCATCAACTACGCGCGTCTGATCCGCGACCGAACCTCCGACGCTTCCCTGATGCGGTTCGCCGAGGGGATCGCCCGCGAGGGGGAACGCGTGGCGGAGATCGTCAGGAACCTGCTGTCGTTCTCGAGACACGAGAAAGAGGGCCACAGCCCGGCGCGGATTCAAGACATCGTCAACGAGACGCTTTCGCTGGTCACCGCCGCTCTACGGAAAGACCAGATCCGTGTGGAAGTCGAGGTCCCGAAGGACCTACCGGAGGTCCGGTGCCGGAGTCAGCAGATCCAGCAGGTGTTGATGAACCTGCTCACCAACGCCCGCGACGCGCTCAACGAAAGGTACCCGGAGTTCGACGAGGACAAGGTCATTCACGTCGAGGCGCGGGACGTTCTCGAGAAAGGGAAGCGCTGGATCCGGCTCACGGTGGAGGATCGCGGCTCCGGAATCCCCGAAACGGTCCTCGACCGGATCTTCGATCCGTTCTTCACCACGAAGCCGAGAGACCGGGGGACCGGCTTGGGGCTGTCGATCAGCCACGGGATCGTCCGCGATCACGGCGGAAGCCTGTCGGTCGAGAGCGAGGCGGGCGCGTACACTCGGTTCGTCGT
>Ga0180434_10007401_pt1 | contig 12368 bp, 7 predicted proteins | sample SS_ome_7_FD_132453 | JGI IMG/M metagenome (GOLD analysis project Ga0180434, IMG submission 132453) | Hypersaline lake sediment archaeal communities from the Salton Sea, California, USA - SS_1_D_2 metaG | ecosystem: Environmental > Aquatic > Non-marine Saline and Alkaline > Hypersaline > Sediment... | reverse complement strand
GCGCCCGAACGAGTCGGTCAGGCGGCCTTCCTCCATGATCTGGAGCAGCATGTTGAAAACGTCGGGGTGCGCTTTTTCGATTTCGTCCAGCAGTACCACCGAGTATGGGCGCCGCCGTACGCGCTCCGTAAGCTGACCGCCTTCCTCGAAACCGACGTACCCGGGCGGGGCGCCGATCAGTCGGCTGACGTTATGTTTCTCCATGTACTCCGACATGTCCATCGTGATCAGGGCTTCCTCGTCGCCGAACAGGAACGTCGCCAGCGTCTTGGCCAGCAGCGTTTTGCCGACGCCGGACGGTCCGAGGAAGATAAACGAACCCATCGGGCGGTTCGGATCCTTCAGTCCGCTGCGGCTGCGTCGGACGCTGCGCGCGATGGCGCTGATGGCCTCGTTTTGACTGATAACGGTCTTGTGGAGTTCCTTCTCGAGTTCGAGCAGGCGCTGAGCTTCCTCCTTGGCCAGTCGCGTGACCGGAACGCCGGTCATCATGCTGATGACCTCGGCGATGCACTGCTCGTCAACGATGCCGTCGATTTCCTTGGAGCGCGTGCGCCAGGCCTTTTGCATCTCGTCTTTCTTCATGCGCAGCGATTCGACTTTGTCGCGCAGCTCGGCCGCCCGTTCATAATCGGCGTTCTTGACGGCTTCGTCCTTTTCGCCGGCCAGCCGCTCTCCTTCGCGCTCGATGTCGGCGAGGTCGGGCGGCAGCGTCATGCTCTTGATGCGAATGCGCGCCCCGGCTTCGTCAATCACGTCGATGGCTTTGTCGGGCAAGACTCGTCCGCTAATGTAACGGTGAGAGAGCTCGACGGCGCCGAACAGCGCGTCGTCGGTAATCTGAACACGGTGGTGCGCTTCGTAACGATCGCGCAGACCCTTGAGGATCTCGAGAGCCTCGTCGCTCGACGGTTCGTTGACGTGAATCGACTGGAATCGTCGCGCCAGAGCGGTGTCTTTCTCGATGTACTTGCGATATTCGTCGAAGGTCGTGGCGCCGATGCATTGTATTTCGCCGCGCGACAGCGCCGGCTTGAGCACGTTCGACGCGTCGATAGCGCCTTCGGCTCCGCCCGCGCCGACCAGCGTGTGCAATTCATCGATAAACAGAATGACATTGCGTGCTCGGCGAACTTCGTTCATCACGGCCTTGATGCGTTCCTCGAACTGGCCGCGATATTTGGTGCCGGCCACCATCAGGGCCAAATCCAATATTACAATTCGGCGGCCGTGCAAAATTTCCGGCACCTGGTGGTGGATGATTTGCTGGGCGAGACCCTCGACGATGGCGGTCTTGCCTACCCCGGCTTCGCCGAGCAATACGGGATTGTTCTTCATTCGCCGGCAAAGGACGGTGATGACGCGTTCGATCTCAGTGGCTCGTCCGATAACCGGATCGAGCTTCCCGTCCCGCGCCAGGTCGGTCAAATCACGCCCGAACGAATCCAGCGCCGGCGTTTTGCTCTTGCCGCCTTTTTTGCCGCCGCCGCCCCCGCCGCCGGCTTCCGGCGGCGCGCCGGTCATGTGTCCTTCGTCGGGTTCCACGCCCGCTCCAAGCAGGTTGAGCACCTCTTCGCGAACGTCCTCGAGTTTTAGTCCGAGATTCATCAGTACTTGGGCGGCCACACCGTCCTGTTCGCGCAACAACCCGAGCAGAAGATGTTCGGTTCCGACGTAGTTATGGTTGAGGTTTCGGGCTTCCTCGATGGCGTATTCGATCACGCGTTTGGCGCGGGGCGTCTGAGGCAGTTTGCCCATGGTGACCATTTCCGGCCCGCTTTTGACCAGTTTCTCGACTTCAAGCCGTACTTTCCGCAAATCGACGCCCAGGTTCTTTAACACGTTGGCGCCGACGCCGGAACCTTCTTTCACCAGCCCGAGCAAGATATGTTCGGTGCCGATGTAGTCGTGGTTGAAACGCTGCGCTTCCTGGTTGGCGAGAGCCATCACCTTGCGAGCACGATCAGTAAATCGTTCAAACATAAGCTGTTCACTCCCTGATCGGCTCCTCCGCGTCAGCGGCGAAGCCCGATCGGTCGGATCTATCCGTAAAATTCTAGCGCATGCCTGAAGCCCAATCAAGCACGCGGTCTTTCCGTGAGTGCTATCGACCGTCGGCGCGCATAAATCAACTTGTTAGCGATTCTGGCAATCGCGGCTCAGCTGGAACACCCAGATATTGAGCCAATATTAGCGTGTTTTCGCGCGTTTCCTGCCGGTAAATACGATGGCGGTCCAGCCGACGCACGCGCCGCCAGGCGTTCAAGGCTGCAAACCCATCCTTCCGTCGCGTCAACACTTGCGCCGCCAGATAAGCTATCAGCAAATCGGTCTCGGCCTCCCGCATCATTGGAGTCAACTCGGTCCAGGCCTCATCCGCTCGTCCGGCGGCGAGCGCCCGCCTGACACGCTTGAGAGCGGCGCTCCTCAGATCCCAAAATGCTTGCTCGGCCTGCAAGCGCACGGTTTGCGCGTATCGAATTTGCGCCCCGCCATAGGCCCCGATCACTCCGCCCAGCGCCAAGGCGCGCCACAATCGCGAAACGTCGTCCGGAAACAAATAGGCGCCGGCCAAGAGTAAACTCGCGGCGAGCGTGAACAGCAGTGCCGCCAGCACGCCGTACGCACAGTCCCCGATCAATATCAAGCCGCCTCCCGGGATCAGAAGGTTGACCCAGCGGCTGTCGGCGACGGATTTTACTTCACGAGACGGCACGAATTATTTCCCGTTCTGGCGGCGAATAGCCGACCGCGGCGTCAGGTCTCGATATAACGCCGCTAATTTATCGGCGAGAACCGTGATGGCATGATACTCGCGAACATAATCCGAGGCGCGGCGCGCCAACTCCATGACGCTCGGATGTCCCGCCGCGGCGCGCGACAGATGATAAGCCAATTCCACGGTCGAGTTCGGAGTAAACTGCAGTGATGTTTGATCCTCGATGAACCAGTCGGCTATCTGATCTCGCGACGCGATAACGATTATGCCCAGCGCCATCGCCAGCAGGGGAGCGAGCGACAACTCTCGTTGTCGCCTCGGTAAAACCAGAATGTCGGCCCCGGCGCAGGTCTGATCCCAAACCCGCGGTTCGGTAATTATCGAAAATCGGTCCGATACCCGATGTCGACGAATCTCACGCCATACTTTGCGCGTCGCGGCCCCCTCTCCGATCAATCCGACCTGAAACTCGGCGCCTTTCTCGCGTAAGCTTGCGATCGCCTGGATGAGCACCTCTAAACCGCAGTCTCGGGTGATGGCGCCCGTCCAGATCACGCCCGGAATGTGGTCGCGCGGCGAAGACACCCGCGTCCGCCGCGGCCACAGCAAAGCCGGCCGGTACACCAGAACCGGGGACGCCGCGGCGGACAAATGCTTGTTCAAGATGTCGCCGAGCTCGCCGCAGGCCGCGATCAAGCGTTCATTATGGTGCAGGCCGCGCCGCTTCATTTTCTCGATGTCGTTCATCGAGCAGGCGTGAATCACCAGCGTCGCATCGTTGTGTTGAGTCCAGTCGCTGAGGTAGCCGATCGCACCCGTGCCCCACAAATGCACGACGTCGGGCGGTGGATCGAATTGCCGCCTCAGGTAGTTATGCATCCGCCAAATCCCCCAACCGCGCAAAGGCCGGAAAAAATGTCCCGCGATGGGCGTTCCCTCAAATCCCGCGGCGGCCTCCGCGTCGTCGGTCAGCAGCGACACATGAATCCCCGCGTCGTTGAGCGCTAGGCCTAATTCGCGATACATACGCCCAAAACGAGCGAAATGACCCGCGTCCGCCACGTGCAACACCCGCGGAATCGGCTTGCTCGCGTCGCAATCCTGACTGTCAGCGTTGACTACCGTCATGGCCCTTCAGAATAACCGGGATCGGCGCATTTGGCATCCAGGGGCTAGTACTCTGTCATGCTTGAGTTTTCGGGTACAACCGACTCAGCTTGATGCGAGCGGGGCCGTCAAGGCGCCAGAACGCGCAGCGCCAGCCAGCGCCCCACGCAAGCCGTCGCCGCTGATTCGGGCGCTTGCTTGCGCTGCGCGTTCTGACGGGATTACACGGGCGAGGGGCCTGTGCCCGCTGATCCGGGCGCTTGCTTGCGCTGCGCGTTCTTTTTGGAGCGTCGCGAATAAATGCCGCGCTCGTACAAGGAGAAAACATGCCGAATCGCGCGCAAACTAGACGCCGCCGGGCTCGTAATCGTGTCCGCATGCCGTATGATAGAATTATCGGCTCCTGTTTTCGACGATGGCGTGAGAGAATCAGCATGACGCCCCGCGAATCTGAATGCGACCCGCCCCGAGATCCGCCCGCGGCCGTAGGCTCGGCGGAAGCGCTCACGCGCGATAAACGCGAGCGTCCGCGCGGCGCCATCGACCAACATGCTCTATTCGATTTATACGACCGCATGCTGGGCGACATCGAGATGCCCAACGTCTTGCGCGACGTGGCGACCGTAGTCTGCCAGGATCTTCACGCCGAGCGCGCCTCGGTATATCTGATAAATGAATCCACGAACGAACTGGAATCCGCGGCGGTGATCGGCAACGTCGTCAGAAAGATCCACGTGCCCGTCAACGCACAATCCCTGGCCGGCTTCTGCGCTTTCACCGGACGGGCGTTTCTCGTCTCGGACGCCTACGGGGATCTTTCCGGCATCGATCCTAGACTGAGCTTCAACTCCGTCTGGGACATCCTCAACAACTTCCGCACCCGCGACGTCATGTGCGCTCCGGCCACGTTCAAGGAAAAAGTGGTCGGCGTCGTCCAGGCGATCAACAGCAATGCCAAACCGTTTGACGAAGACGATTTGGCGTCGCTCCAAACCGTGTCGCGCCTGATCGGGTACGCGCTCTATCACGCCCGCCTATATGACGACTTGGCGACGATGAAACAATTGGAGAAAGAAAAGGCGCAGTTCATGCGCATCATGGTACATGAGCTGAAAGCGCCCGTCGCCGGAGCGAAAATGATGGCCGACGCGCTGCAGTACAATAAAGCGCTCGAGGGCTCGCCCGCGCTCGACGTCACGCGAAAGATATCCGTCCGCATGGCGCGCATGGGCGAACTTATTAAGGATCTGCTCGAATTGGCCCGGATCAAGTCGGGCGATCCGCTGGGCGAAGTTACGGTGATCGATCTGATCCAAACGATCAAAAGCGAATGCGCGCAATATCGTGAACAGGCCGAGCACAAAGGCTTGAAAATGACCGTCGATTTGCCGTCCGACGCGACGTTGGTGCGCGTGGATTCCCAGGGCGCCCGACTGGTGCTCTCCAACCTGATTTCCAACGCGGTCAAGTACACTCAGGCCGGCGCCGTCGGGGTGAAACTGATGAAAGCCGCGCAATGGGCCGTACTGGAAGTCAGCGACACCGGCATGGGAATCCCGGAAAAGGACATCCCCAGGCTATTCACCGAGTTCTTCCGCGCCTCGAACGCTAGAAACAGCAATATCGACGGCAGCGGCGTCGGCCTGGCCGGAGCCAAAAACCTAGTCGAACGTTTCGGGGGCGAGTTCATCCTGCAATCCCGCGAAAACGAGGGTTCAACCTTCATCGTTCGCCTGCCGTTGCACGCCTAGTGCTCAGTCAAGCGTCAATCCGCGGAATACCGCCAGATGCCCGATTCCTCGCCGTGGGCCAGGATCTTCTCGTAGAGGCTGGTGCCGTCGGCGTCGGTCAGCGGGCCGGTCGGGGCCCCGTTGAGGAACTGGTAGATCAGTTGGACGTTGCGGTCTTCCAGCAGCTTCGGGTTCGCGAAGCGGAGCTCATCGAATTGCTTGCGCGTGCCGACCCGCAGGATGCGGCCTTGGTCGAGCATGACCATGCGGTCGGCGATGCGGAAGGCCGAGTCCATATCGTGTGTCACCACGATACTGGTGACGTCGAGCTTTCGCGAGAGGTCCATCATCAACTGGTCGATGGCGGACGAGGTGACCGGGTCGAGGCCGGCGCTGGGCTCGTCGTAATAAAGGATTTCCGGATCGAGCGCGGTGGCCCGGGCCAGACCGGCCCGTTTTTTCTGCCCGCCGGAGAGCTGCGCCGGGCGCTTGTCGCGGTGCTCGAGCATGTGGACCTGCTGGAGCTTCATCGCGACCACAATGTCGATGACTTCCTTGTCGACGTGGGAATGCTCCTGGAGCGGAAGGGCGACGTTCTCGGCGACGGTCATCGAGCTGAACAGCGCCCCGGACTGGAACAGAATGCCGAAGCGCTTACGCAGCTTGTCGGCGGTATCCCCGTCGGTGTGGGTGAGATCGACCTCTCCCAGATCGGGGAGGCGGTAGATGATCTGCCCCTCGGCGGGCTCGATTTCACCGATCAGGCAGTTGAGCAGCGTGCTCTTTCCGCAGCCGGAGCCGCCCATGATCACGATTGTCTCGCCACGGACAACGTCGAAGCTGACGCCGTTCAGGACGGTGACCGATCCAGAGCCGTCGGGCCGGTCGAAGCGGACGACGACGTCTTTGACCGACAGGACGATATCGTCGGGCTGCTGACTCATGTCGGTATTTAAGCGGGAACCGGGGTCGCACGCCAAGGGGGGAATGGGGGAATCGTTTGCCGCGGCGGGCGAATTTCGCTTCAGCATTCGCGATGGCTTCCCCATGCCGACCGGACTTGGCGTCCCTGGCGGACGGTGTCGCGGCGGCGCCCGATCCCTATTCGGGGTGCCGGGTACGGTAACGATTTGCCCTTCTGAGTCTGCAATTGTCCGCCGCGGCGACGCTCACTAACTTGGAGTTCTTGGTGGAACTAGGGTGGCACAGGCGTCTCGCCTGTGGCCCCACGTGCTGGTATAGTGGGGTCCACAGCAGTGGGTCAGAAGAACACATTTCAAAAGGAGGCAGGACAGTGAGATCCATCAAAATTGTGGTTGTGATTTGTGCGCTGGGCATCGTCGCGCAGCCGGTGTGGGCGTCACCGTTGACGACCGCGTTCAGCTATCAGGGTCGCCTGGACGATTCGGGCGCCCCAGCGAACGGCAGCTATGACTTCCGATTCCGGCTGTATGACTCCAGTGCCGGCGGTTTGCAGGTTGGCTCGACTCTCTATCACACGACAACTGTTGAAGACGGCCTGTTCACGGTGGGACTCGATTTCGGTGACGTGTATGACGGCGAGCGGCTCTGGCTGCAAATCGGTGTGCGACCGACCGGCTCGGGAACCTATACGCCCCTCTCGCCGCGGCAGGAGTTGACTGCGACCCCACACGCGTGCTACGCGCTTCGCGCGGCGGACCTGGCATTGCCCTTCGCGGGTACGGTCGACGCCAGTGAGCCGGCGATCGACGTCAACAGCCAGGGCGTTGTCAATCAGGCATACGCCGTCCGCGGTGTCCGTGGGACGCCGAGCGACATGACCGGAAACTTGCCGGTCATTATCGGTTCGAGCACGACCGCGAACATCGGCGTCGCCGGCACCGGAGCTATCTGGGGTTTGGCCGGATTCGTCGATACGAACAACGCTACGGCGGTCCAGGGTGAGGTGACGTCCGGCACGACCGGGAGTGAGGCTGTCGCTGCCGTCAACCGCTCATCGGATAACAGCGCCTACCTGGGGACCGACGATTACGCTGGGCAATTCTACGGTGATACCTATGTCACTGGCGCAGTGTTGAAGCGGTACGCCGCGGGAACGTCCGATCCCGCGATCCCCATCGCATACGGGTTCATCAACACCGACGGCAGCGTGGCGGCCGCGACGCCGAACGTGTCTTCAAGTTACGATTCCAGCTCGGATCGATATAAGATCACAATCGCCGGCGAGACTTACTACTTCGACGAGTACGTGACGGTTGTCACGGTTGTCAGTCTGCCGCCGTTGCTCACGACGACCAGTAGCGTAGATGGGGACCTTTTGGTCTATCTGCGAGACGTGTCGGGTGACCCGGTCCAGCGATGGTTTCAGTTCGTCACGTACAAGCCTACCGGGACCGGGCTGATCGGGGATTTCCCGCGCGCCACCCCGACGCCGGAGAATCCGCACATCACCGACGCCGACGTCATCGAGCAGCTCGGGTTGCGGCGGGTCCAGCAGCGCAAGCCGATCGAAGGGGAGCCGCCTCACAGGGCGCGTTCCGCCGCGTTCCCGGAGCAGCAGTAACGTGGCCGTTATCTGGGCGGCTCTTTTGGGAGACATGCAATGAGCACGCGATACACGTGGCACGTCGTGGCGTTAACCGTGCTGGCTGGAGCGGCGCTCCTGATCACGTCGGCGGCGGTCGCGCAGTACGACATCGACTGGTACACGATCGACGGCGGCGGTGACATGTGGACGGCCGGCGGCGATTTCGAGTTGTCCGGCACCATCGGCCAGCCGGACGCCGGCGTCACTATGACGGGCGGCGACTTCGCACTTACCGGCGGCTTCTGGCCCGGCGTCGCGGAGGGCGAATTCTGCTTCGGTGACCTCGATGGCGACAACGACGTCGACCTCGCCGACCTCGCGCAATTGCTGGCGAACTACGGTACGACCAGTGGCGCGGCGTACGAAGACGGTGACCTGGACGGCGACGGCGACGTGGACCTCGCTGACTTGGCGGCCTTGCTCGCCGTATACGGGACAACGTGCTAGCAGGGCCAACCGAGCGCAGCTAGCCCGCCTCTGGTCTGGGAATGTCCTGGGCCGTGAGGACGGTCCGGCCCAGGTCGTCCGACGCATTCGGTCTCGCATGGGCGCGCATGGCGTGCGCGCGTGAGAGCGTCTTTGCTGCTGCGCCGCCCCCGGATGGCGGAGCCAGAGTCCACAGGCAGGCGGGAACGTGTCGCGCGATCTCTGTGAGCCCCCCCTAGCGTAACGAGCGTGGCAACGCGCCCGGTAGGATTCGAACCTACGACCGCCGGATTAGAAATCCGGTGCTCTATCCAACTGAGCTACGAGCGCTGCGAAACATGGGCTGGTCGGTGGCGGCGTCTGCGATGCAAATCGGCCAACCGCAAGGTGTCGGCCCGGTATCGCGTCGTAAGGGTGAGTGACGGGATTCGAACCCGCGACCCCCAGGACCACAACCTGGTGCTCTAACCGGCTGAGCTACACTCACCATCGGCGGCGGCCAATCATCTTAGCATTAGGGCGGCTGTCCGCCAATCGGCGTGTTCGCTGGCCTGCGAGAAACGGGCGCGGGAGACTCGCGCGCCTCATTCTCCCTGGCCGAAGAAGATGCCCTGCTGGTCGTCGGCGGTGCTCTCGCGTCCGTCGCTGCCGAGCGAGGCAGCCCGGAAAGCCCACTGGTCGTTGTCGTTGAGCATGCCGGAGAGGCCCGGACGGTTGACCTCGGGGCGGTCGCTGACGGTGCCGACGCGGTCGAGATTCTGCGGCTCGTACGGTTTGCTCGAGAAGATCGTGTCGATCGTATTTAGTCCAACCGGTTCGGTGCCGTCGAGGACTATCAGCCACTTCTGACCGTTCCACAGCGCCAGCCCGGGTGCCTCGTCGTCGACCCGCGTATACCGGACCAGGGCCCGGCCGCGGTTGTTGATCGCGGCGCCGAAGGGCTCCCATTGCAGGTTGACGCCGAGCAACTCGGCGGGCAGGATCGCGCCCAGATTGATCGTGCCGACGCTGCCGAGACTGACGGCGCCGAGGTGGGGCTGCCCATCGGCGAGGTAGACGGTTTCGCCGTCGTTACTGATGCCGGTGAGCAGGTCGGTGGCGTACTCGCCGCTGGTGCTGCGCAGCTCATACCAGCGTTGGTTGTCCCAGAGCAGGATGGTGTCGCGGGTCTCGCCGCCGACCGTCAGCGTGGTGTCGATCGCGACATGGCCTTCTTCACCGATCGCGAGGGCGTCGTAGTTTTCGCCGGCGCTGTTGACCTGGGCTCCGGCCGGGAGGCCTTCGAATGCGCGGTTGTCGGCATTGTCGATCGCGCGGTAGAGCTCGCCACCGGCCAGTAGATATACGCCGTTGCTTCCCTCGCCGAGAAAGTACGTAGCCTGGAAGAGCAGTTCGCCGGCGGCGTTGTGGCTGGTGATCAGTACGGGTTTCTCGTGGAACATGGCGTTGGCGGGCTGTTCGGGGACGGCGCCGACGCCGATTTCCGTGGTGGTTTCGCCGTCGGTGCTGAAGATCCCGCGCTGATAGAGGGCGAACGAGCCGTCCTCCCGGAAGTAAGAGTAGCGGTTCGAGAAGAAGGCGGTTCCGTCGTCGGCGAGTCCGGGGTGATAGAACTCGGGCAGGAAATCGTCGGGCGAAGCGGCATCGGGGATCGCGGTGCACATCGTTTCGGCGTCGCCGACCAGCAGCAGGTCGCCGTCGCTGGCCCGCCAGCGGAACAGGACGTTCGGCTGGGAAAAGCCGTTAATGGATGCGGCAAAGAGCAGGTGACCGTCGGTGCCCCAGGCCAGGTGGGGCGCGCCGTCGTTCCAGCGGATGGCGATATCGCCGAAGTACTCATCCTCGCCGAGTCCGGGGATGTTCCCGGTCCAGGCGGGGTCGGTGTCGAAGACCCGCCTGAGCTCAGAGTCTTCCCAGACGTAGAGGCCGGCATCGCCTCGGCCGCCGGAGTACGCGGCGTAGAACGCCACGCGTCCCTCGTCGTCGATGACCGGGTTTCCGAAGTAGGTGAAGGTGGCACCGTCCTGCTCGGGGACCTCGTCGCCGGTGCGGACGATGTCTTCCAGGACGACGGTCTGCGGTGGGGGCGTTTCGTCATCAGGGGTATCGCCGTTGGAGCCGTCGCCGTCGCCGTCGCCGTCGCCGTCGTCACCGTCTCCGCCATCCCCGTCGTCGTCGCCGGTCCCGTCGTCGGCAGCACCATCGTCGGTGATGTCGTTGGGGTCGATCAGCTCGCCGGCCGCGGTGGTGCGGATGTTGACGGTGATGTCGATGGGCTCGTAGACCATGACAACGTCGGGTAGATTCCAGTAGAAGAACTCCGCGAGCCCGCAGGAGAGGGCGGGCTGGTCGCTGAGCATGTAGATTGCGAGCACGACGTAGGCCACCCAATTCTGACGCCAGTCGATGTTCGCGAGCACCTCGCAGGCGCGCTCAGGAGTCAGCCGCGGGTGGGCCAGAATCGAGAAGCGCCAAGTGCCGGCGTCGGCAGCGGTGCCCAGAAAGCGGAAGCCGGTGCCATCGTCGCCGGCGGACTGTGGCTCGACCCGGAAGCGACCGTCGGTGGAGACCAGATCAGCACCGGGATAGGCGGAGAAATCGAGGCCGTCGGGCGAAAGCGCGAAGCCGATGCCGAGCTTGGCGCCGCTGGTGGGCGTCGCGATGATCTCGATGTCCTGATTGGCCGCCGCTTCGAGCTCGAAGATGTGGACGTTGAGCCCGGCGTGTAGTCGGACGGCGTTCTCGCCGGCGACCAGCGTCTTTGAGTTGAAGTCGCGGGCGCCGTCGGCGTCGCGGCCGGGCAGGACCGGATCGCAGCCCGTCAGCAGCAGAGTTGCGACCAAGCCCAACCACGCCGGCCGGCCGGTTCCGAGCTTCCCAAGTCGATGCGAGTTCACGCTTCCTCCTGCGGACAGGTCGTGCGGCGCAAGGGCCGGACCGCAGCCTCATTCTCATTGTATCGGCTATTCAAGTCTAGTTGTGCGTCCCGGAGCGGATGCGGGGGCCGGGCTCGCGGATCTGAACTCGTAAGCGCCCGATAATCCGTGGACGCAGCACGCGGGGCTACTCGTTGCGAGCCAGGAGCCGGATCAGGCCGACCACGCCGCTGATCAGAAGCGACACGATCAGCAGGAACAGCAGCATTCCGACGGCGAAATTCAAAACCGCCCAGCTGGTGAGGACCGCGTTTTCCACCGGGGAGGCGAACGAGGCGATGATCGCGATCACCAGGCCGGACAGGAGGATCGCGCCGATGGCACCGCGGCGGTTTCCTTCGAACGGCGTCATGCGGACGGTGAGGCACACCGCCAAGTAGAGGAACAAGATGTTCGCCCAGTTGGCCAGGTTGCTGCCGAGGATCGAGTCGAGCAGGTTCTCGGTGACGGTGATGCTGGTCCGCAGCAGCTCCCAGAATCCGGCGAGAGTCAACGGCAGGACCTGGGGTAGATTGGGAGCCGCCTCCTGAACCGGCATGCTGCGAAGGAGCATGCCGGCCGCCAGGTACAGGCACACTGCACAGGTGACCAGCGGGAGCAGACCGACGATGACCGGACCGATCACGGGGATGCGTTGCCGGTCGGGGCTGTTTGCGGTGGGTTCGCCCGCTTCATCGTCGCCCATCAGCTTGGTGTTGCTGACCGAATTGCCGGTGATCAGCAGGCCGAGGACGTGCCCGAGCTGTGCGATCAGTGTGCCGGGGAGCAGGACGGTGTTGACGACCCGGGGCTTGATCATGCGGCTCCAGAGCCAGTGGACCGCCCAGGCGGAAAAGACGATGACCAGTAACCAGAATGTGAATGCTGCGTAAAGCATGGTT
>Ga0180434_10007400_pt1 | contig 12370 bp, 11 predicted proteins | sample SS_ome_7_FD_132453 | JGI IMG/M metagenome (GOLD analysis project Ga0180434, IMG submission 132453) | Hypersaline lake sediment archaeal communities from the Salton Sea, California, USA - SS_1_D_2 metaG | ecosystem: Environmental > Aquatic > Non-marine Saline and Alkaline > Hypersaline >... | reverse complement strand
TGGAAGGACATGGAAGGGGCGGGTCCGGGTTTGAGAATACTCCGATCAATCAGGCGTTACATAGAGGGGCATAGCGCATGACGACCGAAGTGGTGGTGAAGCTTGCCGCCCGTGATCCCTGGAGCTTCACAGTGCTGGATGCGCTCAAGTACAAGTTCGGCATAGGGAGCGTGGTGGGTGTGGAGAGGCTGAAATCGTGGCGGCTGGATTTCGCCCTGGCATCTGAGGAGGAAGCCCTTGTTGTCACCGACCGCATTCTAAATGGGACGGCGCTCCTGGCCAACCCTAACAGGGATATCTGGAGAGTGGGAGGCGGGTCCGGGCTTGACCTCCCGGGAGCGACCCGGGACCTCGCGGACAGGATGGACAACTTCTTCGCGGTGAGAGTGACCGACAGGGATGACCTGGTAGGCCGCTCGATGCTGGGCGTGCTCCGTAAGAGACTGCGTATTGTGGAGGTAACAGGTGTGGCTTTCTCGCTGGTCTGGGTGCTTGAGTTCGACCACCCCGGTGAGCGTTCGTTCGAACTTGCAGAGGAGATTGCAGTGGCGAGGTCGTGGAGGAGGGGGCTGCTTGCGAATCCCCATTCGCAGGACGCCCTGGTACTCAGGCTGGAAGACTATCTTAGCAGGAGGGCGCCGGGAGATGAAGCCGAAGCATAAATGCGGGCTCATCGGGGTTCAGGGCTCGGTGAATGCTTCAAGGCTAGCGTATATGGGCCTGTACGCTCTTCAGCATCGCGGACAGGAAAGCACAGGAATCGTCACATCCGACGGAAGTTGCTTTCACGCCTTCAGGGCGCCCGGTCTTGTGAGTGAGACCTATGAGGATGAAACTCTCAACGATCTTGAGGGCACTATGGCCATAGGACATAACCGGTATTCGACCACCGGCTCCCAGAGATCCTCGAATATCCAACCGCTTGTCGTCGACCTCAGGGGTAGTCCTCTGGCGATAGCCCATAACGGAAACCTGGTGAATGCCCGGGAGCTCAGGGGTGCGATGGAGAAGGGCGGGTCTATCTTCCAATCCACCACCGACAGCGAACTGTTTGTCCACCTGATGGCCAGATCTAGACGCAAGGGGGTTCGCGGCATGATCGAGGCGGCCACCGGAGCGGTCAGGGGTGCATATTGCCTGCTGGTTCTCACCCCGGACTCGGTCATAGCGATTCGGGACCCCAATGGTTTTCATCCTCTGTGTCTGGGAAGGAATGACGATACAATCTTCTTTGCCTCCGAGTCCTGCGGCCTGGATATCGTGGGGGCCCGTTTAGAACGGGAGATCGAGCCCGGTGAGATCGTCATGGCCCGCGGGGGCGAGGTTACCTCGTCGAGATTCGCCCCGGCTGATAGACTCTCTATGTGCGTTTTTGAGCTCATATATTTCTCCCGTCCGGACAGCGTGGTGTTCGGTCTTTCGGTTGATTCGGTGAGGAAAGCATTCGGCAGAAGACTCGCCAGGGAAAGCCCTGCCGAGGCCGACATGGTGTTATCGGTTCCCGATTCCAGCAATGCCGCGGCCCTGGGCTACTCTCAGGAGTCGGGTATTCCTCTGGAGTTCGGGATGATCCGTAATCACTATGTGGGGCGGACTTTTATCTATCCGACAAGCGAACTCAGAGACTATCGTGTGAGGATCAAGTACAATCCGGTCAAGGAACTTCTTGCGGGCAAGCGCGTTGTGGTTGTTGACGATTCCATCGTGAGGGGTACGACATCGCGCAAGCTGATGCGCATGCTTCGTGCCGTCGGGGCGCGAGAGATACATGTCAGGATAAGCTCGCCTCCCATCAGATTCCCCTGTTTCTATGGGATTGACACCCCGACAGGGGAAGAGCTGATAGCTGCGAAGAGTGGTGTGGAGGGGATTGCGCGATACCTCGAGGTCGATTCGCTCGCGTACCTATCGGTGGAGGGCCTGCTTGATTCAACAGGGCTTCCTCGCGGTGACTTTTGTGTCGCTTGCTTTACGGGAGAGTATCCGGTAGGCTTTACACGCGCGCCGGAGAAACTGGCGCTGGAGCACTTCGGGGATTATCTGGTATAAAAGGGTTGGGGTTGTTGGGATGGGGGGAATAGGCGATGAAGATCGAGGAGATACCTGTTGAGGATCGTCCCAGGGAGAGACTCAAGGCTTGTGGAGCGGAGGTGCTATCGGTGAGAGAGCTGTTGGCGATAGTGCTGGGTTCGGGGAATCGTCATAGGGGAGCGATCGAACTCGCCGACGAACTTGTCTCATCGCTGGAATCGGTAAGGGACCTTGCCGGCGTAAGCCTGGAAAGGCTGTCGCGTGTCCGCGGCGTAGGGTTTGCCGGGGCCTGCCGCGTGAAAGCGGCTGTCGAGCTGGGGAGGCGTGTCGTTAAATCGGCCCGGGGGGATCTCAAGACAGTGCGGAGCCCGGCGGACGCGGCCGGGTTGGTGATGGAGGACATGAGGAATCTCGATCGGGAACATTTCAGGGTGATCCTGCTGGACTCGAAAAACTCGGTCATCGGTGTCGAGACGGTATCCATAGGAACAGTCAACGCGTCGCTTGTGCATCCGCGCGAGGTGCTCAAACCCGCGCTTGAGAAGAGCGCTACCTGTATGATACTGGTGCACAACCATCCGACGGGGAACGTATCACCCAGCCGGGAAGACATATTGCTGACGCGAAGGTTCGAGAAATGCGGGCGAATCCTTGGAATCGAAGTGGTGGATCATATCATAGTAGGCGACGGCAGGTATACCAGTATGAAGGAAGGCGGATACATCTAGGAGGACATGATGGCGCTCGGCGGTTTTGCTGGTTTGTTCTCCAATGAGATTGCGATCGATCTGGGTACGGCGAACACTCTGGTCTGTGTGAAGGGCAAGGGTATCGTGCTGGATGAGCCGTCCGTGGTTGCGGTGGAGAAAGGATCAAACAAGGTTCTGGCGGTGGGCAGGGAGGCGAAGGAGATGCTTGGCCGCACTCCTGGCGAGGTGCTTGCGATCCGGCCGATGAAAGACGGCGTTATTGCGGACTTCGAGATAACCGAGATCATGCTGCGCGAGTTCATAATGAGGGTGCAGGTGGACAGGTTCTTGTCCAAACTGGTGCGTCCCCGCGTCATCATCTCTGTCCCTTCGGGTATCACCGAGGTTGAGAAACGGGCGGTTAGGGATTCCGCCGAACATGCCGGTGCCAGAGAGGTCCTGCTGATTGCCGAGCCGATTGCAGCGGCCATAGGTGTTGGTCTTCCCATCGATAAGCCGGCCGGCAACATGGTCATCGACATAGGGGGAGGTACCACCGAGATCGGGGTGATAGCCCTTAACGGTATTGTCGGCGTAGCCTCGATAAGAATCGGGGGCGATGAGATGGACGAGGCCGTCATCCAGATCATAAAGGGTGATTACGGGACGCTGATAGGCGAGCAAACCGCCGAGAAGATCAAGATGAAGGTGGGCGCCCTGGATACCGGCACTGATGAAGAGTTTGAGGTGAGGGGAAGGGATCTTGTAAAGGGGGTCCCTCAGGTGGCGAAGGTGTCAAGGAAAAAGGTGGTTGGGGCACTTCAGGAGCCCATAAACGAAATCATCAAGGCTCTGAATCTCTCCCTGGAAAAGACCCCGCCGGAACTGGCGGCGGACATTGTCGACAAAGGTATCCTTATGACAGGAGGAGGTTCTCTCCTGAAAGGCCTTGATGAGATTCTGAGGGCCTCGACGGGTCTTCCCATATATGTAGTGGAAGACCCTCTGAAATCGGTGGTGCTGGGTGCTTACAAAGCTCTGGAGGAGCCCGAGAGATACGAAAAGATTCTGATGAAGTCGAGAAGGATATGGTAGTTGATGAGACATGGCCGGCACCTGCAGTTTGGGCGCGATGTAGCCGTCTTCGTACTCCTGGCTGTTCTTTCGGCAGCAATAATGGCTGTCGAGAGACTCGATGACAACGGCGTTGTAGCCGGCAGCATTGCCAGGATATTCATCCCTTTCGAAAACCTGTCCTCCACTGTGATGAATCTTTCTTATATCCGCAAGGAGAACCGGTTGCTGAGGGCCAAACTGATGGATGCGGCAAGACAGAACAACTTGCTGAGGGAGCAGGTCCGGGATATCCGGAGGTTGCAGGGTCTCCTCGATTTCAAGACCGCACACCCGGGTACACTGGTCACCTGCCGTGTTGTGCGCCAGTTGGGCCAGCGTATGGGCGGAGGTATTGTCCTGAATAAGGGTAGGGCGTCGGGGATCGAGAAGAATATGACCGTGATCGCCCCGGAGGGTCTGGTGGGCCTTGTTATAATGACGTCGAGGGATGTGTGTCTGGTCAAGAGGTTGACCGATCCCGGATACAGGGTCAGCGCCCTGACTCGGAGAAGCAGGGCCACTGGGATCCTGGGCACGCACACGGCGGGAAGCACCGTAATGGAATGGGTCTCCCCCAATGCGGATATCGCAATAGGTGATACGGTAGTGACTTCCGGCCTGGGCTCGGTCGCTCCGAAAGGCATCCTGCTCGGAAGTATTGTGCGCATCCATGAGGAACCGGAGAGATTCTCGCGCACGCTTGATGTCCACCCATTCGTCGATTTCGGCAGCCTGGAAGAGGCTTTTGTAATTCTGCGGCGGGCGCCGGCTTACGGTGAACTTGTTGAAGAAGACGAGGTGGAAGAGCCGCTATGATGCGCAAGAGGTCGCTATGGGTGCTGGCCCTGCTCACCCTTATACTGAAGCTTACGCTTTTTTCCAGGATAGAGATATGGGGAATAAGACCCGATGCGACTGTAATCGTGCTGGTCTATGTTGCTCTGGGCTTGGGTCCGGTTGTGGGTGCCCTGCTGGGCTTCCTGCTGGGCCTTGCGGAATTCAGCATACTCTCGACGTCCATGGCGTCAATGCCGCTTGCGGGAACTGTTGTGGGGTTCCTGGTCGGGCGCTACGGTACCAAGGTGATGCATGAGAGCTACCCGGTACAGATGCTGATCATGTTGCTTGCCGTCCTGGTGATGGATCTCATCAATTTCGCGTGGTATGACCCGTCTGCCGTGTCGATTGTCTTGCTGAGATATACACTCCTCGGCGGTCTTTACACCGCAGTGGTCGGAATTTTCACGGTCTTCGTGGTGGAACGAATAATGGGCCTTCGGCTTGCGAGCTGATATGTTCAACCGAACAGACAGATTACCTTCCACGCAGATCAGGGTTGCAATGGGGGCGGCGCTGGTGGTCTTCATGGTGCTTGCCGTAGCGGCGTTCAGACTCCAGGTGATCAAGTATTCGAAATACCGTTCTCTTGCCCGGGACAACTATGTGGTATATGTTCCGATCAAGGCTCCTCGGGGCGACATCGTCGATCGTAACGGCCGGGTGATAGCCGGCTGCCGGCAGTCTTTCTCGATCTGCGCGGTGCCCCGTTCCATACTCAGAAATGAAAGGGAGATCGCAATACTGAGCCGGATTCTGGAGTTGGAGGAGGACGATATCCGGGAGATATTGCAGCCTACGGCGAGTTCCTACAGGCCTACCGCTATAGTCCGCGACGCCGACTTCGCAGCCCTGAGCGCGGTCCAAGAGTCGTTCGCGGAGCTCCCCGACGTCATGGTCATAGCCGAACCGGTAAGGTCTTATCCCGGGGGGGAGTATTTCGGCCACATGATAGGATATGTAGGAGAGGCCACCAGGGAGGAAATAAAAAGGTCCCCGGCTGCGTACGCCTCCGGGGACTTCCTTGGCAAGGCCGGCATAGAGAAGCAGTACGAAGCATATCTTAAGGGCAAGGCTGGGAGGAGGTACGTAAAGTTCACCCCTGGCGGGGGCTCTGGTCCGGTCGAGGTGGACGATCCACCTAGAAAATCTCCAACACCCGCCTGGAGGCTTCACCTTCATGCAGACGCAGCGCTTCAGGAGCTTGCCCACAGACTTCTCAAAGGCCGCCGTGGATGCATACTGGCAATAGATATACACACGGGAGGAATCCTGGTCATGGCCAGTAGCCCTACGTTTGACCCCGACCTTTTTGCCGTAGGTATATCCCCGGACGATTGGAAGAGCATAATCGGATCGGAGGCCAAACCGCTCATCAACCGGGCAATTCAGAGTGCCTATCCTCCCGGATCGACTTTCAAAATAGCGACGGCGGGTATGGCCCTAGAAGAGGGAGTGATAACTCCTCGTATCCGTTTGGAGCCGTGCAGAGGTGCCTACAGATTCGGCAACAGGACCTTTAGATGCTGGAAGGAAGCGGGTCACGGCGCGGTTGGTCTGGTCGAGGCGATCAAGGTATCCTGTGATGTCTACTTCTACCAGTTGGGCGAGAGGCTGAGCCCCGACATATTCGGGTCCTATGGCGCCGGATGGAAACTGGACAAAAGGACCGGTGTCGATCTACCCGGTGAGATCACCGGCCTGGTCCCCGATGGGGCCTATTACGATAGCGCTTACGGGAAAGGCAAGTGGACCCGGGGGATCATGCTCAACCTGGCAATAGGGCAGGGGGAGATCCTTGTTACCCCGCTGGAGTTACTGTGTTTTTTCTGTGGTGTGGCCAACGACGGCAAATACTATGTGCCCAGGTGCGTCGACAGGGCCGAAACCGACGGGGCGGTCCAGAGATTTCGTGGCGACCCTGTGGTCCTGGACATCTCACAGGCCACACTGGAGATCCTGAAGAACTCGATGCTTGGCGTTGTCGAAGGCGATAACGGTACCGGCCATGCCGCCCGTCTCCCCGGAATACGCGTGGCCGGCAAGACGGGAACCACCCAGAATCCGCACGGCGACGATCACGCTTCGTTCGTGTGCTTTGCGCCTTTCGACAATCCCGAAGTAGCGGTCTACGTGTTGGTGGAAAACGCGGGCCACGGGAGCACCGAAGCGGCCCCGGCGGCCCGGCGGCTTCTCATGGAATACTTCGGTATTGCTGAACCTGAGGAGGTGGTGGGAGGGTGATTAGCGCACACAGGTGGTTATTCATCGCCCTCTTTGCCCTGAGTGCTGTAGGCGTTATGGGCATATACAGCAGCACCGATGCGGAGGTCGGTCCCCATTATGCGGTTAGGCAGGTGATATGGATCTGCCTGGGGCTGGCGGCTATGTTTGTGATGGCCTCCGTAAAGACACGCACCCTCTCTGCACTGGCGCCTCTTATATACCTCGGCGCAATCGGTCTTCTGGCGTTGGTGCTCATAATCGGGAAGGGGCCCCAGAGTACGAGAAGGTGGTTCGATCTCGGGTTCTTCAGGTTCCAGCCTTCCGAGCTGGCGAAGATGGCAACCCTGCTGATGCTCTCCCGCTATCTTTCCGAGAAGAAGCATTTGGGGAGTTCGATCAAGGATATTATCTTCACTTTCGGCATAGTCGGAATCCCGGCGGCTCTGACGCTGTACGAGCCGGATCTGGGAACGTCCCTGGTAATAGCGTTTCTCGTCTTTCCCATGCTATATGCGGCAGGCCTGGATCCCCTCTATCTATTACTGCTTCTGAGTCCGCTGATCGGTATCGTCTGTTCGGTCGAGCTATTGGCCTGGGGGATTTTCGTAGGATTGCTCATGCTGCTGGTGCTTCTTGGGAGGTTCAAGACATCCCTGGTCACAATGGTGATAGGCATCAACTTCCTCCTATACTCACTGGCTCCGAGACTCTGGGAAGGTCTCGCCTCTTATCAGAGAGAGCGAGTGATGGCTTTCATCCATCCCGAGAGTTACAAGTACGGGGCGGGCTTTCAGATAATACAATCCAAGATAGCTATAGGATCCGGGGGATTCGACGGGAAGGGTTTTCTCGGTGGAACGCAGAAAGCTCTTGGCCTTGTACCCGCCCAACATACGGATTTTGTCTTCTCGGTGGTGGGTGAGGAGTTCGGGTTTCTGGGCAGCTTGGTTGTGCTGTTGCTCATGTTTCTCGTGGTTTCGCGTGTGCTTCGCCTGGCAGGCGGGGCCAGAAATAGATTCTCCGTTTACCTGTGCTTCGGCTTTGCCAGCCTCATAGTCATACAGACTTTCGTCAACGTAGGGATGACCCTGGGTCTCACGCCTGTTACCGGATTGCCCCTGCCATTTGTGAGCTACGGCGGATCACAGACCATAGTGTTCTGGGCAATGACCGGTGCTGTACTTGCCGCCCACGCATTCAGGAAGGCGGTTTAGGAGGGCCTATGTACCGAACTCTATTCGACATCGGACCGTTGAGCATTCACACATACGGAGTCGCCCTGGCTGTAGCCTTCTGGCTGGGCATAGAGCTGTCAGCGCGTCTGGCCAGGGAGCGCGGTATGGACCCGGTCAAGATCGTCGACCTGGGTATTGTCATCCTGCTGTCGTCCGTGGCGGGCTCCAGGTTTCTTTATGTGATTCAACACCTCGAGGATTATCGAGGCGACCTACTGGGGATGCTCAGGGTGTGGGAGGGGGGGCTGACCTTCTACGGGGGCCTGATAGCAGGTGTGATATTTGGAATAGGTTTTCTCAAGGTGAAAAAAGTGCCTGTGCGAGAGGCAATAGATGTCGTGGCCCCACAGATTGCCCTGGGTATTGCAATAGCGAGGATCGGCTGTTTCCTGAACGGCTGCTGCTTCGGGATCGAGACCGATCTGCCCTGGGCGTGCAGTTTCCCGGCGGATTCCCAGGCCGGCTGGGTGCTTCCCGGTGTCGGGCTGCACCCCACCCAGCTGTATTCGTCGGCCGCGAATTTCGGTATTTTCGTTTTTCTCAGGAGGTTTCTCAGGTCAAGACCCCGCAGCGGAACGGTATTCGCTGTCTTTCTCGTCGCATATGGGCTCTGGCGATTCGTAATCGACTATCTGAGGTATTACGAAGAGGGCATGTATGTTACAACAACGGGCGCCGCCGTCACCTGGAATCAGATCGTTAGCGTCGTGATAGTGGTGATCGGTGCCCTTCTCTTCTCCGGCTTCCGCCGGGGATCAGGAGAAACGGATGATCGATAGGTGGGCCCGGAAGGCACTTAGGCGGGGAGGAGGCTTGGCCGGGGGAATGCTATCGCTGTTTGTGCCACCGCTCTGCATTGCCTGTGAAAGAAGGCTGGCGAGCAGCCAGCGGTGGCTTTGCAGGAATTGCAGGATAGCCCTTGGCTGCGAAGCCAGGCCTGTTACGAGGTTCGTCGATATCGATGGGGAGATGAAGCTCAGGGTAAGATATGCTCTCGGCTACACGCCGAGGGTGGCCAGGATCATCGCCGAAATGAAGTATGGTGACAAACCCGGCCTGGCGAGGCTCCTGGTTTCTTTTGTTGCTCTTGCAGCAGGAGACCGGGTGCCCGCCGGCACCGTGGTCGTTCCGGTGCCCGTTCATCCCTCGAAGCGCAGGGAGAGGGGGTTCAACCAGAGCAGGATACTGGCCGAGGCGCTGGCCTCGCTCAAGGGCCTTGCTCTCGGTGACGTCCTGATGAAGCAAAGAACGACGGTTTCCCAGACCGCTCTCCGGAGGGAGCAAAGGGCGGCCAATGTGGCAGGTTGCTTCAGCCTGAGGAAGTTGGAGCATCCGCGTATCGAGCGAGCTCTGCTGGTGGATGATGTCGTGACGACGGGTTCCACCCTCAGGGAGTGCGCAAGGGTTTTGGCGACGGAGGGCACAGAGGAGATTAGCGCATGCGCAATTGCCGGTTCGTTGTAATAATCGTTCTCGCGGCTTGGGTCCCGCCGGTCTCGGCTATCGCAGCCTACCCTTCAGAACCATCGGAGAGCTGGCTCTATCCCTATCTCTACGAGCTCAGGCTGAGGCAACCGGCGGAGCGCATCTTCGTTTCCACAGGACCCTATGACCGGCTTGAGACGGCCCAATGGCTGGAGGATTTGCAGTCCACTGAAGCGGAAGGCAGGAGCCGCTGGTTATACCGTATGCTGAGGACCGAGCTTGCCGGGGAGGCCCGCGTGCTGAGGGAGGGGTCGGGGTGGACGGGTGGGATTCGCGTCGAATCCGGGTCAGAGACGGGCTCACCAACCCTTGCGGAGGCACAGGCCAGGTTTGCCTATTACTCCCCGATCGGTCTTGCTTTTTGGACGTCGGTCCGGACCTCCATGAACGGTGGCGATCGACACAAGACGGAGACGCGGGTCTGGCATGACCGTGGTAGGGCCGGCGTGGAATATGCAGGAATAGCTTTCAGAAAGCAGGGCTTCACGGTCTCCCTCACGAGGGATGAAGTGAGCTGGGGGGCGGACAGGCGAAGGGGGCTTCTTTTCTCGGGGACGTCCCCCTGTTTCGATATGATCTCCTTGGGTTACAGGAGAGGGCCGGTGGCTTTCACCTCCTTTCACTCGATGCTCCGTGGCGGGTACGGCGAAGATAAGGATGAAGGGGTACGCCGTTTTGTGTCGGCCCACCGGCTGGAAGTGCTGCTGGGGAATCGCATCTCGATCGGCATGTCCGAAGCCGTCCTCTACGGCGGGCCATACAGGTCACTGGAACCCGTCTATTTGAACCCCCTGACTATTTTCTATGCCGATCAGTGGAATTCAGGATGGAATGATAATATCTTAATCTCAGGTGATTTCGCACTTCTTTTTCCGCGGCATCTGGAGATAAGAGGTGAGTTGATGATAGATGACTTCCAGTATGATTTTGGAAACGAACCGCATGAGTTCGGCGCCGGGCTTTCGATTACGGCGGTCAATCCCCTGGATGCTGCTGCCTCGCTGTTGGGGGCATCCTATTACCATATCAGGAATCAAACATATGGGCACTTCGTTTCATGGAACCGCTTCATCCAGGAAGGGAAGGTGATGGGATACGGCGACGGGCCGGATGGAGACCGCTTCGATCTATGGGTCACACTTGCTAGGCCGGAAAGCGTAAACTGGAAAGCACGATATCGATTCCGGCGCAAGGGCGAAGGACAGGCAACGGATGTCCAGGAGGAGAAGGGACCCAGGGTCGATTTTCCTTCCGGGACGGTTGAGACTTCGAATAGCGTGGGTATCGAGGTAGCCTGGAGGCCCACTCACATGTGGCTGCTGACGGCCGGTGGCGACTACCACAGTACGCGAAACAAAGAACACTCTGAAGGCACAGACGATGAGGGATGGGAACTCTTTCTATGCGCGCAATTCAATCTCAATCTGGATGCCTGGCCGTCAGAGTAAGGAGTTCGGTATGAAGACAACCAAGTGGCTGTTGCTTCTCTTAACTCTGATTCCGATGGCGGCCGGCGGTAGCACTATGGAGCTCCGCTATGGCTGGGATGCCGGTCAGGTGCTGCATCGCGCTCATAACGGGTTCGATTTCCTGGGGGTTCCGGAGAGCGGGTTTGACGGCCGGGCCCTTGAGACTTTCTATGAAACCAGGGTGCTCCCCGCCGGGTACGAGGCGGCGGGGTACCGAATAGTGTACGAGGAATGGGAGGACCTGCCGGGCGAATACAGGGCCGGTGTGGAAACACCCGGTGGTTTCACAGATGCCCCGGGAGCTTCAGATGGAGGGCTTGTGATCTTAGCCTCCGCGGGGTTTGCGGGATACGAGGTGCTGGTTTCCGCAGTGGAGCCTGTGCGTGTCCTGGATGGGAAAGCAGCTGTCCTCAGCGACATGCTTGTAGAGGTAGACCTGAGGCCGGTGGGAGAGCGTCTTGGGGTTAAGAGGAGGAGCATTGTAGCGGATACGCATGTCCGCAACGCCCTGGCCGCATTCCTCAAGGGCGCACCACCGGAGGATAGGTCGTGGGAACTCCAGGTGCCTGCGGGGACTGTGACCGAGAAGCCCTCATTGAAAGGCAGTACGGTCGATTGCGTGATAGTCACGCCGGACAGCCTGAAAGCCGAGTTCGAAAGGCTCGCGGTCTGGCACGACAAGCTGGGAATCAGGACAGTTGTGCGCACGATGGAATGGGTGAATGGCACCTATAGCGGCGGCGATGGACCTGAGAAGGTCAGAAGCTTCATCAGAGACGCCTATACCCACTGGGGCACGGTCTACGTACTTCTGGGCGGGGATCCCGGCCATATCCCGATAAGGGTTATTGAAGTGCCCGAGATGATCGTCGAGGTCAACCGTTCCGACATGCCCACGGACGTCTATTACTCCAATCTGGACGGCAACTGGAATGCCGACCATGACGCTACAATCGGAGAGTTTCTCAGAGGGAATCCTGATCGCGTGGACATCCTTCCGGAGGTCTTTGTCGGCCGCGCTCCGGTCGGTTCGGCCGCTGAGGCCCGGGTGTTCGTGGAAAAGACCATGGTTTACGGCAGCGGTCTTAAACCCGGGGATTGGCAGGAAACCGCGGTCATGCTGGCCCAGATTCTCTGGCCGGACAGCGGTGGGGACGGTGCCCCTTACGCAGAGGAGGTAATCCCCCATCTGCCTGAGCATTTCACCATCCACCGGCTTTATCAAAACTACACCGAATATCCCGGCTCGGTCGAGGAGACCGCGGACAATCTGGTCTCCTAT
>Ga0180434_10007398_pt1 | contig 12372 bp, 7 predicted proteins | sample SS_ome_7_FD_132453 | JGI IMG/M metagenome (GOLD analysis project Ga0180434, IMG submission 132453) | Hypersaline lake sediment archaeal communities from the Salton Sea, California, USA - SS_1_D_2 metaG | ecosystem: Environmental > Aquatic > Non-marine Saline and Alkaline > Hypersaline > Sediment... | reverse complement strand
GCCCCAACAACGTGTGGACAACGCACATCCCCGAAGTCGCAACCAACCAATGGTATTTTGAACAACTGTTTGTGGATGGCCGACGGGCTATTCGTGCCCGTTCACCCAACAAATTCTACTACCATACAAATCGACCCGTTACATCGGGTGTTGATCCCTTAACCGGTAAACCTGCCACCTTGGACCGCCGAGCGTTTCTGGCTCACGCAGGCAATATCAAACCATGGGCGAATCTCAACGACATCATCTTGACCGCCTATCATTCATGGGCCGTTTCACGGCTTCGGCTCGCCTTTGTCGATCCGAAAACAGGCATGGTCGTCACCACCGGTCCCGCGCGTTGGCCTTTCATGCATTGGCAGACGAATCAACGTTATCACCTGGAAAACGCCAAAGCATTTCTCGATGCACCAGGTGAATGGCACCTCGCCCGCGACGGCACCCTTTCCTACCTCCCGCTACCCAGCCAAGATATGACGAAAGCCCGCGTGATCGCGCCGAGAACAGAGCAATTCATCCACTTCAAAGGGGATGCGAGCGAGGGACAATTTGTTGAGCACATAATGCTGAAAGGCCTTTCGTTTCAACATAGCCAATACATCACCCCGCATGAAGGATACGCCAGCCCCCAAGCCGCCTCGAACATCCCTGCGACCATCATGGCCGACGACGCACGTAACATTCGGATCGAAAACTGTGAAATCGCCCACACCGGAATCTATGGCATTTGGTTCCGCAAAGGCTGCAGCCATTGCCGCATACAGCAATGTTATCTCTACGATCTTGGCGCGGGCGGCATACGTATCGGCCCACGTTCAATCCCGCCAAAAGAGTCCGCCCAGACAAAACAGATCACCGTAGACAACAACATCCTTTACACCGGCGGGCAAATCTTTCTGGGCGCCGTGGGAATCTGGATCGGGCATAGCCACCACAACACCATCACCCACAACGACATTTCCAACTTTTATTACACAGGCATTTCCGCCGGTTGGCAGTGGGGATATACCGATAGCCTCGCCCACCACAACACCATCGCATACAATCACATTCACCATATCGGCAAGGGGGTCTTGAGCGACATGGGAGGCGTCTACACGTTAGGCCCGTCACCGGGCACTATCATTCACCATAACAAAATTCATGATGTCTATTCGTACGACTACGGCGGATGGGGCCTTTACAATGACGAAGGCAGCAGCGGCATCGTTCTTGAAAACAACCTTGTCTACAACGTCAAAACCGGCGGGTACCATCAACACTATGGCCGAAACAATCTTGTCCGGAACAATGTCTTTGCGTTCAGCCAAGAGGGACAACTTCAAAGAACAAAATCGGAAGAGCACCTCGCGTTCACATTCGAGAACAACATTGTCTACTGGAACCAAGGATGGCTGCTCACCGCCGAATGGCAAGACCTCAACTTCCTGCTGCGTAGCAACCTCTATTTCAACGCGTCAGGCAAACCGGTCACTTTCGGAAAACGGACCTGGGACCAATGGCAAGCGGCAGGCCAAGACAAAGGCTCGATCAATGCCGACCCGCTCTTCGTTGACGCCGACAACTTCGACTTTCGCCTAAAACCAGAATCCCCCGCCCAGAAAATCGGCTTCAAACCGTTCGACACAACCCAAGCAGGCGTCTACGGCCCCAAGCACTGGATCACCCGTGCCGCCCAACAACCGCAACCACCGCTAGAAGTCGCCCCCAAGCCACCCACCTCCGACCCGTAAACTTAGCGATTGGCTGGGTGCCATGGCCGCTTGTCGGCCATGGTGAATCGCTCCTGCGTGGGGACGCCCCACCCACAACCATCTTCTTTACCAAAAGCCAAAAGAACCTGCACGAGAAACGCCAATCATAACACCAGCAAAAACAAAGACGCAAAGGTTTTCTTCGTGGCTTGGTGACTTGGCGGTGAAACTAAAATAGCAACCGATGCCATTTCACTCCACTGAAATGAAGCCATAGCTTTCAGCCTTGAACCAATTCGATCTCTTCTCCGTGTCCTCTGCGCCTCTGTGGTAAACCTCCTTCTTCCTCTCCGTTCCACTTCTCACCATCCAAACGGAACACCGTTCGTGTTTTCAATTAAGGGCTCTTTGGTATCCCAATACGCCTCGCCAGGTGCCATGGTCGCTTGTCGGCCATGCTGAGTCGCGCCACCGCCAAAAAACGCCCTGACAAAACGAACCCACGGCCACGAATCCGCCAATGGCCATAACGTTTGTTTCAACAAAGACTTCCAGCCGGCCAATGCACCCAACCTTTCCTGCCGATCCCGTAGAACGAACTCAACAGCGTACGCATTTCGATAGATCAGCATCCCGAGCGTTGACCTCATTGGATCACTGGGCCCGGTACACGCTTGTCCAACGTGCAAACGGGTGCAAGAACGAAAGCCTCGAGCGGGTGAACAGACGAGCGCCGAACGACAAGCCGACATCGCAACACCCAGCGCGGTCCCATCGGTGCATTCGTTGACACAAACCTAGCTGCTACCTATAAGTTCTACAGCGATTCAAGATTGGGTGTAGCGGCTCGGATAGCCCAATTCCCTTGAATTGGCGCAAGGTATTTCGCTCGCAAGATCAACACACAAAGAGCAAGACGGCTCCAGCCTGCTCCAGGAGATCAACACGAACCATGAAGGATGGCCGATCAGAACCAGAACAAGCGGCGCACCCGACCATAAAGCCAACACGGCGCATCACCTTTTTCGATATCGTCGCCGTGACGCTGCTTATCGCGATCGCCGCCGCGTGGCATTGCCAACGTTGGATGGGCATCAAGCCTTTTGTTCTCCTCGACAGCGATGCTGCACAAATCGCATCGTTTGCCGCCGGCTGGGATCATTATGAACTTCTCGAAGGCGATCCTCTGTTAGGCGATCCGCAAACGTTTCGGTTCTACGTTGCCGCCCACATCCCCATCCTGCGCATCTTAGCTCGTATTGTTGGCGACTACGGCTCCGCTTTTTTGTGGCTCTTAGGGCCCCACGCTTTTTTGATGGGCCTGGGTTTCTACATTCTCGGCAAGCTACTTTTCCACAGTCGATATTGGGCTTTCCTGCTTGCCCTGTTGAACTTGACCTATGTGAGTCAAGGGTCAGCCTTGGTCAACGGACTTCAGTTTGATGCCTTGCCCAATTTCTGTTTCAACGCGTTGCTGCCTTACTTGTTAGCAGGCGCAGTTTATTACCGTACCCGGCCCAAGGTTTGGCCGCTCTTGATGATCGCTGCCGGGTTGCTGCTCTACATTCATCCCAACAGCGGCCCGCCCATCGGCTTTGCGGTTTGGTTTGGCCTGTGGATCTTCTTGCCGGCATCGTGGGGCTGGTTCAGAAAGCTTCGCTACATGTTCGTCTTGGGCCTGGTCTTTCTCGCCACGATCGCGCCGTTTACGCTCTACTATCAATCCACGCTCGACGCGCCGCCGGTGGATCCGGAGGACGCCAAGGTCTTTCAAGAGGCCATCACGGCGCGCCTGAACCCAGCGCATTTCTCCATCCAACGGGCCGTCAGCGGCCTGGTCACCTTTTGGCTTAGCAAAGGTGTGATTGCTTGGATTTACTGGGTGGGAGCGGTACTGGGTTTCTTGATCGTGTTGATCTGCCGAAAGGAACGCAAACCGGTCGTGCTTGTTGGGTTGTGGGCGGTCGGTCTTTTGCTGATTTCGGTCGGCATTCCTTGGGCGGACATGACGCTTTCCAAAATGGCGGGTCGCACCCAATCGCAATTGTTGATCGGACTGTGGCGGCCCATCAAGTATTTGTTGCCGCTCATGTACATTCTCTTCCTTTGGCCGTTCGCGGAGATGTGGCAACGGCTCAAGCGAACACCCCATCCGCAGTTCAATCATATCTTCGGCCTCTTCTTTTTGGGTCTGGGGTTCGTCGGAGCCTGGGTTTATCTTCACCCGCAGATTGTGACCTTTCCTGTGCCGACGTTTAAGGCATGGATGGCCGGTAAGCCGTTGTTCTGTACGGGCGGCGCGCCGCTTCACGCCGAAGCGGTTCAAGCGGTGGCTAAGCATACGCCCCCCGGCTCGCGGGTCTTTGCGACAACCCATCAATCGGATATCCGTTCAATCGCCCTTCGACCTGTGGTTTACGCCTACAAGGACGGTGGCTCCCTGGCATTTTCGAATACCCAAGGGGCTGTTCGATGGTATAAACTTTATCAGCGCCTGGGCCGCATGGGCCGGGGCTATGATGAGGAGAAGTACAAGAAATGTATTTCGGTCGCCCGCGAACTGGGTGCCCAATATTTCTTTGCTTCGGTGAGCGGCCATCGCGGCAGCGATGATGATTTAGAGCAGGCTTTGGGCGTCGACTTGGTGTGGCGAAACAGTCTCCTCGGCCTCTTTCGATTGGCAGAGGTGCCGGACTCGCAGGCTGCCCCGGCGGAGGGTTCGGTGAAAGCCTCTTCGGTCGCGAAAGGAGGCTGATCGGCGTGTCAGCGTTTGGATGCGTTCCGACGCGGACTTAAGAGGCACGCGGCATGAAGCCCGGCAAGCTACAGGTCGGAACGAGCGGCTGGAGTTACGCCCATTGGGCGAAGGGGCGGTTCTATCCCAAAGGATTGAAGCAAACCGATTGGCTGTCTCACTTTGCCCAGCACTTCGCCACCGTCGAGCTTAACTGTTCATTTTACCGGTTGCCGAAGGTGGACATGGTCGCACGCTGGCGCGCGATTGCCGGGCCGCGGTTTCATTTTGCCGTCAAGCTCTGGCGCCGCATCACGCACGAGAAACGGTTGGTCAATTGCACACGGGAACTCAAAGACTTTTTCGCCGTCGTCAATGCGTTCGGACCCAAACGTGGCCCCCTGCTGGTACAGCTTCCGCCGTCGATGCACAAGGATGTGAGTCGGTTGCAAGCGTTTCTGGCCGACTTGCGCACCGCACCCGGTCGATTACGCTGGAAGACAACGATCGAGTTCAGGCATACCGATTGGTTGTCCCGCGACGTCGAGGCATTGCTGAACCAACAGGGTGTCGCCCGTTGCCTCGCTGATTTGTCGCACTGCCCGATCACTGAGCCGAACGAGGTCGATTTCGTTTACGTAAGGCGTCACGGCCCCGGCGGCCCGTATCGCGGCTGTTATTCCGCTGAGCATATCGCCGAGGACGCCCGGCGTATCCAAACTTGGCTCCACGCCGGCCGAGATGTCTATGTTTACTATAACAACGATGTCGAAGGCTATGCGATTGACAACGCGCGACAGCTTATTGAAGCGGTAACCCATTCGTGATGCGGGCAGGTAGGTTGTTTTCGTGACAAGTTGGCGTTGCAAGGTGTTGTCGGCGAAAACAGGCTGATCGAATGCTGTTAAAAACAGGGAGGGCGAACGCCGAGAAACTGGCAACTGGCGTTCGCCCTCCTGACAGGATGGAGTGCGTCTTAGAACTCAGTCATGTTGCCGTTGTTATCGAGCGACATGAACGCGTCGGGGCTTTCGCTCGGTTGGGCAGTAGCAGCAACAGGCAGGTTCTTAGACGTTACGTTGGAATGGGCAACGTTGATGTGAGGCCTCTTCGGGGTTTTTGTTTTTTGCGTATTGCCGAAAGTCTGTGTTTCCTGGCGGTTTGTTTCTCCTCCGACCAATAGGACTAACTCATTGACAGTACCTTTGACGGCTTCGGACTGGGCCGCCAATTCCTCCGCGGCGGAAGCGGACTCTTCGGCCCCGGCCGCATTCTGCTGAGTCACCTTGTCCATTTGGGCTACGGCGATGTTGACCTGATCGACGCCTTGTGCCTGTTCATCGGACGCTTTTGAAATATCCGTGATGAGGGTGGTTACCTTGGTGACGTCGCTGACGATTGCACTGAGCGCCTTACTTGCGTCATCGGCCACTCGCGACCCTCGTTGCGAACGGTTGACCGCGTCTTCGATGAGCGTGGTCGTCTCTTTGGCGGCTTGGGCACTTCGCTGGGCGAGATTCCGGACTTCGTCAGCGACGACGGCAAACCCTTTGCCGTGCTCGCCCGCGCGAGCCGCCTCCACGGCGGCATTGAGGGCCAGTAGATTGGTCTGGAAGGCGATTTCCTCGATCACTTTGATGATCTTGCTGATCTTCTCGGAGGACTCGTTGATGCCGGTCATCGCGTCATTGAGTTGTGTCATCGTATGGTCGCCTTCGTTGGCCGCTTGGCGTGCCTGGTTCGCGCGTTCGTTGGCTTCTTTGGCGTTGCTCGCGTTGGTTCGCGTCATGGCAGCCATTTGTTCCAAGGCGCTGGATGTTTCTTGCAAGGAAGACGCTTGTTCGCTGGCACCCTCAGCCAACTGTTGCGATGCAGCCGACACCTGACCGGCGGCATCATTGACTTGATCGGCACCCTCGTTGAGACCCGCGATAATACGGTTGATGGGTTTGACGATACTTCGTGTGATCAAGATCGCCAGAAGCGTTCCGAGCACGATGGCACCTATCGACATGGCAATCATCAAGGTGTTGGTGCGGCTCGTAACCGTATTCATTTGGTTGACAAGCGAAGTTTCGAGTTGTCCCATCGTAGTGACGATGCCGGCGGCGATCGTTGCCATTTCCGCGACGGCTTCCCGGTCGGCCAAGAGGCCTTGATAGTATTGTTGCCCGGCGTCATCGTATTCCTGAAGATAGTTGTTGATTTTGTGGGCGACGGCTTCAAGCTTGCTTTCGCCTTTGATCAATGACGTCCATTCCACAAGGCCTTGTTTTGTCTTCTGCAGTTGTGTTTGGTAGCTCGTCCATTGCTCATCGCCGTCGGTTGCGAGCAGATAAACGGCACAGACCCGCAACAAAACGAAGCGTTGGACGACCTCATCGGCCAGATGGTTGGTGATCGCGGACCATCGGACAATCGCGTCGACTTGTTTGCTTTGTTCGGCTGCGTTATATGCCGGTTGGATCACCTCGGCGATCACGGCATCGATATCTTGCGTGACATTACGTCCTACTTTACCCCAAGCGGCAAAAGCGGCATCCTTGGCTTTTTGCGATGCGGCTTGGTGGTCAAAAGCGGTTTTGTAGTTTTTTGATTCGTTTAGGACGCTGGCCACCAAAGCGCGATCGTTGGCGGACAAGTCGTGGGCGTTTTCGAGTGCTTTGAGTTTTGTGGTGAGCTCTTGGTAGGCGTCAAACCATTTTTCCGCCGCGTTTTTGGCGTCATCGCCGCTTTGGGTAAACCCATTGATTGCGAAATCTCGTCGTAGCGTGGCACATCGATTCAACTCATCGAGGCATTGATTGCCGGCTTTGTCGAGTGCAGCATTCGAGGAGATGGCCGTCAGTCCGCGCCATCCGATGATCCCCAACAATCCGGAAATCGCGACCAGCGCACCAAACCCCAATGCCATTTTCGTTGCCAGCTTCATTCTTGCAAACACGACATTATCTCCTTTGCGGCGATGGGCCGGAATGAACAACGTTATGCCGTTGTCGGGTGTTCAATTTGATACAACGTTTCTGTGACGATTCGAAAGCTGGTGTACTTATCGAATACGGCGTAGGGGCAAGCTATTGGGTAAATTATTGAATTTGGATTTGCCGGTCATCGTGATGGAAGTCGAAAGTCCGGTATCGTGTGATATGAATGGTGTCTTGGGCGGATATTGTTCGGCATTTGGGGATGAATAGGCTTGGTTCGGGCCTGGCCGTGAATCCCCAAGCCGTTCCTCCTGGCGTTTTGGCGTGATGTACGTGTTATGCTTCGGCGAGGCCTTCACGGATGGCGTATCGAGCGAGTTCCACGCGGTCGTGAATGTCGAGCTTGTTCATCAAGCGGGCGGAATGGGCGTCTACTGTACTGACGCTGATGTGCATGAGAGCGGCAATCTGCTTTTTGGACAAGCCGCGGGCGATATAACGAAGCACTTCCATTTCGCGTTGCGAAAGGCTGGAAACGCGCGTTTGGGTGGGTTGGGCTAATCGTACACCGCGTTCATCGACGACAAATCTGGTTTGTACTTGGGGTGAATAGTAAGCGGCTCCCGTCATGACGCTGCGTATCGCACGTACCACGACCTCCGGCGGTTCGCCTTTCGTGATGTAGCCGGAAGCTTCCACCGCTAAGGCTTGCTCAATGTATCGATCGCTGGAGAAGGCGCTGAGAAAAAGGATGCGCGTCTCAGGGCAGAAGATTTTGATTCTCCTTGCAGCCTCGAAGCAGAGTGTACCGGGCATGTCAATATCAAGGAGAACAATGTTCGGATTCAGCTTTTTGGCTTGGGCGAGTGCTTCGTCCGCATCGCCTACATCAGCGACGACTGTCATGTCGGGTTCGATTTCCAGATGGCTTCTGAGCGTTCCTCGAACCAGTGCATGGTCATCAGCCAGCAAGATAGAAACGGGTTTGTTCAAGATTATGCCCCTTCTTACGCCTTCCCGACAATGTCCTGAACGAGTTCCTGAAACTCGTTTACTTGGAAGGGTCGGGAGAGTAAGAAAACTTTGTCGCCAAGGTCGTTCGTGGTTACGTTGTGCATCTCGCCAGTGACAACGATCGTAGGGCTCGAAAAGCCTTCCGCTCGGATTTGGTCAAGGCCAGCAGTTGCCCCACGCGGTGGAAGATCCATATCGAGAATCAGCAGGGTGATACGGTCTTGGTGTTCTCGGTACGATTGCAGCAAGCTCAGCGTATCGCAGGCATGAATTACTTCGTGGCCTAACGTGTGCAAGGTCGATGTCATGACTTCCCGAACGAACTGACGCGGTTCGGCCAGTAACACCGTACGGTTCTGGTGCTTCTGGTGGTTGGAATTTTGCGTGTCGGCAGAGGCGAGGTCGTTCAGCTTGGCGCATGGCAGCAGAATGGCGAATGTCGTTCCTTTCCCGATTTCGGATTGGACCTCGATCTGGCCACCGTGATCCCTGACTAATCCATGTGTTACCGACAAACCCAACCCTGTACCGTGATCGGGTGATTTGGTCGTAAAGAAGGGTTCGAAAATGCGCGATTGGATTTCCGGCGCCATTCCGGGTCCTGTGTCCCTTATGACCAAATGCACACAGGCGTCTGCTTGATGGTTCGTTCCGGCCGGGTCAGATGTGTCTCGTTGATCGACCTTGGATAGCGCGATGTGTAACGTGCCGTGGTTTTCCATGGCGTCGCGAGCGTTAATGGCCAAGTTCAATACGATTTGCTGTAGTTGTGTCTCGTTGGCGTTGACCCACAGAGGTTGGTCAGAGGCGATCTCTGTGACCAATTCGATCGATGCGGGCAGCGTGCGGCAGAGAAACCGGCATGTCTCGCTGATGATTTGTCGCAGGTCGAGGAGCGTTTTCTCGGCAGCCACCTTGCGGCTAAAGGTGAGCAAAGACCGAGTCACTCCCGTCGCTTGACGAGCCGCTTGCTCGATTGTTTCCACGGCGGCATGTGTGGACGCATTCTTGGGTAGTTCTCTTGCGATCGAAGCCGTGTTGCCCAGAATGACGGTCAGCAGGTTGTTGAAGTCATGGGCAACGCCCCCGGCCAATTGGCCGACGGCTTCAATCTTTTGTGCTTGGTGTAATTGTTCTTCGAGTTTGCGTTTTTCTTCCTCGGCTTGTTTGCGACGCTCTTCCGTTCGGAGGCCTTGCCAAATGATATAGGCGGACAAGAGTGCGGTAAGGCCGAGGATGACCAAGGAAATAACGGTCAGTTTCCGGCGTACCGATGCAATCTCCGCGCGTACATCTTCGAGATAGATACCGGTACCGATGATCCAGCCCCAGGGCTCGAAGCTTTTCACGTAGGAAAGTTTTGGGACAATTCGGTTGGGGTCGTCTTTCCATTGCCACATGTATTCGACGTACCCTGCCCCGTTCTTTTCGACGGCCTTGATGGCCTCTCGAAAAACGTATTTACCTTTTGGGTCGGCGTAGTGGGTGATGTCTTGTTTTTCGAGTTCAGGTCGATATGGATGCATGACCACGCGAGGATACTTGTCGATGATCCAGAAGTAGTCTTTCATCTCCGTGCCGTAACGCTGATTCCGAATTCGTTGGATGGCCTGAGCTTGGGCTTGTTCGCGCGTTGCGCGCCCTGCGATTTCTTCCTGGTGGTGGACAGCCAACGCGCTCCATGCTGATTCCGTTAGCCCGCGAATCATTGTTCGTTTATGGCCCATCAAGTTGTTTTCGAGTGCAGGGAGGATGATGAGGAAGATGGCCGCTGAAAACAAGGCGATACTTGCCAGAGAAGGCACAACGAGCCGGACCGAGGGACTCGAAACGATGCGGATCATTCGTTTGGATGTCACCTTGTTGCCCTTTGTTGGTATTGGCCAGCGCCGCGATTACGCAGCATACCTTCAATACCAGGTCTGTCAGCCTTGTTTCAAGATGTTCCTCAGTGCGGGTGCGAATGAATCGTCGCAACGAAAGAATATGGATAACATTTTGCTGGACGGCCCGGTTGCGGTTTCCGATATTCCTCCGCATTCATCCTGTCCGTCATTCAGCGACGATGAGAGTCGCGATAGGTTCCAAGCACCGGCTTGGAGTCAAGCCGACTCAGCATACATTACCCCTTATTATCGTACGCATATGACTTCACGCTTGACATAGCCGCACATCGCAAAAAAATGGCTGTCATGCTGTATTCATTGGAAGTGCTCATTTTACACGGTGTATTCGATGAAGTCTTCAATTACAACAGCGCCACCGCACGGTTTCGACCTATGACTTTGCTGGATGAGTTGAATAACCACGTTTTTTGCGTTTCCTTGCTGGTTTCAGGACGCGTGACATGACTGGACCTGTGTGTTGGATTCGTGGCTATTGGCAACGCCGGCGAGCCCGCTTTTTGATGTTGGGTCCGTCGTTGTCAACACGCAGATCCGCTTATATCCCCACCCTTCGGGTTGCCGGATGCGCACAACGTGAAGATCCGGCTTTCGTGACATTCTATTCCTCTTGTCCAAGTAGCGATGTAGGCCGAGGTCGGCGTTTTCGCCTACGGCGGTTATTGCGGGGTTCCGCTTCTGAACGATAACGACTTCGTTCGACAAAACGGTTGCTGGAGGCGAGGGGATACGCTTGACGGTTTGCGCTCATAGCGGGAACGCCCGCTGATATTGCAAGCGGACCGCATGCCAATGGAACGTTCTTTCACAAATACATTGTGTTGGTTTGGAAAAATGTCGCATCGCGCCGATCTGGGCATTTCAGGTTCCATGTACAAGTGGCATACGTAGATCGTACCTCAGTTTACCGGTCGCCCTTTCCAGTCACTCTGTATTCTTAGGACCAGCAAATACTGACAAAAAAACCTAAATTGCACTTGTGCGACGCGCCACAGGTGGTAGAATACCACCGAGCGGAAGCAACTTGAACGCCACCTCGGTAGTGCAAGATCAATGCGAAGAACGGGATGAGCATGCCCAACGAGGGCTTGTGGTGAACGTGGAACGATGAGTTTGGGTTCCAGGACACACGTCTGAGGTTGCCATGGCTAACTTCACCCGTGATCGGGCGTATTTCACATCCGGCGTTTTTTGCGAGTCGGCAACGCCTCAGGACTTGCCACGACAACGATTTGTGACGTTCGCGCCGGTGACCGGTGCTGAGCCTCACGGGGCCATCCGCATTCTCATCGTCGATGACCACGGCTTAGTTCGCGATAGTTTAAGTGCAAGCTTGGGCTGCGTGTCGGATTTCTGCGTTGTTGGAGAAGCGTCAAACGCCAACGAAGCCATCCGCAAAGTATTCGATCTCAACCCGGATGTCGTTCTGATGGATATCGATATGCCGGGTCTGAGTTGTTTTGATGCGATACAGATTATTCATTCGCGCTCGCCGAAAACGAAGGTTATTCTCCTTACGGCCTATGAGCATGATGAGCATTTAGAACAAGCCATATGTGTTAAAGCGAATGGCTTTGTGAGCAAGAGCGAAGGGATTGCCGTTCTGACACGGGCCATCTATGCGGTGGTATCGGGCCTTGTCCATTATTCGCCGGCTGCGATGAAGCGTTTGGTTGTGGATGGCGACGATATCCGGCTGGCCAATCCGCCTAAAACTCGTTTGCATACGCTAAGTCCGCGCGAGCGTGAACTTTTGCGGGTTCTTGCTCAGGGTGTGAGTCTTAAGGAGGCGTCCCAAGTCCTGGGCATTTGCTACAAGACGGCCGACAAGCAAAAAGCTTCTCTTATGACCAAGCTCGATATTCATGACCGGGTTGAGCTCGCCCGTTTTGCGATACGCGAAGGTTTAGTTGAGCCTTAGATGTGCGGCAGAACACTCAACAGAGGGCAGCCGCCCACGATGTTATGCCCAGAGGTAAAGTTTGTGGCGGGATGCCCTGGAATTCATCGGTGTTTTGCCATTGGGCGCATGCATTTAATGACGGATTTTCTCCCCCTTGTTCTTGCCGGTAGCAAGCTGAAGTGACCGGCAGGTGTCCTTC
>Ga0180434_10007397_pt1 | contig 12374 bp, 11 predicted proteins | sample SS_ome_7_FD_132453 | JGI IMG/M metagenome (GOLD analysis project Ga0180434, IMG submission 132453) | Hypersaline lake sediment archaeal communities from the Salton Sea, California, USA - SS_1_D_2 metaG | ecosystem: Environmental > Aquatic > Non-marine Saline and Alkaline > Hypersaline >... | reverse complement strand
GATGACCTTGATCCGGTCGTCTTTTACGAAGTTGGAGCTATCAAGGATATCCGAGGTTTCACCCACTATGTCCTGCCAATCTAAGCCATCCCGCTTCTGCCACTGCCACTGGTAGCCCTCGGGGTCGCCGTCAGCATCATCCCAGCCTGAGGGCACCGCCGTGAGGTCGGTGTCGGTGTAGGCTGGGTCAGGGTTTATCGCCACGCTGTCAACCGAAGGCAGAGCGTTTGTCAATATCTTCGCCCGCAGGCAAACGTTTTCACCCCACGTTACTCCCGCATCTTGCCAGAGATCACTATCTAAGCGCCTTTCAAAGCACACCCCGCTCTGTATCGGGGGATCAACGCCGTACGCCGGGAAGGCAAACTCCACGGGTAGGGGATAATTATAGCCCGGCGTTGTCATTTTGATGGCAACAGTAAACTGCTGAGCTGCGGTCATCGGCACCTGGGTGTCGAGAGGTATAGAGTAGTAGCCAAGCTCATCACAGGTGCTGGTTTGGGAAGTAAGCTCACTGCCAAAAGAGCCGTCATAGACATAAAGCTCATACTGGGCATTGTTGCTGGTTGTCCAGAAATCCACATGGGTCAGGTCGCCATCCTGCTCACAGGTGAAGATACTCGCCATCCAGGCAGAATCGTAGCCTATCCAGCCAGTCGCACTTACCCGGCCCGCTTCGTCCCAGTAATAGACCCTCTCACCAGGGTGATAGTCCTGGTAGCGGTACGAGGCCACCTCCCGCATGTTTGCCGAACCGTAACACAAATAGAAATACCCGTTATCTCCATCTCCCCAGTCGGTGCCCCAGCTATTCTTTACAATCCACGCCCCTGAGTCACCACCTGCCGGATGCGCTATGTCATCATCCCAGCCCACGATAGAGACAAGGTGATTGGCTGGCTCATCGCAATTCGGGTAGTAGTAAATAGATCCCGGGTACATGTAGGCGTGGTTATTGTAATAGGCCATAGAGACCGGCCCGTCGTTGTAAATGGCATTCTTTACCTCATCGATCTGGTCAGGGGAGTTCGCCACCATGCGGTATCCGGTGATCCTCTTGACCGTGGTGCAGTTATCGTCGCAGGAATCGGTATTGATCGTGCCAGTGTTATAGGGATCGCATGATTCCAGCCTGGTTCCCTTCTTGGTCAGAACATCGGTGGCAAGCCACGACCAACCCCCTGCCCCACAGCGATCGGCAGCCAGATCAACCCACGACGGGTCGGTGCAGCAGGCCACGTTCTGCTCGGAGAAATCATGCTCAGAAGGATCATATTCGACATCGTCCACAATCAAGACCATCGACTCTATCGCAGCAATGGTGCCGAATATCCAGCAGGTCCCGCATGGGTTCTGATTCTTCACCGGGGTCACCTTGCCCTCATCCCTCCAGTCGAAAACGCCCGGGAGCTGTGTTAATGCCGCCATTCTCGGCACAGAGACTTCACTGAGGTGGCTCAGGCTCACAGGCGGGGGAATATAGCCATAGAAAGGATCGGGCGGATTCTCCAGATAGTCGAGGAAGTCGGGATTGAGTGGCGCTCTTTGGTGCGTTCCGGTATCTTGGGCAACTGTAGGACCGATGCCGGCGAAGAATGCAGCGCTAATACCTATAAGCAGAGATACGATGGTTATTATGAACAGGACTATTCTTATTCTTCTCATTTGAATACTGTTTCAAGGTAATGGAACGATTGATTGTAGACTTTTATCGAGAGAATCGTCAAGTACGAACGCTGTATTGCTTGGGAGATATGGCACGGGAGAATGCCTATTGACTATCCCGTCAAGTGCGTTATACTAGTGGCGTCGCCGAGTTTGCCAGCAATATAGCATATCGATAGCTGAGCCCAAGAAAAGGAGGTTCACATGAAGAAACCGGCAGGCGTTTTTATAGGCCTAATAGCGATGGGAGCTGTCCTTGCCACGACGCTGCTCTTTTCAGGCTGTGAGATAGAACTGACTTTGGACAAGTGGGCTCAATTTCGCAATGACCTCAAGAATACTGGATATACAGTGGCCAAGGCAATCGAGGAAGCAAATGTGGAATGGACCTATCAAACGGGGGATGTAATCGCTTCCTCTCCCTCGATTAGATATGGCCTAGTTTTTGTAGGCTCTAACAATGGTGTTCTCTACTGCTTGGACCAGGACGACGCAGAGCTCGTCTGGGAGTATCAGACGGGGGATGCCATCATATCCTCTCCCGCTGTATCTGGCGGCAACGTCTTTGTGGGCTCGGATGATGGGTATATCTATGCCCTTGACGAGGATAGCGGAGAGCTGGAGTGGCAGACTGCCCTGGGTGGGCCAGTGCGATCCTCACCAGCAGTGGCCCACGGGAAGGTCTTTGTGGGCTGCGACGATGGCTATCTCTATATTCTAGATGACGACGACGGGAGTGTCCGGTGGAAGTTCCTGAGTGACGGGCCGGTATACTCTTCACCAGCGGTGAAACTCCATAGGGTCTACTTCGGCTCAGATGATGGGTATATATACTGCCTGAATGAAGACGACGAGGAGCTGCGCTGGAAGTACCAGACCGGCGGCCCGGTGCGTTCCTCCCCGGCACTAGGTGGAGACGAGGTCTACTTTGGCTCTGATGACGGGTATATCTACTGTCTAGATGAGGACGATGGCAAGTTTCTCTGGAAGTACCAGACGGGTGGCCCGGTGCGCTCCTCCCCAGGCCTCGGCTTCGGTCAGCTTTCTATAGGCTCGGATGACGGCTACATCTACAGCTTAGACGACGGGCATAAGGGTGGTGAACTCAACTGGAAGTACCAGACGGGTGGCCCGGTGCGCTCCTCCCCAGCGCTGGCTGACGATGACGTATATGTCGCCTCACACGATGGCTTCTTGTACTGCCTGGATGAGGACGATGCCGAGTTGATTTTCAAGTATGAATTGGGAGGGCAGCCTGACTCTTCGCCGGCTATAGCTGCCAAGAGGCTCTTTATCGGTAACGGCAACCTAATCTGCATCAAGGACTAAGACAAAGAGCACTCTAGCGCAGCCGGACGATTGCAATAGCAAGGCCAAGGGCCAGTCCAAAGAGAAAATAGAGGCTAAAAGAATCGAAGAAGGGGTAACCAACGGCAAAGCTGACAACCATGCTCGAGCCAGCTATGGCTTGCAGGATGGGGCCTCGTTTGCGGTTAACGGAAAGGCTAATCAATTCCCCTATGGCATAGCCAACGGCAGCTGCCAGGAGCAGGTATAGATAAAAATACGAAAGCAGGTCATAGATAAAGCCCCAGGCAATGCCACCCACAACCGCAACCCCTATGCCCACCCCAGAAGCGATAATATACTGTCGAACAGAGACCTCAAAGCTAGGCAAGCGCCTTACTCGAGCGCAATCAGCGCAACGCGCCCCCACAGGCGTCTGCACCATGCACTTGGGACAGATGAGACGCCCGCATTTTCCACATCGCAGGTTGGTTTCCACTTCTGGGTGAGCGGCACATCTCATCTCTGGCAGCTACCTACGGGTTATTTCTTGAATTCTTCTAGGTTTTCTCCGCATCGGGAGGCTTTCTATAGACCCAGGCTTCTCTAGCACGCACATCCCGGTCGAAGAGGATACGGTAAAGCGCCACTTGCTTCCATTCGGCAACGAGGGGAGTAAGATTCCAGTTTGCTATCAGCCTCTTGATCATCATCAAAAGTACCATCCCCATCAGGCACAGAGTCAAGGCCAACGGTTCTCCAAAGCCCAAGCTAGCGAACGGCAAGGACACCCCAGCCAGGAGCGCTCCCACGGGTGTATTCCTCAAAATAGCAAGGCACAGGAGCCAAACAACAACAAACACCAGAAGCTCCCAGCGTGCAAGAAGAACAAGAACGCCCATCATAGTGGTAATCCCTCTACCGCCGGTAAATCGGAGGAAAATGGACCAATTGTGGCCGGCGATGGCAGCCAGGCCCACTATCCCCTGCACACCAACGCTGAATTCTGCCAGTTGGGCTATGAGTACCGGTATCAGGCCCTTTAAGATGTCGGCAATCCCCACCGGGACTACTGCCCAACGGGCCACCGAAGCCCACACATTTGACCCGCTAACACTCCCACTGCCATGCTTTCTAACATCTATCCCTCCGATCAACTTACCCGCAATGTAGGCAGTGGGCACCGAGCCCAGAAGATAGGCACCTATGGTTAGCAATATTATCTGGGGCAACATAAGCTATCCCCTATTATCAAGCTAAGGCAGAAATGAGCCACGCAACCCACCTCCTCCTCAGCCTGCCCGGCAGGAGGGGGGTAGTGTGGAAACCTCCCTCCGCCAGAAAAAATTCCTTTGGCGGAGCAACATTACTATAGAGTTCCATGACACGTTCATAAGACGTTGCCCTATCCCCTTTGCAATGGACAAACAGCTTGGGGAAAGCCCCCAGTCTCTCAAAGGCAGCGAATAGCTTGAGGTTGGCCCAGATTTCAAGGCTCTTCCTCCAGTCGACATACAATCGATATCCGCGAAACCACATCCAGAGCACGGATATCATTCCTTCGAGCTTCCCCAAACCCGGCAGCGGACCCTGGCGAGGATATTCGAAGATGAAGCTCCCTATTTGCGCTGCCTTATGGTAAAGCGAAGGAAGGAATCCCTCCACCCGACCACCCATATCAGAAGGACTTGAGAGAGAGATCAGGGCGCTGATGTTTTCTACCTCGGCGGCAGCGTTAATCACCGCCATCGCCCCCAGGCTATGTCCTACAAGAGCGATTCGCATAGCATCGATTTCGGGTTGCTGACGCAAGAACTCCACGGCAGCAATAACATCATTGACCTCATTGCCATCAAGCATGCCCTCGCTTTTCCCATGCCCACGGAAGTCGAAGCTAAGAGTGGCAATGCCATGGCGGGCAATCTGCCGGGCACAGGGCCTCATGGCGCGATGATCTGAGCCCAAACCATGGCACAGAACAGCCCCGGGAAAGGGCTTCTCTCCCTGGGGCATGATGAGCTCCCCATGTAAGTTCCCGATGTCTGTGGCAAAATCTACTGACTGCGAACGCCACCTCATTGGGTCACCACCTTCGCCCAAGATTGCCCTGCCCGAGCAATAAGCTGCTCCACACAATGCGAAGGTATACCCATGCCACCGATCTGCTTCTCCTTTCGCCCCCCGAAACCATGAAAGTCGCTACCTCCAGAGGTAATGAGTCCATGCCTTTTAGCAATGTCCACCAGCCAATTGATGGTTCGCCGATTGTAACCATCATAATACGCCTCCAAACCCACAAGCCCGGCAGCTTTAAGCTGGCACAGAATATCCTCCAGGCCATCAATGCCAGCCGGGTGCGCCAGTACAGGCAAGCCCCCCGCTTTTACCACCATCTCTACCGCCTCTACCGGCGTGAGCTTCTCCCGCTCCACATAGGCCGGTCCCTGGCGACCTATATACCTATTGAAAGCCTCCTGAAGAGATGAAATGTGGCCCTGCTCCAACATCGCCTGAGCAATGTGCGGTCGTCCCATGGAACCACCTGCAGCCAATTCCTTGACTCGCTCCCACTCCACCTCAATACCCAATTGCGCCAGCTTGGCAATCATCCTTCGCGCCCTTTTCCTGCGCCCCTGGCGCAGGCGGCGCAGGGTCTGACGCAGCTCCTGGCTCTCATAATCTATGAAATAACCCAGAATGTGAACTTCGCCATCAGGGATATCGGTATTGAATTCCACGCCAGGGATCACCTTAAGCGAAGGAGATGCCTCTGCCGCCTTCATAGCAGCAGCAATGCCCTCTACGGAATCGTGGTCGGTGATGGCGATCGCCATCAATCCCCTCTCCACCGCCAGCTTAACTACCTCCTCCGGGCTAAGCCTGCCATCGGATGCGGTGGTATGCAGGTGAAGGTCTATCCTCATTTTTGCTCTATTTCCTTATCGACACGGCTTATGCTCTTTGCCTTGCCCGTGCTTTCCTCCACTTCCACCAAGACGGAATTGAGGATAACGCCCCCCTTCCCCACAGACAGTCGATGAGGAAGCTGGGTCAGAAATCTCCTGATCACCGCCTCGGTATCATCTCCGATAATTGAATCCTGAGGACCGGTCATCCCTACATCCGTGATATAGGCTGTGCCCTCAGGCAGAAGCCGAGCATCTACGGTGCCAACGTGGGTATGGGTTCCAAGCACAGCGCTCACCCGGCCATCAAGATACCAGCCCAGGGCAGCCTTCTCCGAGGTTGCCTCACCGTGAAAATCGATGATAATCACCGGAGGCTTACCGGTGAGTTCCTCCAGTAGTTGGTCCATGGCTCGGAAGGGACAATCGAAGCTGCCCATAAAGGTGCGCCCCAAAAGGTTAACTACCAAGGCTTGACCTCCGATCCAGTAGCCACGACCGGGAACACCTGGGGGGTAGTTCAGCGGGCGCACGATGGCGAGCTCGCTATCAAGAGCAGGCAGAATCTCCTTCTGATCCCAGATATGGTTCCCTGAGGTGATGACGTCGACGCCAGCCTGCAGAAGTTCCTCTGCTGTTGCCTTGGTTAAGCCTAACCCTCCGGCAGCGTTTTCACCGTTGGCAATAACCAGGTCAATACCATATTCTCGGCGTAAGCCTGGCACCAGAGCCTCGACCGCCCTGCGGCCAGGTCTCCCTATTACATCGCCAATCATAAGGACTCGCAATGGTTCCCCTATTTTGCGAAGTCTACCGCCCTAGTCTCCCTAATGACCGTTACCTTTATCTGGCCGGGATAAGCCAGAGTTTCCTCAATTTTCTTCACGATATCTCGAGAAAGTCTAAGTGCCTCGAGATCATCTATCTCAGTGGGCTTAACCATTATGCGTATCTCACGGCCCGCCTGTATGGCATAGGATTTCTCCACGCCGGAGAAGCTATTAGCCAGGCTCTCCAGGGCCTCGAGACGCTTCAGGTATTGCTCTAGTGATTCCCTTCTCGCCCCTGGCCTGCCCGCGCTGATTGCATCGGCAGCCGAGATAATGAAACCCATCACGCTCATCGAGTCAGTCTCCCCGTGATGCTCAGCGATAGCACCGACCACCTCTTCCGACCGATCCCATTGCCTCACCAGGTCAGCCCCGATCTGGGCATGAGGTCCCTCCACCTGGAAATCCACTGCCTTGCCAATATCGTGAAGCAGGCCTGCTCTCTTTGCCACATCCACGTTAGCTCCCAACTCGGCGGCCATCATACCAGCGAGATGGGCTACCTCGATGCTGTGCAGGAGCACATTCTGTCCATAGCTGAAGCGATACTTGAGCCGACCCAAAAGCTTGATCAGCTCAGGCTGCAGCCCAGGCATCCCCACCTGGTAGGCAGCCTGTTCCCCCTCATTCCGCATCGTCTCCTCTACCTCAGTCCTCGCCTTCTCCACCATCTCTTCGATACGAGCCGGGTGTATTCGACCATCGCGGATGAGCTTTTCCATAGCGATACGAGCAACCTCGCGGCGCACCGGGTCAAAGCTGGAGATGGTAACCGCTTCTGGGGTATCATCGATAATGAGGTCAACACCAGTGGCACTCTCCAGCGCCCTTATGTTTCTTCCCTCCCGTCCAATGAGGCGTCCCTTCATCTCATCACCGGGCAGGGGAACCACCGATACCGTGGTCTCTGATGCTACATCGGTAGCACAGCGCTGAATGGCTTGAGCGAGGATCTCTCGCGCTCTCTCATCGGATTCCTGTTTTACTTCGGCCTCGATCTCCCGCACGCGCCGAGATGCGTCTTCACGCACCTCGTCCTCCATAGCTTTGATCAAGACCTCTCTGGCCTCGGCACTAGACATTCCCGAAATCAGCTCCAATTGCTGAATCTGCTTCTGCCTGAGTTCCTCCAGTTGAGCACGCAGCCCATCAGCTTCCTTTTCCTTGCCAGCTAGATTGCGGTCTCGGCGTTCCAATGCTTCAGCTTTTCGATCGAGGTTCTCTTCCCTCTGAGAGATGCGTTTTGCCTGACGATTAAGGTCAGCATGGCGCTCCCGAATCTCCCCCTCTGCTTGAGACTTGATCTTGATCGCATCTTCTTTGGCCTCAAGAAGGGCTTCCTTGTGCTTGGTCTTAGCTTCGATCAGCAGATCGGCAGCATGTTTCTCTGCCTCCCGAATCCGGTGGCCTCTTAGTACTATCACCAGCAGGGCAGCACTCAAGCCCCCCAGGGCAACCCCGGCTACTGCCGCAATTACTAAAGTGGGATCCATGTTCATCATCCCCTTTCATCTGGAGCTTCCCAGTTCAGAGGAAACCGCCGGCAAGTTATCGAGCTATTAAACTCTTTCTTTACTTCTGTGTCAAGGCAAAGTAAGCAAATCAGGAGCAACCTACTATCTTGACTCCTGCCAAAGCCGCTCCATAATGCAGTTTGCCACCTCATTGCTGAAGCCCCTTCTATGGAGGAAAGCGCCCAGCTTTCGCCTGAAGGTATAGTAATCTTCCTTAGCCCAGGAGCGCGCCTTTTTCTCAGCCGCCCTGTAGGCACTCTGCTCCTCATCAATTGCCTCGACAACATCAGTGATAACCCCAGAGTCAATCCCCTTTCGCCTTAGCTCCAGTATTAGCATTCTCTTACTGCGCGGGCTAAAGGACTCTCGATTCTCCTTCCAGAATTGAGCGAAGGCAACATCATCCACCATGTGCCTCGCTTTCAAATGAACGATAACACTATCGATAGCTTGCTCTTCAAATCTCGGCCTCAGCCTTGTCCTTACCTCGGCTTCGCTTCGGGGACGATAGCTCAAAAGACGAAGCGCCGCATTGAGGCACTTGTGAAACAGGTCAACCCTTACCAATTCCTCTCTTTGGGAATCGGATAGCATCTGCCCCAGATGGAGACTCTGCTCCTCCAGAACCTCGATTCCAAGGCTGAAGGCGAAAGCCCCATCCAAGAAGACATTAACCCGATCTTTGCCCCTCTTCTGAACGTCGATAGCAGTTACAGTCTTCATAATCCCTCAAAATAACACAAAAAGGCCAGGCACAAGCTCCCAGCCTTTTTTTTCAAACCAGAGCAATGTTTATTTTTCTGCTAGATCGGTATCAGAGACGGGGGTACTGGGCGCAGGAGAAACCTTCGCCAAGAGCTGTCGCTCCAACTCTTGAGCGACATCTTTATGCTGCCTCAAGTAGTCCTTGGCATTCTCTCTCCCTTGACCGAGGCGGGTCTCATTCAAGGAGTAAAAGGCACTAACTTTCTTCACCAATCCGATCTCCACACTGAGGTCGAGGAGGTTACCCTCCTTGCTTATCCCGGTATCAAACATTATGTCAAACTCAGCACTCTTGAAAGGAGGAGCCACCTTGTTCTTGACCACCTTCGCTCTGACGCGGCTACCGACGATATCGGAGCCTACCTTGATAGTCTCCAACCTTCTCAGATCTATCCTAACCGAGCTATAAAACTTGAGTGCCCTACCCCCAGGGGTCACCTCGGGATTGCCAAAGAAAACCCCCACTTTTTCCCGCAATTGGTTGATGAATATCACAGCGGTGCGTGACCTATGGATGGCGGCTGCTAGCTTCCTCAATGCTTGGGACATCAACCGAGCCTGTAACCCTACATGGGCATCACCCATCTCCCCCTCAAGCTCCGCCCTAGGAACGAGGGCAGCCACGCTATCAATGACCACCACATCAACCGCGGCGCTACGCACCAATGCCTCACCGATCTCCAGAGCCTGCTCTCCGGTATCCGGCTGGGATAACCATAACTCATCCACTTTGACACCACAGCTGGCAGCATACTTGGGATCGAAGGCATGCTCTACATCAATAAAGGCTGCCTCACCACCACGCCTTTGAGCCTCGGCAATAACATGAAGCGCCAGTGTCGATTTGCCCGCCATCTCCGGGCCAAAGATCTCAGTGACCCGACCCCGCGGTATGCCGCCAACACCAAGGGCGAGATCCAAGGAGATGGCCCCAGTAGGTATGGAATCCACCGCCACCTTGGCCGATGCTTCCCCTAACCTCATAATAGAGCCCTTGCCAAACTGCTTCTCGATCTGGCCGATGGCAAGCTCAAGGGCCTTTTCCTTTTCCGTAGCCATCTCACCCTCTAAGTATCAAATGAATCAACAACGTTAACGCATCATAGCACACTATTGTGGTTTAGACAAGGGGGCTAAAAAGGAGGAATCGCTGGCGTTGACCTCTTGTGGGCACTCCCTTCCACCATAGCATCCACCCTTCTCTTTAGCTCTGCCTCTGCTTCACCGCTGGCAAGATAGCGATCCAGCTCTTGGTATGTTATCCCCATCTCCCTCTCGTCGGTTTGACCTGCCCACAGCCCCGCCGAGGGTGGCTTGGCAATAATCTCCTCGGGGATGCCGAGATGAATCGCCAGCTGCCGCACCTGCCTCTTCACCAGATTCCCCAAGGGCATAATGTCCACACCACCATCCCCGTATTTGGTGAAATAGCCAACAGAGAGCTCGCTCCTATTGCTGGTGCCAACCACAAGATAGCAAAGCCTGTTTGCCAGATAGTATAGGGTGACCATCCTCAGTCTAACCTTGACATTGGCTTCAGCCAGTTTTTTAGTAGCTGGATCATATTCATCAGGGAGCACCTTCAGTAGCGAGTCGAACGCTCCCTCCAGGGCGATGGTTGTCATCGGAATTTGAAATTTTTGGACAACTGCCTGAGCATGCGCGATATCGGTTTCATCGCTATAGCAAGGCATAATCACCGCTAGAGCATTATCAGGGAAGGCACGCTTACAAAGTACCCCAACCACCGAGGAATCAAGGCCGCCGCTCAAGCCAAAAACCACCCCCTTACATCTCGCCTCTGCTACCTTCTCCCCAATCCAAGCTGTAATTCTGTCGGCCAGCTCTTCCATAATCTCACAAAATAGGCAGGTATCTCTTTAATTCGTAGTCCGTAACCTGGCTGCGGTAGTTATTCCACTCTATTTCCTTATTCTTGATGAAGCTCTCAAAGAGGTGATCACCAAGGCATCTCCTCACCAGTTCGCTCTCTCTGGTCAACTGTATTGCCTCCCAAAGGCTTCCGGGCAAGATTCCTACCCCTCTCTCAATCCTCTCCTTCTCGCTCATCTCGAAGACATTCTCCTCCACCGGTTCGGGAAGCTCATATTCCTTTTCCATTCCCTCAAGTCCTGCTGCCAGCATCACGCTGAAGGCGAGATAAGGATTACAGGCTGGATCAGGAGACCTGAACTCCACCCTGGTATCCTTCTCGTTCCCCGGCTGATACTCAGGAACCCGAATCAGGTCAGAACGATTTCTTCGTGCCCAGGTTATATAGACCGGGGCTTCATAGCCAGGAAGCAGCCTCTTATAGGAATTGACCCATTGACAGGTCACGGCGGTGATCTCGGGAGCATGTCGGAGCAAGCCAGCAATGTAATGCCTGGCGAGCTTAGAAAGGTGATGCCCATCATCCTTATCGAAGAAGGCATTGCGCTCGCCCTTAAATAGCGACTGATGCACATGCATGCCGCTGCCATTGACACCGAAGATCGGCTTGGGCATAAAGGTGGCGTAAATGCCATGCTTTGTCGCCACTTCCTTGACCACCAGGCGATAGGTCATCACACTATCAGCCATGGTCAGGGCATCGGTATATTTAAGGTCGATCTCATGCTGGCTGGTGGCAACCTCATGGTGGCTGAACTCCACCTTGACGCCCAGTTCTTCTAAGGCGATCACCGTTTCCTGTCTCAGTTCGCTGGCAATGTCCGGCGGAGTTAAATCGAAGTAGCCGCCATTATCGAGAGCCTTGGTGCTACGCGCATCCTCAAAGTAGAAATACTCAAGCTCAGGACCAACATAGAAGATATAACCCAGGTTGGCAGCCCGCTCAAGATTCTTCTTCAATACATACCTGGGGTCGCCTTCAAAGGGCTGCCCACCAGGCACAAGGATATCGCAGAACATCCTGGCTACCCCCCGCTCCCCCGCTTTCCACGGCAATATCTGGAAGGTATTGGGGTCAGGCAAAGCCACCATATCGCTTTCATCGATCCGGGCAAAGCCCTCTATCGAGGAGCCATCAAAGCCCATCCCCTCCTCCACCGCCTTATCCAGCTCCTCCACATTTATAGAGAAACTCTTGAGAAAGCCCAGGATATCAGTGAACCAAAGCCTGATGAATTTTACGTCGTGCTCCTTGACCAGCTTAAGGACGTCCTGTTTATCCTTCACCTTGGCACCCCCAGCCATTTATTCACGTAGTATAGCAGAAACCGAGGCATTTTCAAACTTCTTTTCGCTCCTAAAGGGTGTTAGAATAGTATTGACATCTAGGGACGCAAAATGTACGAGGTTATCGTCGTTGGTGCCGGGCATGCCGGCTGTGAGGCCGCTCTGGCAGCAGCCAGAATGGGCGTAAAGACATTGCTTCTGACTATGAATCTGGATAATATCGCCCT
>Ga0180434_10007396_pt1 | contig 12374 bp, 21 predicted proteins | sample SS_ome_7_FD_132453 | JGI IMG/M metagenome (GOLD analysis project Ga0180434, IMG submission 132453) | Hypersaline lake sediment archaeal communities from the Salton Sea, California, USA - SS_1_D_2 metaG | ecosystem: Environmental > Aquatic > Non-marine Saline and Alkaline > Hypersaline >... | reverse complement strand
GCTGTTTCACGCCGTCCATAAAGGTGTCCACAGCCGCCTTCCCGAGACGCTTGAGAGCCGGCAGGTAGGGCCGGATGACCGCAAGCGTCTCACTCGTACCTGAGTCTCCGCCTCCTACGAGGCCGAGTACGGTATCGAGATCGATGGCACTCTCAGTCATTCGGTTTCTCCCCTTCAGCCCAACGCTTCAGGTTCGCGGCATGCGGTGCGGCGCGCTTCAGCGCTCGCACTGCCTTGTCTGCCCGCTGCTCGGCGCTCTCGATACCGGCTGTCTCCGTCACGGCCGTTGCGAGCACCGTATCGAGGAAGTCGATCTCGGTCCTGATCGCCGCGGGAATGCATCCCGTAAGTCCAATGGCGACCACGACGGCCAAAAGCAAGCGGCGCATTGCTACCCTCCATCCGTCAGTAACTTAACGAGTTCTGCGATGGAAAGCAAGTGCGTTCCTATGAAATCAGGAAATATCGAGGTCGAACGTCTGATCGAACGTCGGGATCAGCGCAGGCTCATGCGTTACTACGATGAGCTGCATCCCGGCGCTGTGCACGTACTGCCTGACCTGCTGAAGCAGTGCTACCACTGCCGCGATGTGCTTCTCGTCGAGATACGCCGTAGGCTCATCGAGCGCCATGAACCCGGCGTCGCTCGCGAACAGGCTGTACACGGCAAAGCGGAACGCCACGCTCAACGCGACCTTCTGGCCGCCGCTCAGCCTTGCGGCTGGTCGTTCGATCCCGTCACCAAAGTCGCACACGATTGACAGGTCGTCATTGATCCTGCCGCTGAACGGTGCACTGAACGTACGCAGGTACTCACCAACTTGCGCGTTCAAGCTCGTCAGGTACGACTGCGTCACTATCAACGGCAAGCAGTCGTGATGCAACAGCGTACGTGCCCGCTCGCAGTACTGCCGATACTGCCGCAGCCCGTCGGACTTCTCGATCTGCGTCTCCAGCGTATCGATCTCCAGCACGAGCGTCGCCCGGCTGGACTGCAGCTGCACAAGCTGCCCATCGATGTTGGCCTTCTCCTGCCCCAGCGTAGTGCGCTTCGCCAAGGCTGCTTCGGCGGCCGCCGCGTCCTCTTCGGAGATCTCCGGCTGCTCTGCTCGCGCCTTGTCGAGTTCGCTACTGCGCGCCTGCACTTCATCGAGCTGGCCGCGGAGCTTCGCCATCTCCATATTGATGGCATCGTCTTCGACCTGTCGAGCGCGCAGCTGCTGCAACTCGCCGACCGCCTGCTCCAATGCCGCTTTCACTTCTGCGGCCTTCGCCTCGTCGGCTCGCACCGATTCCAGATCGCCTGCCGCCAACAACTGCTCGCGCAGCTCGACCAGTCGCGACTCGGCATGGAGCTTCGTGGATTCGTACTGCGTGTACTGTCGGATGTACGCTTGGTACGTGCGCTCCGACTCGGCAATCGTCGTAGTGATCTCGGCGACCTGCGCTTCCATCGCCGCGATCTCCACCTTCAGCTGCGCAGCGTGATCACCGGCGTTCGGGACCAGCTGCCCGCAGGTGGGGCACTGCGTGTCACCAGCGCTGTTGTCGAACGCGCTGACAAACGCGCGCTTGGGCGCCAACTCGTCGCGAACATCGGCCACGAGTGCGCGCGCTTCCTCTATTGCTGCAGGCGTCGTCGGCTGTGCTGGCTCGGGTGCCGCCACCAGCTGCTCACATCGTACTCTTTCGGCCTCCCAGCTCTTGATAGCCGTGGCCATCGACTTCTTGCTGTTCAGCTCAGATAGCTCCGTACGGAGCTTCTCGGTGACATCCTGCAGCTGCGCGATGGCCTCGACGCTGTCATCCAGCGCGGGCCGAGCCGCTGCGCTTTCCAGTTTACCGTTGATCTCCACCTGAATGCGGGCTGCCCGCTCCACCAGTGACTGGAGCTGCAGCGCTGTCTCTATCTGCGACATGCGCGCCGCAATGATAGCGTTCAGCACGTCCGGCTCGCCACAGCTTGCCAGCTCCGCTTCGATCTGCTGCTGGCGTTCGCGGAGCTGTCGCAGTTGCGGGTCAACCGACATATCGAGCTGCTTCTGCAGCTCCTGCAGCCGCTCGTCTGATGGCGGCTCTCCTATGTCTGCCAGCTCTCGCTGCAGTACGAGGCGCAGCGGTTCCGCCTTCTCGATGCCGAACAGCCCTTGGAACTTCTTCTTTCGCTCGGCTGGCTCCTCGAACAGGATGTGTTCGATCTCGCCCTGCATGACGAAGATCACATCTTGGATCGTCTTCTTCGGCAGCCCCAGCAGATTCAGCATCGCGGGGTTCACCGTTTTGACGCTCTTCTCGTGTGTCGCGCCATGCTTCATGCTGGCGCGCGCCGTGGTGACTGCCCGACTCACTTCGCCGTCGACACCGCCGCACTCGAACTTGAGTTTGACCGTGCCACCCTTGGCGTCAGCCGGTGCGAACCAGTTCATATCGTCAGCCTTGGCGCCGTCATTGCCGGAATCACCCAACAACGCGAACCGCAGACCACGAAGGATGTTCGACTTGCCAGCGCCGTTGTGACCGACGATGCCAGTCACACCGACCGGGAAGTTGATCACCCGGTCGGTGTGCTGACAGTACTGCTTCAAGTCGAGCTGCTTGAGTTTCACTACGCCTCCTCGATGTCCTTCGTGATGCTGAGCATTGCCAGCATGATGAATGCCTGTGGGTCGTGCTTGATGACCTGCCGGCCGTACCACGGAATCGCGAACTTGTACACGGACTCGGTCTCCGACGTGACCACCGTGACCTTGAGCGGCCGCTCGGTCGGCACGTCGAAGTTGACGGCCTCCAGCATAATGTGCTCGGACGCGTCGTCCGTAGACACGAAGATCGAATCGAAGATCTTCTCGATCACGCCGCGGGTCCAGTCGATGAACAGTTCGAGATCGTCCATCGCAACGCGCGGCAGGCTCTGCGACGGATAGTTGATGCCCGCCGGATCGAGCAGCCGCGGTGCCTGATACATCCCCGCCTGCGCTTCCATCTGCTGCAGCAACCAGTCCTTGTTGACGCCGGTGAAGGCCGTCGCAGACCTGCGCTGCACGATCTGACGCACGAGATCCGGATACGACATCAGCAGGTCACGCCCCGACGTTCCCGGCTGCGGCAGCACCGAATTGATCACCTCGGTGTTCTGCGCCGTATTCGGCCGTACCTGCAACAGCGTCCACAGCAAGTCGCGATGCGGCGCCTCCACCACGCGGTTGCGCATGATTTCGGCCTTGCCCTGTGCCTTCTCTTCGTCCATCGGCGTCTCGATGCTGTGAGTCGGGAGGAATCCCGTCATCACCATCAGTTCGTCTCCTTCACGAGATTGAATTGCGCCTTCACCGCGTCGAGCGCGGTACGTGCGTCACCGGTGAGCAACGCCAGCGCGAAGCTGAAGAACTCGGGTTCCTTGTCGCGATCGATCACGCGCGACAGGCACTCCTCCAACGTCACCGCGCCAAGCTGCGGCACGCCTTCGACTACCTCGGTTCCACCGATGGTAGTCTTCGTCCGGAGGAAGTATCCCTTCTCCTTGCACACCGCAGCAACGCGTGACAGCGCGTCCTCGACCTGCGGGTTGTATGTCAGGTGTACCAGCGGCGGCAGCTCTGCGTCCACGCCTTCCACCAGCTCAGTCGCCTCAGTGAGCTGCGCCAGTGCAGCATCGACATGCGGCGCGTCGTTGATGGTCAACTGCGTCACGCGACGGCTGTCCAGCGTCTCGAAGTGCACTGCGAACTTGCCGGACCACTGCAGCTCGGTCGCCTTCTTCTTGCCACGGCCCTTCTTCACCGCCTTGGTCACGGGTGTCACGGTCATGAAGTAGTGCGTCCCGAACTCCTTGCTGTCCCGCATATGCGTACTGCCGGGATAGTACATCTTCCCGTCGTTGCTCTTGATGTGGTAATCGCCACCGAGGATGAGTTTCACCCCTTTCGGCGCCCACTTCGCATCGAAGTCCCACGAGCCCTCGAACGGCACCATCTGCTTCGCCAGCTGATGGACGATGAGGATATCCGGGGCCGGGTCCATGTTCTTCACGGCTTGCTTCATCGACTCAGCAGGTGCATTGTCGTACCCGCGGAGTGTGAGCTTCACGCCTTCATCTTCGATCTCTATCAGCTGCCCATCGCCGATGCACTGGACCTCTTCGCTCAAGCACGCCCACGGAGGGTCCGCACGCTCATGCTGACCCTGTATCGCGTAGACGCTCGTACCGGCGCTCGCCAGCAGCCTCATGCCATCCACAAACGTCGTGACCGACAGGCTATCGGGCTTCGGCTTATCGAAGATGTCGCCGCCGAGGATCAGCGTCGTCACTTTCTCCGATACGCAGTAGTCGACGATCTGCTGGAAGGCTCGATACGAATCACCGATGAGCGCCGTCATGTCCTGCCAGATATGTGGTGTCAGGTGCAGGTCCGCTGCGAACGCAATCATCGGCGCGCCGCCTTCTCGCCGTTGCGAAACACCAGCTCCTTCTGCGCCTCTGCACGCCAACGCTCTAGCTGCTTGTCGACGGCCTTCGTGCCGCGCTCAGCGTCGCGGACGTAGCGCCCCGGCTCGTCCGTCAGCATCGGATCGCCGTGCATATCTCTGATGTCATCGTAGTCGAAGACGTAGACGTCGATGTCGCGCGTGTCCGTTGCCACGTCTTGCACGATCCCGCCGTCCACAGTCACTACGACTCTCGCTCGCTTCTTCTTCGCCACGCCTACTCCTTCACGCCGACCTGCAGGTTGATCCACTCACCCGTGCCGAGCTTGTAGAACCCGTTGGTCGTACCGATGATCCTCGACGGCCCTGTGCCGCCTTTCGTGCGGCGCAGTCGCTGTGTCATGTCGATCCGCATCGTGAGGATGTCACCGTCCTGTGAGATCTCCACGTTCTCGGGTACGCCCTTTTCAGGCTCGCCCATGCTATCCTTCCTACCACTTCTTGATGTCTGCCAGCTTCAGCCATGCGGCCGCGATCGCATCCAGCTTGCCGCGGTCCGCCTTCGACACCGGGTTCATTCCCGGTACCAGCTCGTGCAGCAGCTCGAACCAGAGCCACTTGTGCACGCCCCTGCGAAGCTCCCTGATGATGAAGCGTCGAGCAGTATCGCCCATCGCGACGATATTCTGGTACGCCGGGAAGTGCTTCGCCTTTCCAAGGCTCGACAGGAACCGCGTCTGGTCTTCGATCGCCCCGACCAGCCTACAGAATTCGTCGTACTGCTCGTCGCCCACGCTATCCTCCTATGTGCTCGTGGATCAGCTCGTTGACCCGCGCCAGCACGGCCTTGTACTGTGTCTCGCGCATGTGGAAATACCACTCGCCGCTGACATACGGCCCGGCCATACTGACAACCTCGAACTCACGCTCGATATCGTCAACCAGCCGCTGCTGCTCCAAGCCCGACGGCCACTCCTCGTCAGCCAGCTTGCGGATCACTATCGCGATTGTGTCGAGTTCGGCTTTCACGGCGCTCCTGTCTCAGTTGTTTGGCCTTCTGCTGCCACTCGTCGGCGTAGAGCAGGCCGTCGAACAGCTCGGCCAGCGTGCCGATGTCATCGTCATGCAGGACTACTTCTCCTAGCGGTACCGGTTCGATCAGCGGGTGTACGCGTGTGATGTCGATCCAGTTATCCGTCTTGGGATCGAAACGCTCGGCCTCGACCCACAGTTTGAATCTCGGCATCAGATGAGCTGACTCGCCGTGTCGATGCCCGACTCTACGAGCCGCAGGCCCTCGCTGATCTCGCGCACCGCAATGTCAGCGTCCTCAAGGATGTCTTCCAGATCCTGAGAGGCTATCCGCAGCTCAGTGCGCGCGCCTGCCAGCTTATCCGTGAGCTTATCAATCTCCTTGAGCTTCGTCCGCGCCAGCTTCACCCACGCGGGCTCCTTCGGCTTGTGCCTCTTGGCTTTCTTGGCCCTCGGCTTCGCCGCCTTCTTTCTTGCCACCTGACTCCTCCTTGTAGTTGAGGCAGTAGACGCGCACTTGCGCAGGTGTCTCGAATCCGTCAACGATATCCGAGTCCAGCTGCGGCAGGAACTGCGCACCGCTGTCCTGCCAGAGATTCAGTCGGCAACCGGCGCGCAGCGCACAGTCGCGATGCTTACACTTGCAGCCGACGCGCTCGAACTCACCTACTCTGATCATGCGCGGCGTTCGACTTTTGCCCATCCTCGATCTCCTCGCGGGTGACCCGACGCATGAACGTCTCCCGCTCTTTGAACCTGTTCTTCTCGTTCCCACGCCACCTGTGTGGCGTGCAAAGCGTACAGCGAACATTGCGACGGGTCTTCCCGCGTTTGAAGTTCATAGCTCCTCCGATCAGAGCTAGTGTACCACAAAGTCCAGCGCGCTGGACTTTCTACGCGAACAGGAACTCGGGCATCTCGACCGCTTGGAACCCGGCCGCGCCCTTGTGCCCGCCGCCTCCGTACTTCTTGGCAATCTCGCTGACGTCTACCGTCTTCGAGTAGAGCGAGATCGTCCACTTGTCGCCGTCCCAGTAGAACGACATCAGGATCGGCCACTCATCGGGCAGCTCACCCTTCCAGCCGTCCTTGAAGCCGAATCCCTCGGAGCCGGCGCCACGCGGCAGGTTCATTGCGATCGCCTCGTGTCCGTCGATCTCGGTCTGGAAGCTGATCGCCTCGCGGAGATCTTTATAGAACTCCTGCTTGTAGCCTACGACCGCCTTTCCCGCGTCGTTCACCTCGTCCATGATGGTGTGTACAACATCCCACCAGCCCGACTCGGGCTTCGTATCATACAGGCCCGCGCCGGCATGAAAACGCGCCGTTGCTTTTCCGAACTCCCACTTCCAGACATCACGGTCCGCAATGAGCTGGATGTGACGCGGCGGCTCCATCTCGTCGTGCACCCAGCGCCACGCCAGCAGACAGCCTGCCTGCCCGCTGCAACGCAGGCCCTTCAGCTTGCGCACCTCGGGGATCTCGTCGCTCTTGTCGATCGCCGTCTGGTGGTGATCGAGCCAGACGACATTCTTCGTGATTTCCAGCAGCTTCTGCCAGTCGCCCGGCTTCTGCAAGCTGAAGTCCACGATGATCACATCTTCGTCCTTCTCGATCTCGTGGAACGGAACCTCCCGCGCGTACTGCATCGGAAGGCACGTCGCATACGCGTGCTCAAGATCACCACCCGCATTCGCTCGCAGCAGGATGGCCGCAGCTGCACGGCCGTCCATGTCGTCGTGATACAGAATCTTCACTCGTAGTACCCCTCATCATGCAGCCACTCGTAGATCTCTTCGAGGAGCTTCTGCAGGTTCTTGTTGCCCGGCAGTCGCACCTTCTCTGGGTCGAGTGGCGTGATCTCTTTCCTGTGCCATGCGTCGATGTACTGCACTGGCTTCCAGCCCCAACGCCGCTTGAAGAAGACCAGCATACACCAGTTGTGCATACCGGGTCGACTCCATGCGACAGCACGAATCGATTTGCTCTTGTGGTTGAATTCCTCAATGAACTTGTCGCGAGCATGCTCATCACGCGCCTCGATTGCTGCGCCTTCGCGGAAGCCATACTTGCTCGTGAAGTCACTGAGCTGTGGTATCACTTCGCTTTCCTCTTCTTCCGAATCTTCGCTCGTCGGAGCCGTAGCTCATGCTCTAACAGGCTCACTCTGACGATGAGCCCGTGCATGCCTATGACCACGTACTGCTGTCCGAGGATCGACGACTGTGTCGTTAAGTGCCTGATGATCGTACCGTCAGGCAGCTGCACATCGACGAGCGATCCGGGCTTCAGCTTCGCCCCGCACAACGATATGTAGTGCCGCCGTTTGGAGTCTAGTCGAAGCCGTGGTGTTGTGAAGCGTTCACCCATCGTAGTCGACCTCGTGCCTGCTCAGATCCAATTCGTGGAAGCACTGTGCGCAGTGCCACTTGATGTCCGTCAGCGCCGTGTCATCTGTATCCTCATGCGGCCAGTCCAGCACGGCCGTCACATGCTTCGGCCCGGTCTGCCGCAGCTTGCCCGGAGTGGTTATGATGACGTGGGTCCGCACCCTATGAAAGCGTGCGGACCCACACTTCGGACAGCAGACGTCGCGCGGGAAACTACTGGGGCTGCTCATCGCCTTCGTCGTAGTCGACCTCGAAGCCGTCCTCCGTACGCGGGAGGTCGGTCTTGGTCTCCTCGTTGTCGTCGATGCCCGGATCGGTCGCCGCACCGTCTGCGGGCGGCACATCCGGCGCCGGCTCTATGAACGGGGTATTCACGGCCTCTTCGATTGCCGCTTCGGCCCCCGCCAGCGCCTCCGCGGACGGTTGCGTGAGGACATCACCGTTGGCGTTCGGCGTATCGGTCGGAGTCGTGCTTTCGACCACACGGTCCAGCTCGACGGAGTCGTCGACCACCGTAGGCGGCGTGAGCCGCTCGGAGAACTCGGCCTCACGCTGTTCGAGCCGCGGCTCCGACAGTCCACCGGCACCGTTGGACGTGACCGGCGACTGGTCGTTCTCGCCCAGCTCATTCGTCTCGACGTGCCCGTCGACCTCAACGGCCTCGGCGGTCGGCTCAACGTCCGGGTCGGGCGTCTCGGTCTCCTCCGGGTCCAGCCCGTCGTCCGTATCGGGCCACGGCTCGTCGTCGCCGTCGTCGTCATCGCCGTAGTAGTCGTTGCCTTCGTCTTCGTCCTCGTCGTCACCGTCGTCGGACGAGACCGGCGCGCTGCTGCTGCAGAACGCGGAATCGGCGTGAATGACGTCGTCGTCCGGCAGCACGCTCGGCGCGCCGAACAGGCACTTCTCCGGAGGCGGCTCCACGACGGAGATGTGATCGCCGGGCTGTGCCTCGGCCAGCCGCTCCTCGACGGGGCGCTCGTCCTCGGGCTCTTCGATCTTCGGGTGCTGCGCCGGCCGCGACGGCGCGGGTACCGCACCGAACGGCTGCGACGGTGCGAGCGGCGGCGCGTTCTGCAGCTTCGGCTCCGCCGGCTCAGCGACGCGTCCCGTCGGCGACGGTGGCGTGTTCGGACCGCGCGCCGCACACCACGCGTCCTTGGGGTACAGCTTGTCGTCGTCCAGCTTGCTGCCGGGAGCGCCCATGAGACACTTCGCCGGCATCGGCTCATGCATGTCGACCTTGTCGCCGGGCATCGCGAGTGCGGCACGGTGCTCGGGCGTCATCTTCGGGTCGTTGTGGATCACGCCGGTGTGCGGGAACTTGATGTCCTGCTCCGGCTTCTCCTCCTGCGCCATCTTCTGCCGTTCGGCGTTGAAGTCGATCGGCTTGTCGGAATCGCTGTCCTTGGGCTCGATCTTGCCGAGATCGACCTTCACTGTGTCGACAGCCTCACGGGCCATCTGCCGCCACGGGTTCTTCTCCGCGTCACCGATCTCGACGACGATGATCGCGACCTCGTTGCGATTGTCCGGGCTGTTGAGAACCTGCGTGTTGAACTCCTCTTCAGCGTCCCGGAACCAATCGATCTCGCGCATATCGTCCAGCGCGTCGTCCTCGACGTAGTTGCTCTCCATCAGCGCGCGTGCCATGAACCACGTCATGGCCTGCCACGGATCGGTGTCGACGAACGTGCCGACCAGCCGACTCTCGCGCGTCAACGCCACGTAGGCGAGGTACCACTGCCAGAACGAGTCCCACCACAGCGGAGCGTTCTTCGGCTCGTAGTACCCGTACGCCTTAGCCACGCCCAGCATCATCTGCTGCGCATTGTCGGCTTCGACTTTGATGTAAGCCACTGGCTTCCTTCCCTAGTGAACGGGTCCGGCTGCATCCGGAGCAACACCCTGTCGCTCGATCAGATCAGCCATGTCATCCATCAGCTTCTCCATTGTGATGTCCGTGCTCCCGGCCACGGCATGCATACACGCCACGAGCATCCCTACCAACTGCGGATAGGGCGTGCCCGTGGCCGACAGAATGTGTACTTCGCCAACAGCCACATCGGCCACATTCTCGTACGTCATCACCAGCGCGCCCTTCATGGGGTCTGCAGTCATAGACTGCAGCGCACCGATGACCCGCTGTACTTGTTCAGCGTGCTCCATGTCAGCTCCTAGTACTCACCGGCTTTGATTTCGAGCCGGTTCAATGGCGTAACCAGCGTCCCGACAGGGATGCCTACAATCGTTGCCTGTTGCAGGTTAACTGCGAACTTCTCGCACAGCGATTTAGCGAGCGAGTGGCTGGGGTCGAAGCGCACGAGGTAGTACACCTCACCTTCGTACTCGAAGGCGTCACCTGCCGTCAGTGCCCCCAGCTTCTCCTGTCCGTGGATCTCGCGCTCAACCGTCACGTTCGTGCTTCTGCTCACCATGCATCTCCGAATTCATATTCCGTCTCCACTACGCCGGTCGCGCACGGACCACAGAGCTGCTGGTCCTCGAAGCCGCCCGGAATGCCGAGCAGCCTACCGCACGCACTGCAGCGTGTGTCAGGCGGATTGATCGGATCGAATGGATCGCCGTACGGATCTTCGCCGTTGAGCATGGCATCGTAGTAGTCGATGACCACTTCGTCAGCCGTAATGCGATCCGGGTCGAGGTGCCGACGCAGCGCCAGTCCCTCTATCGTTCGCGCACGAGACAGTGCCACATAGGCATGCCCTGACTGAAAGCACTCGGAGACGTCGCACTCGACCTCGTCGAGCGTCGCGCCTTGTGCCTTGTGGATCGTCATCGCCCACGCCAACCGCAGGGGTAGCTGTGTCGCAGTCGCGACTACCTTGCTGCCACCGTTACGGTACTCGTACTCGGCCGGCTCGACCAGCACGGTCTTGCCGTTCTTCTTGCGCACGGATACCGTACGCTGATTCTTGTTGATGCTCAATATGACACCGCGCTCGCCGTTCGCGTAGATGAACTGCGTCACCGTACGCACGTCCGGAGTCCCGATGCGTGCGTCGATGTCGTACAGATTCCGCGTGAACACGACCGGTGCTCCGACCTTCAGCTCGATGATCGGATCGACGATCTCGTTCATCTTGCTGAGGTACATGTCGTGCCCTTTGTACGTCATCTTGAACGTCACCGTCTTGCCGGGCAGCTCATTGAGCTTCGACTGGTTCACCATGTCGACGGTCGCGTTCTTGGCGAACAGCCTCGTCGGGTCGGGCAGTTCCACTCCCACCCGCGCATTGAAGTACTCGATCGTCGCGGCGTTCAGCGTGCCCCTGCGCACGTTCGACAAGTGCTTGATGAACTCCTCATCGCGTTGCCTGAAGATCTTCGTCAGCTGCACAACAAGGATGTCCGCCATCCGCCATGCCGGCGACTGGAACGCGTACTCGTACGTGTGGTAGTCGCCCTGTCGTGTGTTGCACACCGGCGGCAGCTGCGTGAAGTCGCCAACGAAAATGACCTGCATGCCGCCGAACGGCAACTGCCGCTCATCAGGCGACTGCCGCACGGTGCGCAGCCGATGATCCATCATCGAGATGAAATCACCCGGTAGCATCGACACCTCGTCGATGATGGCGACCTTCGCGGTCTGCAGGCGCTCGTGCACGTACGGCGCATTCTGTACGCGCACCGACGGGTCGCGCAGCATCTGGTCCACGCTCTTGGCTATCGTCGTGCCGAGGAATGCGTGAATCGTGCAACCACCGATATTGACCGCCGCGGCGCCGGTCGATGCCGCTACCACTACGGTCCCCGGGTACTTGTACTTCTTGCGCAGCTCACGGATCAGATGGCGCACGGTCTCGGACTTGCCGGTACCGCCTGAGCCTGTCAGCAGCAGGTTGCGACCCTGCAGTGCCATCTCGATCGCAGCGTTCTGCTCATCACTGAGCTTGATCGGATCGGCTGCCGGCTCCTCCAACTCGTCCGGATCAGCCATGATGTCCTCACCGGCCTCAGCCGTAGCGCCGACGCTGGCCAGCTCAGCGAGATACTCGTCGATTCGTTTCTTCATCAGATCACATCCAGTACATGCCAGACCCCGAGTGAGGACTGGTCGCTCATGGTGAGTGGGTCATCCTTGAGCTGCTCGAACACCTCGTTGATCAGCTGCGACAAGTACAGCGGGTCCGGCAGCGGGTGATCGTATCGATCGTGCGTACCGCCCATCGACAGCTGACTGAGTAGCCTGCCAACGACCACCAGCTCATGGTCGCCCGCGTATCTGTAGACGTACCATGTCTTGTACCTGTCCCTGATCGGGTCGTAGCCCTCTATCGGGCGCATGACCTTCTTCACCGCCGGACAGCCACACTCCGGGCAGAACTTCGCGCCGGCTGGCTTCTCGTGCTCGCAGATTGGCTCGTCCACCGGCTGTACCAGCATAGAGCGCGTCATGCGAATCCCTACGATGAGATAGGCGCTGTACTTGCAGCTCATTCGTCCAGCTCCCGAAGCGCCGCGCTCATCTGCTGAGCACCCTCACGGAGTCCAGCCAAGTAGTCGTCG
>Ga0180434_10007395_pt1 | contig 12377 bp, 8 predicted proteins | sample SS_ome_7_FD_132453 | JGI IMG/M metagenome (GOLD analysis project Ga0180434, IMG submission 132453) | Hypersaline lake sediment archaeal communities from the Salton Sea, California, USA - SS_1_D_2 metaG | ecosystem: Environmental > Aquatic > Non-marine Saline and Alkaline > Hypersaline > Sediment... | reverse complement strand
GTTCCCGAAGCCCAGGTTCCCGACCAACCAGTCCGAGAATCCATCCGGGCCGGCGAACATCCATCGCTTTGGGATCCTCACGTTGTCGAAGAAGAGCTCGCCCTGGGGCAGATCACGCTGGCCCACCTTCTCCAGGGGCTTGCCCCTCTCGATGCCCGGCAGGTTCAGGGGGAGGATGCAGGCCCCCCCACCGGCCATGCCCATGGAGGTGTCGAGCTGAAGGTTGAGCATGGTGTGCGTTGCGGTAGGCGCGCACGAAACCCAGGCAGACTTCTGCCCATTGATCACGTACTCGTCCCCCTCCAGCCTTCCCTGAACCTGCCACTTGATCTTCGGATCGTGGAAGAAGTCCTCCCCGGGATTGAGCGTGTCAGAGCCGTGATCCGGTTCGGTGATGGCCCAGCTTCCCGAGATGCTCGCATCATCGCACTGACAGAAGGGGACCACGAATTCCTCGATCAGCTCCTGATTGCCCGCGTGCAGGAGCTTCACGTAAGGCCACCCGGCCAGAAGCAGGACCCCTGTCAGGCCCAGGCTCCCCCATACGAGTTCCTCGGACATGATGTGACTCTGCAGAGGGGTAAATCCCAAACCACCCACCTCCTCGGGAAAGGCCCCCTTGTGATAACCCAGCGCATAGCCCTGCTTGAGGAAGTCCCACAGGGGAGAGCCTGGAGCCACCGCCTCCTCGGCCGACATCTTGTCGATCTCGATGCTGATGGGGCGCATCACCTCCTTGGCAAACTTGTGGGCGGCCTCCTTGATCGCCCTGTCCTCGTCGGTAAGGTCCAGATTCATGTCGAAGTATGTCATCTCCTCGCCTCCTTGTCTTCAGGTGGTATTCGCTTGACGACTCTTCTCCATTACGTACCGCGTTTGTACTAGTCCAACCTGGCCGCACGAATACGCTCCGCCAGGCCCTCTACCACAACCCACGATGCGATATCCTCCAGATCAACAATCCAACCGATTCGGGTGAACACGATATCCGTATTCGGATCCGCGAAGATGATCTGATTGAAGGCCCCGCTCGCCCGGAAAACGTTTTCCGGCAGGTCGGGCATGGGCCTCCCCTCTCCCCCCTCGTGTTCCGGTGCGGAAGGGGCCTTCCAGACGCCTTCGTGGTTGAGCCACCACATATATCCATAGGCGGAGTTGAGGGGTGTGGAAGGCTGGATCGACGCTTCGACCCAATCCTCGGAGACAATCTGTCGTCCACCACTCCACCGCCCGCCACGCAGGTAGAGGTATCCGAGTCTCGCCATGTCTCTGCAGGAACACTCCACACCCGCAAAAGTCATCGGGTTGCCGGCAACGTCCCGCCCGAAGCTCGAAGCCATCCCCAGGGGCTCGAACAGCAGTTCGTCCGCATAGTCGGCAACATCCATCCCGGTCGCCTGATTCAGGACAGGCTCCAGGGTCTGGATGGCGCTGTTGTTGTATTCCCACACGGTTCCCGGAAGGTGCTGCTGGCCGAGACCAACGGCAACTTCGGTCTTGTCTTCTGCCAGGATGGCCATGCCCAGATAGTCTGTGATGAAGTCCCAGTAACGTCCGGAGTCGTTGCTGATCAGGTTCTGAATCGTCACATCCTCGCTGGGCGTCCCCACCCATTCGGTGATGTAGTGCGATGCCCTTTCGGAGATATCCAGCTCGCCCCGGTCCTGGGCGATCCCGACGAGGGCGCTGGTAACGGACTTGGTGACCGAGAAGACATTCTGCTCGTTCGCAGGCCCCCAACCGTTCCAGTACCACTCGCCCACGATCACGCCGTCGCGTGTGACAACGAGGCAGTTGGAGGCGTGCGCCTCGGCGAAGTCGGCCGCCTCTTCCAGAAGAATCGAGTCCAGATCGTGGGCCTCGGGGGCCGCTACCGCCCAATCCGGATCCGGATAAACAACCTCTACGGACCCGTGCCTCCCGCCCGCTTCTTCCCCATCGTCCCCGCATGCCGGAAAACAGACCAGACTCAACAGCATCATCCACGCAGCCGGCTGCAACAGAGCAGGTTTTTCCATTGGTTCCCCCCAACACAAGGTGCGACGCGCCAGGATCAGTATAGCAGCGTCACAACCAAGAAACGAGATCAACCCCTCAATATCTAAGGGCTCCTCCACAGATACTCAAGCACTGGCCCGTTATGTAATCGCCCAGGTCTGTGATAAAAAACTCCGCTGCCTTGGCCACGTCCTCGGGTTCAGCCAGCCGGCCGAGGGGGATCTGTTCCAGGAGCTGTTCCTTGATACCCGGGATGGCATCGTACACAAGAACTTCGAGCCGGCGGGTGTTGACGTACGCGGGGACAAGGCAGTTCACGGTGATACCGAAGGGCCCGAGTTCCTGTGCCAGATACCTCGTATACGCCATGACACCGGCCTTGGCCGCGCCGTACGAGGCATAGACACCCCCCTGCTGTGCCTGGAGACCCGCCTGCGAAGATGTATTCACGATCCTGCCCCAGCCGAGGGCCTTCATCGAGGGGGCAATCGCCTGGCAGCAGAAGAGAGTGCCCATGAGGTTTCGGTCCAGGGTCGCCCTGAGATCCTCCTCCGACACGGAGGAGGCAAAGCTCTCGAGCACCTCGCCGGCCAGCCCCCCTGCGTTGTTGACCAGGATGTCGACGTGGCCGAAGGTACCCAGCGCCTGCTCGACCATGGCCTCCACCTGCTCCTTGTTCGTCACATCCGCCTCGATCCCGAGGCACTCGACCCCCTTTTCCCGGACCTCATCCACCACGGTTGCCGCCCCGATGCCCTCGTCGAATTCCTTGAAGGATTCCAGGTTAACATCGTTCAGCACGATATCTGCACCCAGTCCTGCACACCGAAGGGCGTGCGCCCTGCCGATGGCCCTCGCGGCACCTGTGATCAAGGCGACTTTTCCCTCGAGTTTCATGATTCCCTCCTTCGCAAGATCGAGCCCCATCGCTTCCGCCGAGTCCTTTTCCTTGTATCGAAGAACGTATGCTGATCATGAGGGGGTGTCAAACCGCCGAAGACGCTATCGACAAGAGATCAAGTCTCAACGATTCAACCATGAACCGCTGGTGGACCGACGCCGGGAAAGGAGAGCGCCTGCCTGAATGCGCCTTCTGAAAGGTGGGTCAATTACTTAATGAATTCGATCACACAATCGCCGCAGAACCTCTTTAGGAAAGGAAAGCACCGAAGGAGAAGAGCGTCTATCGATTTCAGAATCCTGAGAATCCACCGATTACGAATCACCCTTTTCAGCATGTAAAGCAGGTGGAATTCGTGAATCAGCACGTGCCGGAATGGCTCGCCCATGGTAAGAATTTCGACTTTCTTCATCGTGCTTTCGTGTTCGGAGTCATAGTCTCCCTGGGCATAGAAGGGATGTTCGCGTACGAATTCAATGAACGGGTTGTGACCCAAGGGCTCGATGAAGACCGCCTTCCCGCCATCCTTGAGGACTCTCCAAAGTTCCCTGCCGCACATGGGAAGAGCATCCTTATCGAGGTGGTGTAAAATCCACCTGCCCACCACAAAATCAAACTGCCCTTCCTCATAGCTCAAAGCCTCCGCCTTCATCGGTTCAAAAAGGGCCGTAGAAGAGGTTCCATTGATCAGGGCCCTACGGTTGGCTGTCTTCACACCCTCTTCGCTCACGTCGAATCCCCGCACCCGCGCACCCGTCAGAGCAAAGAATACTCCAACCTGCCCGGTACCCGAGCCGTATTCAAGGAGGTCCTTCCCCTGGTAATCCCCCAACCTGTCCAACATGCAAGCGTACAGATCACCAATCGGATGGTGGGCCAGTGTCTCACGAAAGCCTTCGGTCTGAACAACAAGGTCCTCATCCGGGATTTCTCGGGAACCATAGTATTCATCATGGTATTCCGCTTCCGACCTCTTCCCCTCTGCAGTTTCTCTTTTCTCACCCACGGTTTCCCCCAGACCTTTGAAGTGGAAACAGTTGCCTTCCCACGAACGGCACAGGGGGAAGCTTAACAGAAAATGCGCTTCATGAGAAGTGTCATGAGAAAGCCGCAGGCGAAAAGCGAGGCCCTCATGGCCGAAGGCCGCAATGCCCCTACGCCATCCGCGTGCGTTTTCTGAAAGAGGGGGATTACTTACCCTTGAAGACTGGCTTTCTCTTTTCCAGGAAGGCGAGAGCCCCCTCTTTGTGATCCTCCGTCTCGGCACAGAACGGGGACGCGAGGGCGTGATACCGCATGTACTCTTCCATGGGCCAGTTGAGGCCCCTTCGAATGCCTTCGATAGCAAGCCGGACGGCGATCGGAGGTTTTGTGGCGATCTTCTCGGCCAACTCCAGGGTGGCTTCCATCAATTGCTCGTGAGGGACTACCTTGTTGACGAGCCCGATTCGTTCCGCTTCGGCCGCGTCGATGATATCGGTCGTCAAGACCATTTCGTACGTCTTGGCCAGGCCGACCAGCCGCGGCAGAATGACGAGCGCCTCGTCCGGAATCAGCCCGACCCGAAGGAAGATCTCGCTGAACCGCGCCCTTTCCGAGGCCACGCGCATGTTGCACACCAGTGTCAGCTCGCAGCCATACCCGACGGCCGCTCCGTTCACGGCTGCGATGGACGGCTTGTTAGTCCTGAGCAGCCTGTGCCCTCCTCCCGGGAACGGGTGCTCTCCCTCCAGCTGCCTGAGCTTCGCTTCTCTCGTCTTGAACTGATCTTCTTCCGGGCTCAGAAACACGTCCCCCACGTCGTCCCCGGCACAGAACCCCTTGCCCGCGCCCGTGAGGACGATCACTCGGACCTCGTCGTCCCTGTTGGCTTCGTCAATCGCCTGGGCCAGCTCTTCATGGTTGCCCAGGGTCAGGGCGTTCATCCTCTCCGGGCGGTTCAAGGTAATGACCGCCACCGCCCCTTCCCGGGAATAGAGAATCTCTTTCTCTGCCATCATCTCTTTCCTCTCTCTACAGGAGCTTCTCCCCCACGATGAGTTCCGCGCATTTGAGTGCGGAGTCACCGCACCGGGAGGTAAGGATGAATCCGGCCCTCGCCCAGTTGCCTACGTAATAGAGCCCCTCTACATCCGGCACATCGATCGGAGTCGTGTAGACCTCGGGATTGTAGATCAGGACCTGGTCCCACACATAGGGTTGAAAATGGAGGAAACAGGATTCCACGGCATCATCGAAGTCCTTCCAGTGGAGCCGAAGAGTGGGAAGGAAGAAGTCGTTCATGACCTCTTGTGCGGTCTTCATGTTCATCTTCACGTCATCCAGACGGAACCATCTCATGATGGACATCATCTGCTTGCCGGGTGGCGCGGTCTCGGGCGTCCGTTGCGTCTCCAGACTCCCCACCATGTTCCCCTCCTCGTCGAGGAGCACGGTCCAGAAACCACCCTTGGCCAGGGGCCTCTTCAGGCAGAAGCCTGCCAGGACGTAGCCCGTGTTGTAGCAATCCTTCTCCTTCTTTTCGGTACTTCGGATCCCCTCGACCCACTCCCGGGGCAACTCCCTTGCGTCCAGGATCCCTGCCTTGAGTGCCTCTGAAGGAGGGATGTCGCAGACAACGAGATCCGTCTCAATGTGCTCTTCACGGCCCTCGTTTTCGACGACGACGCCGGTGACCTTCTTGTTCTCGATGATGATCTTCTTTATAGCCGTTTCCGTGTGTATCCTTCCCCCGTTCTTCTCGATCGCATCACGAAAGGCGAAGACCTCGGCACCCCAGGAGCCGTACTTGGGCGGCTCGGGGTTGACAGGGTGCGCATATCGGAGCAGATCCATATTCAAGCCGATAAACATGGCCGCCATACCGTAGACATTGCAGTTTCCCACGTCCTCCACCGGGACGGCCGCATTGTGGGCCATGATCGACTTCAGGTACCGGGCAGCGGATGCGGAAGGGGAACGGCCGCCGAGCCATTCGTCTACGGTCACCTGCTTGATCTTGCTGTAGTCAAACCCGGCGGCCACGGCTGGAAGGTAGGTCTCGGGCAGTTCATTCAACAAGGCGCTGTAATACCCCGTGATCTCCTCGAGGTCTTCATCGTTCACATAGGGGAAAAGCCTCTTCACCAGTTCCCCGTCGAATTCTGAAGTCAGCGGACAGAATCGATTCTGATTGATCTCCTCCCCCGGGCAGGCAGGGTGCATGAAGGCAACACCTGCCGGTTCAGCGGCCTCGTACACGAGGTTCGCTCCGGCGAGTTCCGCACAGCTCGCCTGGGGCTGGTACTGGGGCCACCCGCTCGCCGCCTCGCCGAACATGATGGTGTAGTGTTGGCCGTGGTCGATCCAGAATCCGTTGATGTTATACGGCTTTGCCCTGCCGCCCACCAAGGGGTCCTTTTCGAACAGAATCGGATCCAACTCGGGCTTGAGCTTTGACAGGAGTGCCGCGATCTCGAGCCCGGCCGGTCCGCCGCCCGCCACAACGCACTTCTCTTTCGTCTTCATCTGCCTGTCCCCCTGAGAATGTTTCTACTTCATTTATCGATGCGGTGGACGTACTCGGAGATGCCGTAGGCCGTCCGGCCTTGCCACTTGTACTCGGTCATGGCCTCGAAGGCGAGGGTTCGGGTCGTTTCGTCGTCCACCACCAGGATCGGAATCGGGTTGACCACCCTGCCCTCCACATCCATCCGGAAGCCGCCCGTATCCTCTATGGAGAAGCGAAGGGATTTCTGGGTGAGCCCGTCCTCCTCGAATTCCGTGTCGAGCCGGATCTCCCGGAGGGCGTGGTTTCGGCCGTTCCGGTAGATGTACCCGCTCATGATGTCGAGCTTGCCCGCCTTGAAGCTGGCCACATTCACAGCCATGCCCTCCCCGAACTGTACGGTGAGCCATGTCCAGCTCTTGGCCGCCGTCATGTCGCGGGCGCCCCACGAATGGTCGCGATGGCCCGTGGCATTGCCGAGTTCGATCGTCCTGTCCCCGATCCGGATCGTGCCTGTGTACGAACCGGCCTGCTCGTAGTGCTCTGAAGCGAAATTACGCGTCTCCATAAGGTCCCTCAGACCGAAGTCCTTCTCGATCATGCGGCGGGCCAGGCCGCGCGCGTAGAGCTTCTTCGCGTTGTGGACCTCCCCCCATCCCGAGAACGTGATGTCCACGTCCACATCCGCGAAGTCGTCATCGCTCACCCGGTGGCAGAGCCCCACAGGATCGATCCAGTCCCTCGGGTCTTCGAGCCGGAGGAACCTTGCACGGCAGACGATCCGCAACGCCTCGAGAGGCTTTATGATCTCGTATCGCATGGGGCCGGACCGGAGATCCTTCAGCTCCCGGGGGATGTGCTCACTGTTGGCCAGGATGAATGCCGGACCTTCTCTCAGATAGATGAAGAAGAGTCCGATCGAGGCATTCCGGTTCGCGAGCTTGCCGATACGGGTGAAGGCGCCGATCCCGTGATCGTGATCAAAGAAGTTGAAGTAGTGGCTGTCGTTGTAAAGGGGATCATCCGTTACGGGTGGCTTCGCGTACTCCACCTCCGGAGGCATCGGACGATGCCCCCCCGCGAGTCTCGTGCCCGCACCTATGACCGCGGCGTAGGCGTTCACCTTCAGCGCATCGGACAGGGACTTGAGTGGAGCCATTGTGGTCTCCCCATGTGAGCTTTCGTTCAGCAACAGCCGAAGCATCCGAGTCGGGTCCGGTACCTTTGCCAGACTCTCCCACGATTTCGCGGCCAGTAGTGGGCGGTGTGGGGCCCTGACCCCTGATCCCTGAACCCTGCCTTGCCACGCCGCTTGAGCTCCTCTCAATACGCATCACCGGCATCTTGTACTCAACTGGGCAAGGCTATTCCCCGTGCAGGTGGACCTCCCCTTTCGCCCCATCCACGGTAATGATCTGTCCGGTCTTGATCACCTTCGTTCCCACCATGACGTTCAACACGCCCGGGATCCCGTATTCCCTGGCCACGATCGACCCGTGGGAAAGAAGGCCTCCGATGTCCACGACCAGCCCCTTGGCCAGGATGAAGAGCGGCGTCCAGCCGGTGTCCGTGACCGGTGCGACGAGGATCTCCCCCTCTTCCAGATGCGCGTCCTCCCTCGGGTCCATGATCACCCGTGCAGGCCCGGTCACCCGGCCTGGGCTCACGGGCAGGCCTTTGAGCAGGCTGGTTTCGGGCAATTCCTCTTCGTGCTGGATCGGGACGGGACGGCCGGTGAAGGTCTCGGGGAGCGTAACGGTCTTGTCACGCTCGTATTCCTCCTTGCGGCGTGGAATCAGCAGCGGCACATCGACGTTCCCGCCCCGACAATAGGCGATCAACTCCTCCATGGACAGGAAGTAGATGTCGTCCGGATCCTGCAGCATCCCCTCGTCCAAGAGTCGCTTTCCAAGGACTCTGAGCGTCTTCTTCAGGTCGTCAAGCCCCAGGATGGTCAGGGCCTTGCCGTTTTCCCTGGCCACCAGAAACGTGCAGGCCTCCTTCAACACCCACTTGAAGATGCCCCTCTTGACAAGACCCAGGCGGGCGAGGGCGTCCCTTGTGGCCTCTTCCCGGTCCTTTCGCTGCCGTGCCTCGATGTCTGCCGGGTCCTCCACCTTCCCTGCACGGAGGTAGTTCCGGATCATGGAGAGAACAAAGGTGGGGTCCTCTTCCCAGGAAGGCGCCCTCATTTCCGCTTCCGCCACTGCACGGTATCCGTACTCCTTCAGGAACGTGTCGAGCCGGTCCAGGAATGCCTTCGCATCGGCCTCCTGACTGCTCCTGAGCATGGCCAGGATTTCCCCGGCCTCGTTTTCGAGGAACAACTCCGTCAGGCCAGGCGAGTCCGCCACGAACCGATAGAGCCGGTAGATGCCGAAGGTCGGTCTGGCGCTCTCCATGGTGGCCAGGCCGGTCACGAGGCGGGCGGAAAAGGCTCCGGTTTCGTCGCCGAGCCAGTTCCTTGAGAGATTGCGCAGCGCCCCGTAATAAGCCGGCGAAAGCTGGGAGTTGAGGATGTGCAGGGTGACGATCTCCCGGCCTTCCCGGGACTTGAGCTCCAGCAAATCGGAAAAATCCTCGAGGCCCATCCGGGAGAAATCGCGCGCCCGGCTCTCGGCGATTCGATGATGCAGCCGTGACGCGAGACTGTCGAGGTCGTTAGGCGCCTGCCGCCGCAGACGAAGCGCCTTCACGACCACGCCCAGCAGAAACGGGGCCATTCGGAGGGAGACCTTGGCAACCCCCGGCCGAACATACCTCTCGTCTGTCGGAATCGGCCGGTCCGTATCTCCGGCCGAGGCCCCGGGGATCTTGCCGAGGATTCGGGAGAAGGTGGAGATGTTCAGGTGAAGGCGGCCGTGGAAGAGGCCGATGAACATCAGGTCCTGTGCCCCTTCCGGGAGAGGCTCTTCGATCAAACCCACGTCGTGGTTGACCTTCCAGAACGCGTAATCCGTCGACTTCACCGCGTCCAGGGACAGGGGCGTCAGCACGCCCGGCATCACCTCGCTGATATTGGCCGAGCTGTATACGTCCGGCGGGTCTTTGATCTCGGTGTCGAATTCCGACACCCACCCACCTCCCGCGGCTTCCGAGACAGCCCTGGCCAACCCCGCGATCTTCCTCGACTGGAGCAGGAAGAGCTTCCCCCTGGAATAGGCCCACTCCACATCCTGGGGCGTTCCGAAATGCTCTTCAACCGCGATACCCAGCTCGGCCAGTTCCCTTACCTGCTCGGGCGTGAGGCACTCACGGCTCGCCTCCTCTTCGGAAAGCTCAACCCTCCGGTTTCCGCTTCCCTTCTCCACATCCAGTTCCAGTTTGAAGGACTTGCAGCCAACGTCTCTGGAGAGAACCCGAAGGTCCTTCTTGGAGAGGACGTAGTGGTCCGGCGTCAGGCTGCCGGATGCAACCGCCTCCCCGAGCCCGAAGGCGGCGTCCATGAGTATTTCCTCCGGATTCCCGTCGATCGGGTTCGCCGTGAACAGCACCCCTGAGATCTCGGAGGGCACCATGGCCTGGACCACGGGTGCGATGATGATCATGTTCGGATCGATCCTCAGGGAATGCATCGTGCTGGCGGCACGGGCAGACCAGACCGACGCCCAGCACTCCCGGATCGTTGCCAGCACCTCTTCGGTCCCGCGCACGTTGTGGAAGGTGTCCATCTGCCCCGGGAAGGACGAGCGGGACAAGTCCTTGGTACCTACCGATGATCGAACGGCGACCAGAGGGATCGCGGCCTCCCCTTCCCACAGCGCCTCGTAAGCCTCCCTGATCTCTGTCTCCAGGTCCTCCGGGATTTGGGCGGTGGAGATGATTTCTCGGATTCGCGCCGTCTTCTCTTCCACTTCCTTCAGATCGCGAAAATCGATCTGGGCGGCGATCTCTTCGATCGGTCTCTCGAGGTTGGCAGCATCGAAGAAATGATCAAAGCCTTCCGATTTCACGGAAAAACCCGGTGGCACGCAGAACCCGGCGCGGATCATCTCACCCAGGTGGGCTCCTTTTCCGCCCACTTGGACCAGATCTTCGAGGCCGATCTCGTTCAAAAAAGAAACGAATCTATTCATGGTCGGCATTCGAGACGAACTCTCCTACTTGCAGAACTTCTGAAAGCCCCCCAGGGAAAAGGTGTCCCTTTTCATATCGCCATAAAAGGTCCAGATATCCGTTGGCGTGGCCGCAGTAATGACCGTCCCGTGCTTCATACGCGTGTCAACCAGGAGCTGGTCCCCCACATGGGTCAGGTGGAACCCCTTGTCAGCGCTTTCGTAACATCTGTGCTGTTCCATGAAGGTTTTCCAGTGCTTTCCACTCTTGTCGCGGATGCTCTTGTAGACAACCACGTACGTGTCCGCATGAAACCAGACATCCTGTGACCCATAGTTGTAGTACGGGTCCTTTGACTTCATTTCGAGGACATACATGGGCTGTTTTACCCAGATCCAGCTGACAGGAGCCCACTGGGCCCCTTGCCATCCCTTCTTCTCATACCCGTAGGTCATCTCTTCCACGTGTTCCGAGGATTGCCAGGCCCCATCCTCCCCTACCTCGAGGCGAGAGAATCCCGACACGGGGAAGGGCACGAGCGCCTCCTGGCTTCTCACGAACTTCCACTCCATGGCGGTTACCTTGCCGTCGTATCCGCCCGCGTCATCGACTGCAAAGTCGGATCCCATCAATGCGTCCGAACGGTTGCCAGGACTCATCCGCCGTACTCTCCGGACCGCCGGCACATAGGCAAACGTGTTGTCCTGTTCGTAAGGATCGAGATACCGCCACGTCATGACAGCCGTTCCTGCGATATCATAAGGGGCCGTTCCCAAGAAGATCTGATATTTCTCAACCTTGTCCGGGTTTCGTCTCGCCAAGGCCTTCGGGTTTCCCACCATTGCCATCTGGTCCATCCGTCCTTTTGTGGATCGCCCATACCCCGAAGGCCGAATCAGATCCGTGGAGAATGCATTCTGCACGTCACCTGCAATGTAGGATCTGTAGCTCCTGTTGTTTGCGATCTTCTCGGCCACCATCGGGTCCTTCGTATCGATTTCCGGAAAGGGGATCCCAATGATTCCAGAAGCCGGCTTGCCGGTTCCGCTCTCGACGATCCAGTGGTTCTCGCCCAGATCATACTTGCCCACGTTCGTCTTCAAGGCTTCGAGTGCGAAGGCAGGCTGAGAATCGCGCGGGTTATAGGTCAACTCGCCGACCTGGAGCACGAATTCCCCCTTCTTCACCCACTCGAGGATCTCCTCCGGCAGAAGGCCCTTTGCTTTCTCCCAGTTCGTCTTATCGAGCACGTCTCCGGGAGAGACATCACAAAACCCATGAGGATACATGAACAGCACAAGAAGATGTGAAAGAACAAGGACTCTCAGGAAGGCACCTCTCTTCATCGTTTTCCCTCCTCGTAACGTTCTGACAGGTGAGGCTTCGCTGCCCTACCCCTCGGGGGATGCCTCCCATTCCCCCAGGATGGCTTCCGTCCACTGCCGTCGGCTAGTTCAGCAGATAGGTGAAGATGAAGCTGAGTTGATCCCTGTCCCGGAACGCGCCGATACCGGTGAAGTTGCCCATGACGCCGGTATACTGAATCATGAACCGGAAGGGCTCGAAGATGTAGTTCACCATGGGACTCACCAGCCATGCCCCGCGCACATCATAGAAGATGGCAACCGTGGGCACCAGATCCCCGTGCAGGTACTCGGTGGTGATCGCTCCCGTAAACAGGTTCTCCACCTCCTTTACCAACGGATACCTGTCCGAATCCGGGTAAATCGCAAGGGGCTGGCGCATCCGGCTGTCATAGTCCTCCACCCACGTGCCGAAGTACTGGCAGGAGACGAAGAACGTCTTGGTGGGGTTCAGCGGCCGGATCCAGAAGTTCTTGTCCAGCCCGATCATCCACTTCAGCATGTTCTTCTTCGGAATCGTCCCGTTCGCAGGCAGGCCGGGCAGGCCCGGGATCTGAATCGGGAGCGGAAT
>Ga0180434_10007393_pt1 | contig 12379 bp, 4 predicted proteins | sample SS_ome_7_FD_132453 | JGI IMG/M metagenome (GOLD analysis project Ga0180434, IMG submission 132453) | Hypersaline lake sediment archaeal communities from the Salton Sea, California, USA - SS_1_D_2 metaG | ecosystem: Environmental > Aquatic > Non-marine Saline and Alkaline > Hypersaline > Sediment... | reverse complement strand
TGCTGGTGTATCTTGTAAAATAATAGCAGTATATACAATTCCTGCAGCTGCAAATTGTGCTGCAATGTTGTATGCATCATTTCCGTTAGATTTTATAGCAACTGATGGCCATGCTGCTGAATAAGACACACTAGAACTAAAAGTCTCAAACCCTAAAGAAGCTCCCTTAAAACCTAAAATCATTCTTCCACGAAAAGGATTAATATTCCCATACTCTCCATAATCTAAAGGATTACCAGTTGTATTTCTAGCTAATTCAAATGCGTCCTGCATACTACCTATAGTATCATCATATCTTCTCATAAATGTTGTTGAAGTCCCAAATCCATAAAAAGCCTGCCTAGCAATATAGGAACCTTCACCTTGGCGTATTAATAAATTAGCAGTAGTAGCTCCTGGAGATCCCAACAAAAACCAATCTTGTCCTCTGGATAAAGAATGCAGCCCACACTGGTGGTCTAATAACACATAATAATCATCCTCACTAAAACCATCTGGGTCTGCAGGATTGCTGGAGTTTGCTCTAATATCTGCTCCTAAAGAACCTGCCAACAAATCAGCACCGTTTACAATATCTAAAACTTGAGATCCAAATAATTGTATGTTAGATATATCTACAATCCCGCCTTCTCCGTATTGCTGCGCTAACTGTACACTTATAGATTGATTACCAGAAACATTACTTAAAGTAAAACCATTATTAAATGGTGTGGTTTGGCTCATAGACATAGTAGCCCACCTAGGAACTGGAGGAAAAGTAATTTTATACCCTATTAATTGTTCCCATTTAGATCTTTTCACTAAGGCTTTTAATGCGTCTTTTGTTTCTTGGCTGTTACCATCTCTACTAAAAACAGCCCAAGCTTCATGAGTTAAGGCATCATCACTAACATATTGACAAGCTGAGGATGGAAAAGTAAATCTTTGTGCATATCCCCCTCCTGTAATATTAACTGATCCACCATGATATCTGATAGGTAAAGGATCTCTACCAGTCACTACAACATTATCAATACGGCTCTTGTGAACACCAGCACCCCCATCAAATAAACAAGGTCCTGATAAAGTACCAGCAGAGGAAGTACCAACGTGTACATACCTAGCACATCCATCAGGCCCTCCGTAAACTTCAATAAATTTCTTACCGTCGCTGGAGGCTAGTAAAGACAACCTAAGCATCGACATCGCATCTTGAGATCGTATATCATATCCTGGAAGATTACTACCCGCAGAACCAACAGCACATATACCTGCCCCTTTTAAAACAATTTGAGCTACGGATTCACCGCCGCCTGTAGTAAAAGAGCTTCCCCCTCCTAAACTACTACCAGATCCACCTCCACCACCACTTCCACTACCACCAAAGCCAGATCCAAACGAAGAATTGCTTCCTCCTGTGCCTGTATTTCCAAATCCTGCTATTGGTGACAAAACATATACTCCTCGTTATATTAATGGTGTTTGAGCTGATGAAGCTGCACTAGAGGCGCTACTAGCCAAACCTTTAGCTTCATCTGCTTTTCTTGTAGCTTCTGCAGATCTGTTGTCGCTTTCTATGGCTTTAGACTCAGCGCTGGTTGCTTTTTCTTCAGCCCTATCTGCAACTTCTTTAGTTTTCTGTATTTCTTCATGTTGTTGTTGCATATTACTGATTGTAAATTCTATTTTACTACGCTGCTCATCAGACAAAGATCTTAAATCTGATAATTGATTTTGAAAATTAACAACTTCTATTTTTAAATCAGATGTTTCTTTAGTTAAAGAAGATGCTAATTCTCCTATATCTACTTGCTGCGTTCCTCCGGCCCCTTCAAACGAGGTTTCATTGGCTCTGTCTCTCAAAGTCAGCAAACTTCCTCCAGCTACAGACGCATTAGAGCTTAATTCCTTCACTTGTCTGCTGCATTCGTTATGAGCGGATGCTGATTCCTTAGCGCTATCGCTTGCTTTAGACATATTAGAACTGAAAGAAGTCATAGAAGTTCCTGTCTCATCTATAGACGACCTCATAGTACTCATGCTGGTTTCTGCTTCTGTTGCAGTATTTGCTAATCTAGAAAAAGCCTCCTCTAGGTTAGTAAAATCAAACGTAGGCTGCTCTGCTCTAGTTTCAGCTTGTTTTGGAAGATCTCGTGCCTGCTCTTGAATAGCTGGTACTTCTTTCTTCTCTGTTAGCTTCTTTTCTGGTAGAGTCTCTGTAGTTGGTACGGTGACATTACCAGCTACCGCCAAAGCATTTCCAGCCCTCTCACGGGCTGCTCCAGCTGCGGATAAGTTCTGATTTCTAAGTCCAACTTGCGGGGTTTGACCTAAAATTTGTTCATCCGCTGGAGTCATAACCCCAAAACTACGAGCTGTATTGAAAAAATCTGCCTGCCTTCTTCTTATCTCTTCGTCAATTGGTAGATTAGGACCCATCCTACCCCCGCCTGTCATAGTACCACGTCTTGCAATCTCATCACTAGAGAAACCTGTTTGGATTTCTCTAATTTCATTTGCTTTTCGTAATAAGGCAGCCTGTTTTTCACCTGATAGACCTGTCTGCCTCATATTTGCTATTTCGAACATTAAATCATCAGGTGTTTTTTGTTTAGGTGTGATTGCTGGTATACCCGCAGTTCCATATCTACGTTGGGCTTCAAAAGGACTCATCTTTGTACCTATTGTTGCTCTTCCAGGTAAACTATTTAATACTTGTTGTAAATTAGACTCGTTAACTTTAGTAATGTCTACAGGACTTAAGGAGGCGGCGGCTCTACTTTCTCGTGCTTTTTTAGCAATATCTAAATATTCTTGAGGTATTTCTTCCTGAGGCTGTTCTCCCCTAACTCTCGCTAATCTGTCCTGTCTATCTTTTTGTAATCTTTTTTCTGTCTCCTGCTGTTTACGTTCAAACTCTTCTCGTTGTTTAGCTCGTGCTTGAGCCTCTCTTTCTTGAAGCTTTTTATTCTTTCTGGCAACTGCTTCTTGGTAGGATCTTTGTACAGATAAAGTTTGACCTTGTTGTTCTCTAGCGACTTTTGCTTCTGGGCTTTCGGTAAGAAATGAAGAAAACATAGAAGCCTCATCAGCTACAGCTCTCCCTACCTGTACTGTTTTCTTTTTTACAAATTTCCCAGCAGCTACAGCTCCTTCTACCGCAGGATCTACTAAATTATTTTTTACAAATTTCCCAGCAGCTACAGCTCCTTCTACCGCAGGATCTACTAAATTATTTTTTACAAATTTCCCAGCAGCTACAGCTCCATCAACTACTGGATCCACTACTCCTCGTTTTACAGCACCACCAACCGCTATAATACTATCTGTAGCTTTTTTAGCAAAATTTTCCACAACTGGTACTGTTGCCGCAAATCCTTCTCTAAATTGTTTTTCTAAAGCAGATTTTAATGTTCCAGGATCTTCTTCCGAACGTTTTCTAGTTTTTTCGTCTTGGGTGCGTTGAAATTTATCTAATCTTTGTTGACGTTTCGTTAAATTTTCACGCTCTTTTTTTATTGCTTGAACCTCTGGTGAATCCCCCTTAGAGGTGATTGGCGAAGGGGTTTTTATTTCTCGAATTAAGCGTGTAGCGGCTTTGCTTGTGGATTCTGCTGCTTTAGCGGTTTTAACCATTACATCTTGCGAAGTCTGTTTTCTAATAGGAGTGCCTGTAATCTGCTTATCTCCTATAAAAGTAAATCTTCTTTCTTCGGGTGTCCGCTGTTCTGCTTTAGGCATTCTACCTTTTCTAACAGAAGCGGTTATCTGATTACTAGATAGATCTACTGCTTTAGCGGTAGCGTCACTAATAGATCTAGCAGCAGTAGATACAACACCTTGTGCGGATTTAGAGATATCACTTGTAGGATAATCAATACTTTTAGTAGGTTCCTTCCTAGTCGAGACAGTTTCCCCAACACCTCGTGGGGTTTTCAATAAATCAGATTTTCTAGTATCATCTAAAACTTTTAATGGGTCCTTACCAGCTCTAGCAGAAGATACAGCAGCCTGCGCCGCATTTTTGACTTCTTCCATATTTTTCTCGTCGAGCTGTTTGTCTTTATCTACCTTTACACCGAAAACACTTAAAAGTTTTGACAATAACCCAATAATTCTCAATTGGTTACCTGCTGTAGCCAGTTTGGAATTCAACCTAATGGCTTTAGCTTGCTCCTCTGGTGTGGATTTGGAAATATCAATACCTAAATCTTTAAGCTGTCCTCCTTGGGCTTTAAATTCAGCAATAACTGATTCAGCTTCATCCTCGGATTTTGCTGCTAAACCAAACATGGCTTTCTTTGTCTCTATTTGATTTTTTAAAGCCTGTTCCTGCATTGTATTAGTATCACCCAAAGGCATACCTATTTCTTCAGCAAGTTTTCCTAAACGATCAATTGTTTTATAACCTGTGACTCTATTTCCAGTAATAAGTGTCTTTGAACTCTGTCTAGTATCAGAATATAAATCATCTAGAACATCTTTCACCGCTCCAATCTTGTCTTTAGGAACAAGGCCCTGGCGTAATAGTTTTTGTATTTGAACAATAGCGGAAGTTGTTTGTTGGCCCCTAACTTCCAGCTCACGCTCTGCTGGCTTTCTAGTCTCTTCTCTACGTGCCGCTATTTCCCTCTGTTTTAAAACAGCAAGCTGAAGTGCTTTTTGTTGACGGGTTAACGGTTTTAATTCAGTACCCATTTTGTCAAAAAATCTCAAAGAGCCAGATCTGGCTTGGGGGCTACCAAGTAATTGTATACGTCTTCTTTCAGCTTCAAATTGGTTCATTTCGGAAAAATCCAATAATCTACCTGCCGCTGCACCACGGCGGGCTTGTATCATATCTGCTGCTCCTGCACCACGCCTACCAAATGGACCTTGCCCTAAAGCCTCTGCTACATTTGTTAGTGTTGGAACATCTTTGATAGCTTGAATTTGTTCTGCTGTTTTAGCCGCTATTCTACCTAAAGACACTGTACTAACAATCATTTTCTCTAAAGCTGTTCGTGCTTCTTCAGTAGATCCTGCTTGCTGTTTGAGCTTTTCAATCATGGGAGCAAATACTTGACTCTGTATTATTCTTGTAATTTCTTCTTTACCTTTTCCAATACCTTCTCCACCAAAAAGGACATTAGATAAAGTCTCTTCAGAAAGACCTCCCTTTAATCTTTCCTTGATGTGATCAGGTAATTCAGCAGTTCTATCTAGGAAAGCTGAAAATAATTCAGGGTCCAATCTATCACCGACATCTTTTGATACAATGTTATCTACAAACTCTCCTACAGAATCAGACGCTACTTTTAAATCTAAGATAGCACCTTTTCGTATTTTAAATTCACTCTGTAATCTATTCAGTTCATCTAAAGCATCTTTAAAAGACTCCCCTCCTACTGCTTTCGCGGCCCTTTCTATTGGGGAGAGATCCTCATCAAATTTAGGTAATTCTACCTTAGGTAATTCTCCCATTCCTCCAGTGGCACCAGTAACAACTGCTCCTCCCATCTCACGCTCGACTCTCTTAGAAATCTGATCCGCACGTAATTTACGAAAGGCTCTATCGGCGTTCTGTACTGATGACCCTAACTTAAGAAAAGTTGTGCGTAAAACGGACATAACTTCTACTAAACTTCTAACTTTCTTTACCCGCTCAACGTTGGCCTCACCTTCTAACTCACCTCCTTTATCTGCAATATCCTTTCTTAAACGTGTTTGTGATTCAGAGGTTGTTCTCACCATAGCAGATAGCCTATCTGCCAACCCTTTATCTCCTTTCTGCCCACCAGCAATAGTAATAATACCTGCCAACTCAGATCCTACCTCACTAATATTCCCTGCACCAATTTTTACATCAGTTATGGTTTTAAAAGGATCTACAAAACCAGCAGCAAACCCAGAAATTATTTCGTCTTCTTTAAGAGAGCTTTGTATCTTATTTGACAATGTAGAAGCATCAAAAGCAGTAGCCTGTGCTGTTTTCCCTAAACTATTTAGAGCAGCCTCTAGACTAGAAAAGGATCTAGTTGTTCCATCAGCCATTGACATAACAGCTCTAAACGTACCTTCATCGTCTAAATTTTTAACCACAGAAACCAAAGCTTGTCTGCCGTCTTCAGATGTAGCTTTAATTACATGTCCTGTACGGGCTTTTTCTTCTTTAAATATACGAAGACCTTCTGTTAAATCACCCTTTCCTAGTTTTTTAAAATCTATAGATTCAAATCCTTCTGCTGCGGCGTCTTGTAAACTGTTTACAGCAGTCTCAAAAAATTTGTCTTTAGGGGCGAAGGCTGTATCTGGAACCGCAACAGACCTAAGAAATGCTTGTGCTAGCTCGTTTTGGATTGCGGTAGAAGACATGGAATCTGTAATTTGAGCACCCATGGCTCTGGCCATGTTTTTAAAATCAGTAGAACCTAATTCATCTTCCATCTCTTCAGCCAACTCTCTAAAACGGCCTTCTAGTTTGCCAAAGTCTTTATTTGTGGCTTTAGATAGCATTTCTCTAATACGCCCACCAAAAAACTGCTGTATGGCTTTTATTCCTTCTCTTCCAGGAGTTGTTTTCTCCGCCATCTGAGCTTTTTCTTCTTCAGTAAGCGAGAGAGGTGTTGCACGCATTTTACGTTTTGGAAAAATAAAAGGTGGAAATGGGATAAGGTCAGCAGTCCAAGTTTTATCTAACTTATGTGTAAGGCCCTTACGTAATTTATCGTTTTTTCTAAAACCACGTAAAGCTGCCTTTACTGGATCAGTTAAAAACTCGTCTATTCTTTCTGGGGCATCTATTAATAAAGCTTCAGATAAATTATCAAATTCCTTACTACGAACTTTAGTTACTTCCTTACGTAGGAATTTCTCTAATTCTTCGCGGGTATCTGGAAGTTTTCCTTTAAACACCGCCTTACCTGATTCAGTCATCTCCACCGCCTCGCTGCCCAGTTTAGCTAAATCAGTTGCTATAGAATCTATAAACTTGCCTCGCTGTACTTGCAGTTTATCTACTTCCTTCTGGTCCCCTTTGGCAGCAGCTTCTCTTATCTTATCTGTAAGACCTAAAACGGTATCTTTATCTTCCTTAACCTTTCCTGGTTTAGGTCCAAATAGAGCTTTTATAGTTCTATCCATATTACGAACAGTTTGAATGTTTCTATCTGCTTCACCTAAACGCCCTGTTATACCTTTTCTTTGTTTTTCCTCCTCAGCAGACTCAGTTATTCTATTTACAACCCAACTAATTCCCTTCATGGCTAAGGCTACTGCGGCGAGTGTAATCAAAAGTTTACCAAAAGCTATAACTAGAAGTTTGGCTCCAGCACCAAGAGACGTTAACCAAGTTCCTGCTGCCGCTCCTCCTGCAAATAAAGCACCTATACCTCTCGACGCCCCTGCTCCAAATAACCTACCTAACAAACCACGCCCTGCACCTTTAGCCGTTTGACCTACTGCTTGTTTTTGTAATAAATTTTGCACTGATGAACCTGCAGCCCGCTGAGCCCCAAATTGACCTGTAGGAGATACTCTACCCATTAGTTTTTGTAATTTTCTAGAACTAAAAGCCGTACCTACTCCGCCTGCAGCCCCAAGAAAACTACTAAAAGCACCACCTGCTGCGGCACCCCCTGCTGCCCGCGAAACGAAATTGGGTAAAAGATACTTAGCTGTACCTTTAGCTATTTTACCGGCCCCAAGACCTACTGCCCCAGTAGCTAGAAATCCACCTATACCTCCTCCCTCCTTACCAAATAATTTCAGACTAGAAATCTTCGTTCCTACATCTAAAATAGCCTGCATAACCTTAAGCAGCGCCTTAAAGGGACCAATAAGACCTTCACCGATCGACATACTAAAAGCTTCAAAAGATGCTACAGTTTTATCCATCTGCTTATTTACACTACTCATAATACGAGATTGCTTTTCCATAGCAACACCTTGTGAGTTAGTGGACTGCTCTACTACTGTACCCACTTTAGGAAATCCTTCCATTAAAGCTAAGAAAGAGTTAAATCGTCTAGTTCCAGCAATAGTAGTAGCTACTTGTAATTTTTGCTGTCTACTTAGGTTAGGAAATATACCAGCTACATCTTTAATAACATCAAAAGCGCGTCTTAGTTCTCCTGTAGAATCTCTAGTTTTAATTCCTAGTTGATCCATTAAATTTAAACTACTTTTACTAAAAATCTTTCTAAAGATAAACCTTAAACTAGTACCTACCTCAGCACCACCACGACGAGTTCTTTCTTGAATTGTAGTAACAATAGCATTCAACTCATGGAAGTTAACACCTACTGATTCTGCGGTAGATCCTACCCTTCTAAGAGCTTGAGCCATATCACCAGCTGTAACAGCGTTTTTCGATTCTACATTGGCAAAAGAGTCAAGCATTCTAATAGGTGTTTTAATATCTTTAGAAAATACTTTTAGACCTGCGGTAAGAACTTCAGCTGCTTCCTGTTGGGAAAGGGTTGTTACGTTAGCGGCCATCGCTACTGCCTTAGCTCTTGATTCAATCTTATCTACATTTAAACCCTGTTGAGCGAATATTTTAAATGCTGCTAAAACTTCAGGTATAGATTGACCGAACGCCTTACCAATACCCACAGCACTCTGTTTTAGTCTCTCAGAGGTAGCTACAGTATTATCCATAACCTTATTTAGTTCAGCAAGCTCTTTATCGGCATTCTTAATAGTAGATAGTGATTTAGATATAGCAGAAAATGCCGAACCTATCACTCTGGCGGCAATAGTAAACTGAAATACAGATCTAAATCGTTCTGCTACACCTTTCCCTCCACCAAAATGTGCTACACCTGGACCTCCAGTAGCTGCTCCTCTACCTCCTGGGGCCTGTGGTGCTGCCGCTCTTTGCTGTTTCATTAAGTCACGCATTGAAGGCGGTTTAGGGCCTCCCGCTCTCATAGGAATAGATGATGGCATACCCCCGTAAAATACAGAAGGTCTGAGTCCTGCACGGCCACCGAGTCTTTGCATCTTCTCGGTTCCAATGGCCCCCACAGCAGTACCACGTCCTGTTCTTTCAGCCGCCGCTTCCTGTTCTTTTGTTTTTTGCTTGGTTGTCTTTTTTACCCCTTTTAGGGTATTATTGATAGATTCTAGAGCACTATTCATAGAACGGAGCTGGGTATTTACCGCTTTGACCTGTGCGCTCATTGTACCAAGGTTTCGTGTTAAACCTCTAGGAAAACCACCCCCACGAGAGGAGGTTCCGCCTACAACACCGCCTACTGAGGATCGTGAAGTTTTTGCACCTCTTCCGCCACCTCCCATAACTTGCCCCATAGCGGATCTCATTCCGTTTCTAAAAGCTTTATGAACTGCTGCTTGAAGTTTGGTCTCTAATCCAGAAATGCCAGCATTAGCTCCCTGTCCAATAGCTTTTTGTACGCTATTTTTAAGGGATTGTGGATTTGAAAGTGTTAAGCTAACGGAAATATTTAAAGTTCCGCCAGCCGTTCCTCTGGCTGCCATAGATAGCTCCTATTTAGTTGCCCTTTGGAAAAGCTACTTCTTGTGTTTAAGTTTTTTTAACTTTCTTTTAGCTTCCCGTGCAGCAGAAGCTTCATTATAAGCCGTTCTGCTGCTGTCCTCCACACGACCAGTGATTTCCCGGGGATCACTATACACTTTATTCTTGTGTAAAGGTACATATTCATTACTGTCTGCGGTTACTATCACATTCTGATGATTATTAGACTGTTGTGATAACCCACGATCAAACAGTTTCTTTTTATTAAGCCTCTCAGCTTTTAAATGCCTTGATAGCTGTTCTATATATTCATCTAATTTAACGTCATTATTCAGCACATCATCATCTGGTTTATATTCTTCCGCCATCTGTGAAATATCATAATAAAATATAGACCACGATAATAAAGCTTGCTGATCTATAGACAAATCGCCAGCTTCCTTTGAAAACAAAGGCTGGCCTGTGTGTATAGATGAATAAAAACGATTACCCCATTCTCCACTCCTGGCAATAAACCTTAAAATAGAAGTTCCGTATCCTGTTAAAAATGGTAAAAACTGCTCATAGAGGAGTCTTTCCAGGTAATCTATATCTGTTTCCGATTCCAACTCTTCCAAAGAAGCCCAAATAGGCTCTCTATTTATATTTAGTACACATTTTACCATTAATGCATAATACTTATCCTCTGCGGCCTTAAAATCAGCAGACAGCTGTTTAGCTAACCCTCTTTTGTTTTGTAAAGTTTTAGCTTCTGCTTTAAGATCGGACAATTTTTGTACATTTTGCTCGTGGATCACAGAACCGCGTATGCCTTTTTTAACCATTGTATCATAGGCTTTTATTTTATTATTAATAGTGTCTAATTGGTTCTGATCTTCTTCTGTAAAAAATTTTTCTATTAGTTCTTGAGGTAAATCATCATCACGCAGAAGTCCCATATCTAACGCATTCAAAAGAGAGACTTTTTCTATATTATTGGCCCATAGTCTCTCAAATCCCGTAGGCTGTCTAAAAAGAAAAGTATCTGGGTAATTTAACTCAGAGGTGGGAATAGAAGAATTAAAATGTACAATTTTTTCCCCAATTACTATTTCAAGGATAATTTGATTAACCTCTTCAGAGGTTAATAAAGCCTCGCCACCGTTAGCCATGACTTTTAAGCTGAAGCTGAGGTGCTAGCAGATGAGGTTGTTTCTTTTTCTTCTTTTGCTTTAGTAGAGGTTTTCTTTTTTCTGCCTCTTTTTTTCTTGGTCTCTGTTTTTGTTGTTCCTTCAACCTCAGGCTTAGAAGCAGGCTCGCCTACCTCTTCAGACTCCTGAACCATTTTTTCTAAAACTTCATCTAACACAACATTTTCTGGAAGATTTTTCTCCCAATCAAAATCTAAATTATGAATCCAATACATTAAATGCATTTTAGCAGTATCCATTAGTTCCATATCAGATTCGGATTCGTATTCTTCTTTGGTTTTCCACACAAAGGAACAATCAGCATCATCATGACATACCATGTACATCAATAAAAAATCTACTCTAGATTCCTCTGCTCGTTGTTCTGCTGTATTATAATAAGGCGCCCTAATACTTGCCTCTTCTTCAAAAATAGCGGCCCTGGTCTCACGTAACAAATCAGCTATTTCCTGTTTAGTAACTAGCTCTTCTGTCTCTGCTAATTCCTTTTCTAATGTAGCTGCTTTTATATATAATGAAGCAAGATTATCTGAATCAGCTTCTTTCTCAGTTGTATCAGCTTCTAGTACTTTGGACATCTGGCGTTCTGTAAGAAGACCATCTTTTAGTGCTTGATTAAACACAACACTATATGTCCATCTAGAATCTCGAATAATTTTATTGCTGGGCTGGACTAATTGATACGTCGTTTCAGTTTCTTTACCGGTTTCGTCCGAACGGACTACAGAGAATTTTTTAATCTGTTTTGGTTTTTTTACCGTCATTTTTTATCTCCTTTTCCTTAACTGGACGACCTACTTGTATTACATCCTCAACTACTGTTTTCGGTGTAAATTTTACCGTCCAATTTCGCTGTAACTCATCTTTTAGTTCACGTTTAGCGCTGTTTGTAACACCTAAAACACGTGAACGTACTGCTTTCCAGCGATCCTTTCCCTCAATAGCACACTCTGCGAAATCCAAAATTTTTCTTTGAGTTTCCTTATAGATACTATCTATAACTTTATTAAGAGCAGCTTGATGCCTTTGATCCTTCATTTTCTATAAAGACCTGTTCCTTTCTATACATTTAACTACCTATTAACTATGGTAATTTTAAATCCTTTCCTTCTGAGACTAAAATAATCCCTGCCTCAATACAGAGGCAGGAATTATTTTATATGAAAATTAAAACTTAGTTTATTCGCTTTGAGATTCAATAACCTTAGTTGCTAAATCAACACTAATAAACCCTCTTACAGCACTAAGCTGGTTTGTTCCTCTAAACGCAAACGTTTGAGTAGCATTATCCCCAAGTGACAAACTATATTCCTCATCAGTAATTCTCAAATTCTGAACAACTACTGATTTCAAAGGATATTCTGTAAGGCTTCCGTCAGTAGCAGTATAAATACCACGTACTCCATCTACCCAGTAATCATCACCAAACATATCTGGAGATAGTACTTTTCTATCCAACCCATTACCACCTGCTTCCTCATCTGTTTGCTGGTAAATCATAACTACAACAGCTAGATTATCTTTAGCAAACAAATTAAAAATATCTACATCTGTGAGAGTTCCTTCACTAAATTTACCCTTAGCTCCAGCAAAAGTAGCAAAAGTTTCTAAATCTCCAGCTGTAGTGTCAACAGCTACGGTAAACGGGATAGGTAAAGTCAACGTTCTAGCATATGGATTCAAGTGACCTAACTCTTTCAAAGGTTCACGTGTTAAGTCTGCTGTGATC
>Ga0180434_10007392_pt1 | contig 12379 bp, 8 predicted proteins | sample SS_ome_7_FD_132453 | JGI IMG/M metagenome (GOLD analysis project Ga0180434, IMG submission 132453) | Hypersaline lake sediment archaeal communities from the Salton Sea, California, USA - SS_1_D_2 metaG | ecosystem: Environmental > Aquatic > Non-marine Saline and Alkaline > Hypersaline > Sediment... | reverse complement strand
CCGCATGCAGCTTCGCGCCGGCTTCCTCCGGCCCGAGTCGGAGCTCGTGTAGCTCCAGTCGGTCGTCTTCGAGGGTGGCGAAGCCGTCGATCGGGGAGAAGCGGCGCCGGAGGAGCGGCACCGTGATCCCCGCCTCGGCGACGTCGAAGCGGCCCCGGAGGCGCGGGCGCCCGTCCTCGATGCGGCCTTCGACGTGTCCGCGCAGACGGCCGCTCGGGTCGCGCAGCGTGCGCGGGAGGGAAGCGGCGAGCAGCGCGAGGTCCACGCCGTCGAGCGTCGCCTCGAACGTCGCACCCTCGAGGATCGCCGCCAGGTCGCTTCGGGGATCGAGCGGTCGAAGGGGGACCCGTCCGCTGAGTTCGAGGGGGATCGCTTGCGCCGTCACGAGCGCGAGCCGCGCCCGGGTCGCCTCCGCGTCGGTCGTCCATTCGAGATCCGCGCTGTCGAAAGGCTGCCCGGAGATCGTGGGCTTCGAGAGGCCGCCCACACCCTCGCTGACGACCACGTCTCCGCGCGTCTCGAAGCGCGCCTCCAGCGACAGCCGACCGGTCATCGGGGAGACCGCGTCGACGAGCTGGGCGATCGCTTCGACCGGGACCCCGCGGACGGAGACCGTGGCAGCGTCCGGTCGCCGCGCGACGCCGCGCGCGTCGAGGGTGAGGCCCGGTCGGGGAGCCGGGTCGGTCGACGCCGTGGCGGCCTCGCCGGTGAATTCGGGCGAGAAGCCGAGGGCCAGATCGAGTCCTTCGATCTGCCAGTGCCCGGAGGCGTCGACGGCGAGGGACGCTGGCCGCTCCAGGCGGGCGCGGGGTGACGCCGCGGATCCGACGCCGGCCTCGAGTGCGAGGAGCAGGAGATCGAGGGATTCGCTCGTCGCCGGGTTCCGTGTGCGCGCGGCGAGCTCGAGGGCGCCGACGGGCGTCGTGTCGACCACCACGTCCGCGCCGAGCAAGCGGACGTCGAAGTCGAGCCCGGCCTCGACGAGCCGGGCCGTGCCCGAGAGGTCGAAGCGGCCGGCGACGGGCTGCGGGGCCGGCATGACGCGCGTCAGGAACGCGCCGTCGACCGCTGCTTCGATCCGGGCGCTGCGATCGATCGGGTCGACGGCAGCGTCGATCCGAAGCGGCGCTTCATCCGCGCCCTCGTCGCGCGCGATTTCGCCCCCGTCCCACGCGTGCGCACGAAGCCGAGCGTCCTCCTCGCCGACGCGTTCGACGCTGACCTCGAGATCGAAGGGCTCGCCGTCGAGTGCCTCGAGCCCCCGCGCGCGAGCGACCAGCGTTCCCTTCGGCGCGGTCACGGGCCCGTCGAGCGATGCGCGAAGCTCGACGCGCTCGCCTCGTACGGCGCCCGCTTCCGGGACCAGCGCGCTCGCCCACGCGTCGACGTGCTCGACCGTCAACGCGAGGGTCACGTCGTCGAGGCGCTCTCGCGAAGCGGTTCCGGACAGCGCGGCCCGCAGCCCGCCCGCGTGCTCGACGACCGCTTCGTCGACGCGAAGCCGTCCGGCGTCGAGGTGCCCGCGCCCGCGGACGGTGAGCAGGCCCGCCGGAAGGGCGCGATCCCGGAACGGGGGGAGCCCCTCCACTGCTGCGTCGATCGTCAGCGTGGCGACGAGCGTGGTCGGGTCGACGTCGATCGCGTCGAGCGGAGGGAGGCCCGACACCTCGCCCGCGAGCGTGGCGCGGCCCCGCAGCCCGTCCGCCTCGGGAAGCCACGGAGCCAGACGCGCGAGCTCCTCGGCGTGGAGCGAGAAGCGCAGCGGCCCCGGGCTCGCGACCGGTCCGGCGAAGTCGGCCTCGAGCGCGAGGCCGGGGCCGGTCGCATCGATGGAGGCCTGGAGCGCGCCGTCCTCGCGCAGCTCGGCCGCCAGACGTGCGGTCTCGAGCAGGGGCAGGCTCGTGCCGTCCCGCACCGCTTCGACCAGCGTCAACGCGAGCGCGCCGGCCTCGATCGGGAGTCCTTCGGTCCGGCCGGATCGATAGCCCGAGGCGCGGCCCTCCGCGGCGAACACGATCCGCTCGACGGGGAGCGGTCCGATCGCAGGATCCTCGGAAGGACGCTCGTCCTGCACGACCTCGACCGTCGACCTCCGGAGCGTGAGCCGCTCGACCACGATCGGAGGTGTCGTCGACCGGTCCTCCGGAACTCCGGCGTCCCTCGCCGCCGCCAGACGTTCGCGGAGGTCGTCGATCGTGCGCCATCGCCCCTCCGCGTCGCGAACGAGGCGGATCGTCGCGCCGTCGATCTCGACGCGCTCGATGCGCCGCTCGTCCTCGACGAGCCATCGCCAGATCCGCCACTCGACGCGCAGACGGTCGATCTCCGCGACCGGCGCCGACGCGGGCCCGAGCCGCACGCCGCGGAGGTCGAGCCCGCGGCTCGCGCGCCCGTCGACCCGCTCGACTGCGACCTCGAGACCGAGCTCCTCTCCGATCGTCGCGACGGCGAGGTCGCGGAGCCGTTCGCGTTGGAAGCCCACGTCGATTGCGATCACGAGCGTCGTCGCCGCGACGATCGTCGCGAACACGAGCCAGCCGGCGTAGGCGAGAAGACGTCGCATCAGAACGCGTGCCCCACGGAGAGATGGATGCGCCAGGGATCGGTGTCCGGAGGCGGGTTCAGGAGGAAGCCCGCGTCGAGACGGAGCGGGCCGACGGGGGTGTCGAGGCGCAGCCCGGGGCCGGCCGCCGCGCGCAGCTCGCCGGGCCGGAAGACGAAGGGGCGGGACCGGACGTCGCCGGCGTCCACGAAGCCAACGAGCGCGATCGGGCCATACACGCGGAAGCGTAGCTCGGTTCCGAGCTCGACCCGGGAGAGCCCGCCCAGAGGGTCGTTGGTCGCGTCTTCGGGGCCGAGCTTCTGGAAGCCGAAGCCGCGGATCGACTGGGTGCCGCCCGAGTAGAGCCGGCGTGTGAGCGGGACGTCGCTCCGGGTCCCCGCGATCGGGTCGAGGGTCGTCGCGGCGGCCCGGGCGGCAAGAACGACCGGGCCGAGCCGGTGGTAGGCCCGCAGGTCGAGGCTCCAGAGGTGGTAGTCGAGATCGGAGCCGAGCACGAAGCCGCCGAGCTCGAGCTCGAGGGTCGCGCGGAAGCCTCGGCTCGGGTCTATCCGATCGTCGACCCCATCGTACCGGAGTCCGCCGAACGCGTTCACGATCACGCTGTCCTCGGGGCCGCGCGTCGCCGGATCGACGTCGACTTCGAAGGACAGGATCTCCGAGAGCGCGTAGCCGAGCCCGCCGAAGACGCTGACGGGTCCGTCGAGCCGGAGGGTGTGGGCGACGAGCCCGCTCGCGCCGGTCACGAAGGCTTCGTAGCCGGGGCGTGACCTGCGCAGCGCGCTCACGGACAGGTCGCCCCGCGTTCGTGGATCGCCGAGATGGGGCTGGCCGAGGGTGCCCTCGAACCCGACGTCGAGGAGGGAGGCGAAGCCGCGCAGCCGAAGGCGCCGGGCGTCGCCGAGGAAGTTCCGCCAGTCGAGGGAAGCCTCGCCGCGCGGGCCATCCTCCGTGCCGTAGCCGATCGAGGCGCGCGCCGAGCGGGGCGGGGCTTCCTCGAAGAAGATCTCGAGGTCGACGACGTCGTCCGCGCGCTGGCGATCCCCCGCCTGCTGCGGCTCGCCGACGACCACGCTGCGAAAGAGGCCGGTCCCGATCAGTCTCCGCTCCGCGTCGCGCAGCATCGAAGCGCGGAGGACTTCGCCGCGCTTGAGGCGGAGCTCGCGCGCGACGACGTGTTCGTCGACGCGCTCGAGGCCGGTGAAGGAAACGTCGCCGATCGTCGCCCGGGGGCCGGGTCGGAGATGCCAGTCGACGCGCGCCGAGAGGCTCTCCGTCGAGACGCTCGCGCCGCCTTCGATCCGGACGAAGAGGAATCCCTGCTCGGCGGCGGCCGTGATGAGCGCGCTCCGGCGCTCGCGATAGAGGCGCGTGCCGAAGAGGCCGTCCTCCGGCGGGGCGACGATCGCCTCGAGCGCTTCGCGCTCGCTCGGTGAGAGCGGGCGCGTCTCGTCGGGCGACGCCTCGATCGTCAGGACCCAGGCTTCGAGGCGCGTCGTCGGGCCTTCTTCGATCGTGAAGTGGACGTCGACGCGCTCGGGAGGACCCGGTCCGGGGGAGGGGGCGAGCGGCACGACCTCGGCTTCGACCTGCGCCTGGAAGTGGCCGACCGAGCGATAGAGATCGCGGATCCGGTCGAGGTCGTCTTCGAGGGTGAAGTCGTCGAGACGAGGCGCCGGTCGCCAGAAACGAAGGTCGAAGGCGGCCCGTTCGGAGGTGACGATCCGTTCGGCGATCTCTGCCTCGTCGAACCGCTCGAGCCCGTCGAAGCGCAGGTGCTCGACGATGGGGCCCGACGGCGTCGCATCGATCGGTTCGGCTTCGTCCGCACGCGCGGCTTCCTGCGTCCAGGCCTCGCCCCCGAAGAGGAGCAGCGCCAGGCACGCGAGGACGACCGCGACCGCGCTACGAGGCGGGCATAGGCGGCGCGGCGGCTGGCGGCGACGGGCGCCCATCTCGGATACCTCGGATGGCGTGCGGGAGCGCGCCGGCGATCCGAGATGCTAGAGCCGCAGGTCGAGGCCGACCATGAGCCGGGCGCTCGGGTCGCGATTCTGCCGCCGCTCCGTCGTGACGCCGTCCTCGTCGGCGATCTCGATCTCCTCGTCGACCACGACGCCGACGCCGGCGCGGAACCGGAGGTGCTCGTGGAAGCGGTGGAGCAGGCCGAGGTCGATCCGGGTCTGGCGGCGCTTCAGGGTGCCGTCGCCGGTGCCGCTCGGCGGCGCACCGCGATGGGCGAGGCGGTACTGCGTTCCGTCGGCCTGGGCGCCGAGCGAGAGGCTCGTGGTCGTCGTGGCGTCCCACTCAACCGTCGCGCCGAGACCACTCGATTCGAAGGCCAAGCGGGGATGGGGGCGGAGGACGATCCGATAGACCGGCGAGAAGCGCAGGCGCCGATCGTCGAGGTCCGCCCCGGCGCCGAGCCCCAGTCGCAAGCGCAGCCAGCTTCCGCGTCGGTAGGTGAGGGCGAGGCTCCCACCGACCTGCGAGCTCTCGCGCACGTCCGCGGCACGTTCGTGTTGCGCGCTCCATCCGCTGATGGCTTCGACGCCGAAGCCCCGATCGAGGTCGAGGCTCGCGCCGAGTCGAAGGCTCGTGTCGTAGAAATCGGTGAAGCCCCGATCGCGTCCGGTCTGCGATACGACGAACTCGTCGCTTCCGGCAATCGAGAGTCGTTCCCAGGCGAAGGTCGGGGAGACGCCCAGCTTGAGGCGTCCCTCGAGGAGCGGGACACCGGCTTCGAACCCGACCTCGCTCCGCGTCCAGGCGAGACGCGACCCCTCGAACTCGCCGGTCGAGACCAGCTCCTGACGCAGTCGGATGCGCATGCCGGCGGCGCGCGCGCGCAACGTCTCCCAGAGGTTGAGGAGGTCCTCGTTGCGCTCCGTGACCTGAGCGCGGGTGGGGCCGCGGTCCTCGGCGAAGACCGGAGTCGCCAGGGCGAGTCCGGCGACGGTCAGCGTGATCGCGCCCAGCCACGCCGCGCGGGCGACGGCGCGGAGGCGCCCCGTTGCGCCGCGACTAGCGTTCGTTCCCGCCACCCAGCCACCCACGAGATCGGAAGTAGAGCACCATGCCGATCGCGACGACGACCATCGCGACGAGGAGCGTCGGATAGCCCATGCGGAAGCCGAGCTCGGGCATGTACTCGAAGTTCATGCCGTAGATGCCGGCCATGAACGTCAGCGGAATGAAGATGGCGCCGACGAGGGTGAGCAGCTTCATGACCTCGTTCTGCTTGTGGCCGAGGGTCGCCAGGACGGCGTTCATGAGATCGGTCGCCACGTCCCGGGCGGCGTCGAGTCGCCCGAGAATCTGGCGGGCGTGGTCCTCGGCGTCCTTCAGGAAGACGGCGGCGGTCTCCGGGACGATGGCGGAGTTCAGGTGGGAGAGCTTGTAGAGCGCCTCGACCTGAGGGCGGGCGACACGTCGGAGCGCGGTGATCTGTCGCTGCAGTCCGTGCAGCTCCGCCACGAGATCGGGTGTCGGATTTTCGAGGATGCTCTCCTCGAGCTGGTCGAGGCCGTCGGAGATGTCGTCGACGATCGGGTAGTACTGGTCCACGAGGGCGTTCGCGAGGGCGTAGGTCAGCTGAGCGGGACCTCCGTTGCGCTCGAGGCTCTGCGGGTCCCGGATGCGGTCACGAACGCCATCGAAGAAGCCGAACGCACGTTCCTGGAACGTCACGATGTACCGCTCCGAGAGCAGTACGCAGACCTGGGGAATTCCGTCGGTCACCGCGAATGGCGAGAGCGGGGCGCGGAGCACGGCCAGCACGTGGTCGGGGTATTCGTGGGTCTTGGCGCGCTGCGGGATGTGGACGGCGTCTCCGAGGGCGAGGTCGTGGATGCCGAGGATCTGCGCGACGGCTCGAAGGCGTGCCTCGTCGCCTAGCCCCTGGATGTCGATCCAGGTCGTGTCGTCCGTGTGGGCGTGGGCCTCGAGCTCGGCCGGATCGTCGACCTCGCTCTCGATCAGGGTCTCGGGCCCGAACTCCATCAGTCGGATCCGCGGCGGCGGCGAGCCCTCCGGCACGTTGAGCACATGGACGATCGTCGGTTCGTCGGTCGGGTCGGGGGCGTTCATTCGCGATCGCCTGCCTGCTGGCATGCCCATTCGGCGAGCCGGCTCCGCCATCGAACGACGCCTTCGGGGCGGGCGAGGCGGCCGGTGCTCAAAGCAGGGAATTCGGAAACGTCCGACACATTCGTCGTATAGCGAAGGCGCCGAGCGGGCGCCGGAGTCGAATCGTGCCCGACCGTCACACGAGCGGGTCGATCTCGAAGTCCTCGTGAAACGCGTCGAGCTCCTCCACTACGTTCTCGAGCGCATCGAAGGTCGCGACGTGGAAGAGGGCGTCGCCTTCGTTCGCGAGCGGCAGGTTCGTCCGACCGATCAGGATCCCCGCGACCGGCGACTTGATCTCGTAGGCCGACTCCCCGAGCGGGTCGGTGATCTGGCCGAGGACTTGCTTGCGGTCGATCGTCGCGCCCAGGCGCAGCTTCGTCGCGAGGATCCCGGTCTCGGGCGCGCGGACCCAGACGCTCTTGTGGGCGATCACGTCCGTCGGCGCCTTCGGCGGTGTGGACGTGCGCGCGGGCAGCATTCCCAGATGCCGCATCACCGCCGTGACCCCGCGAACACCGGCGCGAATCGAGACTTCGTCGAAGCGGAGCGCCTCGCCGGCTTCGTAGACGAGTACGGGGATGCCGAGGTCGTTCGCCGAGGCGCGAAGCGATCCGGGTCGGAACGAAGAGTTCAGGATCACGGGCGCGGCGAAGGCGCGCGCCATGTTCTCCACGACCGGACCGTTCAGGCGGGCGCGGATCTGGGGCAGGTTCGTGCGATGGATCGCCCCCGTGTGCAGGTCGATCCCGTGGGTCGCGCCCTCGACGAAGTTCGAGAGGAAGGCGTCCGCGACCCGCGCGGCCAACGAGCCGCGTTCGGAGCCGGGAAAGCAGCGATTCAGGTCACGTCGATCGGGCAGGTAGCGCTGCTGGGAGACGAATCCGTAGACGTTCACGACCGGGACCGCGACGAGTGTGCCGCGGAGCTGCCTCAGCAGCGGGCGCGAGAGGAGCCGTCGCAGGATCTCGACGCCGTTGATCTCGTCGCCGTGAAGGGCCGCCGACACGAATAGGCGTGGACCGGGGCGCCGGCCGTGGATCACGACGGCCGGGATCTCGACGTCCCCGGTCGTGATCCGCTGGGCGACCTTGACGGAGACCTTCCTGCGTTCGCCCGGGGCGATCGTCTCGCCTGCGATCGTGATCGGCTCGTTCATTCGCTCTCGTCTTCGACGTGATCGGAGAAGGACGTCTCGTCGGGCCGGTCCGTTCCGCGTGCCGCGTCGTCCGGCTCGGCCGGGCGCACGGGGCTGATCCCCGGCTCCGGACCCATTGCTGCGACCGGCTCGTCCCCGGCGAGCGCCGCCGGGGTCTCGTCTTCGGACGGCGCCGGCGTGGCGGCGGCGACGAGCGTCTTCTCCGGCACGGCCGTCGACTGCGCGTCCCGTGCAGAGGGAGCCGACTTCTTCCGCTTGCGCCGCCGTTTCGGACCGCGGGGCGCCAGGCCCTTGAGGGTCAGCGTCTTGCCGAAGCAGAGCAGCACGTCGCCGGGCAGGATCTCGCGGGAGCCCTTCGGGTTCGGGATCGCGACGGGGCCGCGGTGGATGCTCAGGACCACCACGTCACGATCCCGCAGGCCGGTGTCGGTGATCGTGTGGTGGGCGAGCTCGGACTTCTCGTCGACCGGTACCTCGAGGACGCCGTAGCCGCTCTGGAGCGTGAGGCGCTGCCGGATGTCGATCTCGGGGAAGAGGACCTCCTCCTCGATCAGCTCGATGATCGAGCCGGCGACGTCGACGCCGCTCGCCGCTTCGATGCCTTCGAGACCGGGCGAAGAGTTGATCTCCATCAGCTTGGGGCCGTCCTTGCCCTCGAGCATGTCCACGCCGGCGACCCGCAGGCCCATGATCTGCGCGGCGTGCAGGGCGGTCCGCTCGAACTCGGGGTCGAGCTCGACCGGCTCGGCGATGCCGCCGCGGTGGACGTTGCTGCGGAACTCGTCGCCCTGGGCGACGCGACGCATCGCCGCCACGACGCGGTTGCCGACGACAAAGGCGCGGATGTCGCGCCCCCGGCTCTCCTTCACGAACTCCTGGATCAGCACGTTCTGGTTCGCGGCGCCCTGCAGGACCTCGATGATCGACTTCGCGACCGACGTGGTGTCGGCGAGGATGACGCCGATGCCCTGGGTGCCTTCGAGCAACTTGATCACGACGGGCGGCCCGCCCATCGAGTCGATGGTGGGCACGATCTGGTCCAGCTCGTGCACGAAGGCGGTCTTCGGGATGCCGATCTTGTGGCGCGACAGGATCTGCATCGATCGCAGCTTGTCGCGGGAGACGCTGATCGCCTGGGAGCTGTTCAGGCAGAACACGCCCATCTGCTCGAACTGGCGGACGACCGCCGTCCCGTAGAGAGTGATCGAGGCGCCGATGCGGGGGATCACGGCGTCGTAGCTCGAGAGGGGCTTTCCCCGGAAAGTGAGGTCCGGCTCCCCTTCTTCGTTGTCGATCCCGAACTTGAGGGTGTCGAGGACGCGGGGCTGGTGGCCGCGCTGCTTCGCGGCCTCGTGCAGCCGACGCGTGCTGTAGAGATTCCGTCCGCGTGACAGGATGGCGATCTTCATGATTGTCCTTCGATCGGAGCATCGCGCGAGCAGCTCGGTTGCCACGAGACGTCACCGCCAAGACCGGCATGCCGTCCGTCCGATCGTCCCGGCGCCGGAGGCTACACCCGATTCGTCGGGTCGGCCTCATCCCCGCAAGTGTCGGAGCTGCGCGTGGCCGTTTCCGTGGGGGCGCGCGGCGCGAGCAGGCAAGGGACCCCCGACTCCTCGAGCGCCTTTCGGAGCGGGTCGAGATCGACGAAGGCGCCACTCCGCAGCGGACCGGGCATTCCCGCCAGGCAGGCTTCCCGTTCGAAGCGCTTGATGCGAAGCGCGCGAAAGAGGGCACTGCGCTGGGCGCTCGAGAGTGCCTCCGCGGAGACGGTGATCGAGAGCTCCCAGGTGCGGCGAGCGCGTTCCCACTGGTCGCGGTCTGCAGCGTCCTGCGGCGGGCTGTCGGGGTCCACGTCGTTCGTCCTCGATTGGGCAGCGCCGGGACGATCCCGAGCGAATCCGAGGGTCGAGCATGGCATGTCGGCTTCTCCTGGGCTCGTGGGCCGTCGCGTTCCGGCGGCCACGCGCCCGGTGGATTCAGGCTCGGTCGCCGATCCATCCGTGCCGACGACGGAACCCCCTTCCGTGGGGATCGCTTTGTGCCCGCCGGATGCGCGACGCCGGGCATCGGGCGGAGTATCCTCGGGTCCCCCCCCGTCCCCTCACGCGCGGAGATCGAATGAGATCGAAGATCGTGGTCGGATGGAACGAGAACGTCGACCTGCCGGATTGGGGGATCAAGCATCTCGGCGCCAAGGTCGATACCGGTGCGCAGACGAGCGCGCTCCACGTCGAGAACATCGAGCCGGTCGGACGCGGCCGGATCCGCTTCGACGTGGTCGTCCATCGTGAGAAGCGGGATCGGCACTTTCCGGTGACGGCCCACGTCGTGCGGCGCGCGCGCGTGCGGTCGAGCAACGGCCACTACGACGTCCGGTACTTCGTGGAGACGACGGTCCGGATCGGCCCGGTCGAGAAGACGATCGAAGTCAGTCTCGTCGACCGGGGCAAGATGGCCCATCGCATGCTGCTCGGTCGCTCGGCGCTGCGCGGGGATTTCGTCGTCGACGTGAGCCGGCGTCACGTCCTCGACCAGGCGAAGAAGAAGCGCCGCTCTCCGGGCGCGGAGCCGACCCGCGCTCCGCTCCGCGTGCGCCGGGAGCGCTGAGCCCGTCGTGTCCGAGACCCGCTGGGACGAGATCGTCGAGCTGCTCGACGAGGGAGCGCTCGAGGAGCTCCGCGAACGCTTCACCGAGTGGAGTGAGGCGGACCGGACCCATGCCGCGGCCCACCTCTCCTCGTCCGACCTCGCGCGTCTCTTCGACGCCCTCGACGTGGGCCAGGCGGCGGATCTCGTGGAGGATCTGCCGGATCGGCAGGCGGCCGACGCGATCGGGGAGGTGGAGCCTGATTCCGCGGCCGAGATCCTCGAGGCTCTCTCGAGCGATGAGCGCGCGGACGTCCTGGCGGAGGTCGACGCGCAGGAGCTCGACGCGATCCTCGAGGCCTCCTCCCCCGAGACGGCGGACGATATCCGGAGCCTGCTCGAGTACGACGCGGACTGCGCCGGCGGCCTCATGCATACGGAGTTCGTCTCCGTCCGGACGGATTCGACCGTCGCGGACGCCGTGAGCGAGATCCGTTCCGCCGCCGACGTCTACGCGAAGTTCTCGATCCAGTACCTCTACGCGGTCGACGGCGGCGGCCGCCTCGAAGGCGTGGTGCCACTCCGCGCGCTCCTCCTCTCGCGGCCGAGCGCCCTCGTCTCCGACGTGATGATCGAGAAGCCCCTCGCGCTCTCCGTCGACGACGATCTCGACCACTTGTACGAGATCTTCGAGGAGACCGAGTTCCTCGGCGCTCCCGTCGTCGACGTGCAGGGGGTGCTCCTCGGCGTGGTCGAACGCAGCGCCGTCGACGAGGCGACCCTCGATCAGGCCGAAGCGGACCACATGAAGTCCCTCGGCATCTCGAGTGGCGAGGAGCTCCGCTCGATGCCGCCCCTCGAACGTTCGCGGCGGCGCCTCGCCTGGCTCTCGATCAACATCGTGCTCAACCTCCTCGCTGCCAGCGTGATCGCCGCCTACGAAGAGACGCTCCAGGGCGCGATCGCCCTCGCGGTCTTCCTGCCGATCATCTCCGACATGAGCGGGTGCTCGGGGAACCAGGCCGTCGCGGTGAGCCTTCGAGAGCTCTCCGTCGGCGTCGTTCGTCCGGGCGAGATCGGTCGTGTGCTCGTCAAGGAGATCACCGTCGGTCTGCTGAACGGTCTGGCCCTCGGCGTCCTGCTCGGCGCGGTCGCGCTCGCCTGGCGCGGCGACCCGACCCTCGGGCTCGTCGTCGGCCTCGCGCTCGCGATCAACACCGTCCTGGCCGTCTCGATCGGGGGCAGCGTCCCGCTCGCGATCAAGCGCTTCGGGTGGGATCCCGCGCTCGCATCGGGTCCGATCCTGACGACCCTGACCGACGTGTGCGGGTTCTTCCTGACGCTCAGCTTCGCCAGCGCGGTGCTGGTCTAGCCGGCCTCGGGGGGAGGAAGTCGATGCTGAGACGGACCTTCGAGGGTTGCAACGAGCCGGTGCCGGTGTCGCTCTACACGTCGACCGGCGAATGCCGCTTCTCGAGCCTCCCCGGCGACGGCGAGGGGGCGGAGAACGAGGACGCGGCCGGTGTCTGGGAGCTCGGATCGGGCGCGCTCGTGCTCGCACTGGCCGACGGGATGGGCGGCGGGCCGGAGGGCGGCGAGGCGGCGGCCCTGGCGATGGCGTGCCTCGACGATCGTCTGCGTGGCCGGAAGGCCGGCGATTCCTTGCGGGCGCCGATCCTGGACGCGTTCGAGGCGTCGAACGAAGCGCTCTGCGCCGGAGGCAAGGGCTCCGGGACGACCCTGGTCGTGGTGGAGGTCGACGCGGGACGCTTCCGGACCTACCACGCGGGCGATTCCGGCGCGCTGGTGGTCGGCCAGCGCGGGCGCGTCCACCACGCGACGATGCCGCACTCGCCGACGGGATACGCGGTCGCCGCCGGGGTCCTCGAGCCGGACGAGGTCCACGATCACGCGGACCGGCACTACCTCTCGAACTGCCTCGG
>Ga0180434_10007391_pt1 | contig 12379 bp, 9 predicted proteins | sample SS_ome_7_FD_132453 | JGI IMG/M metagenome (GOLD analysis project Ga0180434, IMG submission 132453) | Hypersaline lake sediment archaeal communities from the Salton Sea, California, USA - SS_1_D_2 metaG | ecosystem: Environmental > Aquatic > Non-marine Saline and Alkaline > Hypersaline > Sediment... | reverse complement strand
GGGATCACTGATCTGAACTTTGATGTTTTGAATGCTAAGATGATTGTGACTTGCGAGGGTGTAAGCGCGGATCAGATTATTCAATGGACTTTGGACGGGGGGTTGAAAGCTGTCTTATGGAAAGAAAGAGAAAAGCTTGAAGAGGGAACGTTTTGGAGTCGTTATGGAAGACTCTTTACAACAATCATCAGCGGGATCTTTTTGGTTCTTGCTGTCTACTTCCATCTAAGAGGAAGTCCTGTGTCAGACCGTTTGTATTTTATGGCAATGGTTTTTGGCGCCTATTTTGTGATTCCTAAGGCCTATCTTGCTCTTAAAAGTTTTCAACCGGATATGAACCTTTTGATGCTTATTGCAATGGCTGGAGCGATTGCGATCAATGAGTGGTTCGAAGGGGCAACTGTTGCATTTTTATTTTCTGTAGCTATTTTGCTTGAGCATTGGAGTGTGGGGCGGGCTCGCAAGGCTGTTTCAGCGCTAATGGATTTATCTCCAACGATTGCTCATGTGATTGATAAGGGGGATGCAAGGGTCGAAGAGGTTCAAGTTGGAGATCGGATTTTAGTGCGCCCAGGAGAAAAAGTTCCTCTTGATGGAATCATTGAAGAAGGAGCGACTTCAATTAACCAGTCACCGATTACAGGGGAGTCGGTTCCTATTCAAAAGAAAGAGGGTGATGAAGTCTTTGCGGGGACATTGAATGAAGACGGAGCGTTTGAATGTCGGGTGACCAAAGGGGCTAATGATACAACGCTTGCGCGCATCATTCACTTAGTCGAAGAGGCTCAGGCAAAGCGCGCAAGCTCGCAGCAATGGGTCGAAAAATTTGCAAAGATCTACACGCCGATTATGATTTGTATTGCCATCTTAGTTGCGATTGTCCCTCCGCTCTTGTTTGGAAGTGGATGGGATATGTGGCTTTACCGCGCCCTTGTGATTTTGGTCATTGCGTGTCCCTGCGCTCTTGTCATTTCTACTCCTGTGAGCATCGTCTCTGGAATGACGGCTGCAGCAAGAAAGGGGGTCCTAATCAAGGGGGGAATGTTCTTAGAGATGCCTAGCAAACTCCGTGCTCTTGCTCTAGATAAGACAGGAACGTTAACTTATGGGCGTCCCGAGGTTCATCGGGTGATTCCCCTTAGTGGGCATACCGAGGAGGAACTTTTGATGCGAGCGGCAGCTCTGGAAGCTCCTAGTGAACATCCTATTGCTCGAGCGATCTTAAGCTATGCAAAGAAAAAGAATATTCAGATCAAGCGCGCAGAAGACTTTCAAATTACGCAAGGAAAGGGAGCGGAAGGAACCTTTCAAGGGACCCGATATTGGATCGGAAGTCACCGGTTTATGCATGAGATGAAGCAAGAGACCCCTGAAATTCACGAAATGGCTCTTGAGCTAGAAGATGCAGGGCATTCCATTATTGCAATAGGAAATGAGAGGCATATTTGCGGTTTAATCAGCGTTGCCGATAAGCCTCGTGCTCAAATTAGGCAAGTCCTTCAGCAGATTAAAAAAGCTGGAGTGGAGCGGGTTGTGATGCTTACCGGCGATAATAAACCTGCAGCAGAAGCGATTGGGGGGCTCGCAGGTGTTGATGAAGCGCAATCTGAACTCCTCCCAGAAGATAAAGTTGAAGCGGTCGAGCATTTAAAGGGGAAGTGGGAAACCGTGGCAATGATTGGTGATGGAATTAACGATGCTCCAGCCATGGCTGCTGCCAGCTTTGGGATCTCTATGGGAGCTATGGGAACAGACGCTGCAATCGAAACGTCTGATATCGTTCTCATGTCTGACGATTTGTCGCGTGTCCCTTGGCTTATTCATCACTCACGGCGCTCAGTGCGCACAATCCAACAAAACATTCTCTTTGCCTTAGTAATGAAGTCGATATTTTTGGTCCTTGCAATTGTGGGCCTAGCCTCTCTTTGGATGGCCATTGCCGCCGACACAGGGGCTGCCCTTGTTGTCGTCTTTAACGGCCTTCGGCTATTAAGGCCTGCAAAGTAGTCCTGTCACTATCGATGGTGCTTGTGATTATAGGGCCAACTTTTCACCTGTTTTTGCTCCCGCGGGGCAGAGACAGCTTTCTGTGGCTGCGGATCTGCTATGATTGTCGGAGCTTTCGTTTCGATCTCAACCTTAACCTCGACCGCTTCAAGAGGTTCGAGTTGTGCATCGGTTGTGAAGTGATCTTCATTAAGCAGTGGGCTTAAGTCGAGAACAGTAGGCTCCTCCACTTCTACTGTCTTCAGGTAATTCGTATAATAGAGTCCTGAATCATCTGAAAAAACTGCAGAAGTTTGGAAAATTTCCCCACTATTTTCTATTTCGATTTTATTGCCGTGTAGACTCACATGAAACGGTGTGGTATAGGTTTTATCACAGTTTTCATAAGTTGACACAGTTTTAGAATATCCCCCAATGCTAACTCCTAAGAGTAGAGCGAAACATACTTTTTTCATCTAAAGAACCTCCAAGTTGAGACAAAAGAGTGGATCTTACTTGGTCTTTGAATTAAAAAAAATACTTTAAATCAGAAATGTTGAACAAATGCACCATTTCTACTAAGATGAAGTTGAAGTTATTTAGGTGTATGGATGAAAGTTCGATTTTTTCGCAGAGTGGTTCTGTTTTTTTCTCTTGTGTTTCTGCTTGCAGCATGTGGGTCGGGAGGTAAGACTTACCGAGTAGGGATGGATCCAAGCTGGTACCCGATAGACCTTCAGGGAAAAGAAGCCAACGTTTATGCCTTTGCGAATGAACTCTTAGTTGCGATTGGGAGAGAAGAGGGGGTCTTTTTCGAGCGCGTGACGATGGGCTGGGATAATTTGATCTATGGGCTGAAGGAAAAGCGCTACGATGGGATGCTGTCTTCTATGACACCCAGAAATTTTCTTGAGAGAACCTATACTTTTTCTGACCCTATTCTTCATATTGGGCCTGTTCTTATCGTTAAAGATGGGGTGAAAGTTAGCGCTTTGGGTCAAATGAATGGCAGGGAAGTGGCTGTTGACACGCTTTCAAGTGAGGCAGTTCTTCTTGAACGTTTCCCAGGCGTTATTGTTCAATACTATTATTCGATCCCTGATGGACTTGATGACGTGATTGCGGGAATATATGATGGGGTTTTAGTGAACTATATTCAAGCAACAAGCTATGTCCGTGACCTGTATTTTGGAAAGGTCAAAATTGCAACGCCTCCGCTAAATGATGCGGGAATTCGTCTCCTGACTCTGAATGGAGATAATGCCGAGTTGGTCGAAGTTTTCAATCGAGGACTCGATAAACTGCGCTCTAATGGAAAACTCGAAAAGCTCCTCAAGAAATGGGAACTCAACTAGGATTCGTTATCAGTTAAGGTTGTGCAGCAATAGAAGCGATTCTTCTTACTGGATGACGCGGCAGCGGTCGTGCTCGCTATATTCCTTGCGGACTTGAGCAAGTTCAGCTGGATCGGGAGGGCACTTTTCTAGTTCCCAGATTTTTTGGGCATAGTTATTGATGGAAACATCAGCAGAGAAAAAGCCCATTCCTGCAATGTTATGAATTGCAAACTCTGCCCAGCGGGAAGGATCTAAATAGAGTTCTTCGACTTTCTTTTGGGTATCATAATAAGCCATCAGGTCATTGAGTACAAAGAAACGATCAGATCCTCCTTCAATGAGGCTATTGTAGACGGTCATAAGCGCTTCATGTTCGGCGTCATTTTCAACAAGGGAGCGGTTTTTTAATGCATCTACAACCTGTTTAATTTTTTTGTTATTTGAATAGATATCCAGGGGATTATAACTATGGGCGCGCTGCATCTCGAGGTTTTCGTTGGAGCTTGCTCCAAACATAAAGGGCCACCACTCATCCGTCACTTTTTCTCGCATCTCGACGTTGGCTCCATCATCGGTTGCAATCGTCAAGGCGCCATTGACTGAAAATTTCATATTCCCTGTTCCTGATGCCTCCATTCCTGCTGTTGAAATCTGTTCTGAAAGGTCTGTTCCAGGGATAATCACTTCAGCTTTTGAGACGTTGTAATTTTCGATATAGACAATTTTGATGCGTTTGCCTACCTCAGGGTCTTGATTAATTTTTCGAGAGAGGCAGTAGATCAGGCGTATAATGCTTTTTGCAACAAGGTAGCCTGGGGCTGCTTTTCCTCCAAAAATCGCAAACCTCTTGATGCGGTGCGACTCAGGGTTTTCCTTGATTTCGTAGTAGAGCATCAGCAAGTGCAGTGCTTTCATTAGCTGCCTTTTATACTCGTGAATCCGTTTGATTTGGACATCGAAAAGCGCATCGGGGCCAAGGAAATTTTGCTCTGCAAAACTTTTCCCAGATCCATGACGAAACTCCATATCCTCCTCAATCATTTCAAGAAGGCGTTCTTTGTTTTTTTTCTTGATCTCGAGAAATTCTTTTTGAGTTTGGGGATCATTTGCATAATCAGCAATCCGGGCAATCTCTTCAAAATTGGTGATCCATCCATTTCCGATCCGTTTTTCCAAAAACTCTACAAGAAGGGGATTGCAATAGAGGAGCCATCGCCTTTGTGTGATTCCATTAGTCACGTTGACAAACTTATCAGGGTACATCTCGTAAAAATCTTTGAAGAGAGAGCTTTTTAAGATTTCGGTGTGCAATGCTGCAACTCCATTCACTTTATGGGAACCATAAATTGCAAGGTTTGCCATCTTTACCTGGCCTCCTTCAATGATCGACATGCGACGGACTCTATCCTCATCTTTTGGAAAGGCTGTGCGGACGTCTCCGCAAAACTCTTGATTCAACCTTTGAAGAATCGCGTAGTGGCGAGGAAGGAGTTCGTGCATACGCTCGGCATTCCATTCTTCAAGGGCTTCTTTTAGCACTGTATGATTTGTATAGGCGCAGCAGGTACGGACAATTTCCCATGCCTTGCTCCAAGAGATGTCATTTTCTTGTGTTAGAAGATGTATGAGTTCTGGAATGATGAGTGCGGGGTGGGTGTCGTTAATTTGGATGCGCACCACATCAGCAAACTGATCTATGTCGGAGTAGACCTCCCTATACTGGTTGACGATGTCTTGAAGAGAGGCTGAGACAAGTAAAAATTCCTGTTTGAGTCGAATGCGCTTTCCCGCTTCGTGGTTATCATTGGGGTAAAGAACATCTGTAAGGCTCGTGTTTTCACTTGCTTGTCCTATTTCTCCTGCATTATACCGCTGCAGTTGAAAATTGCGGGGAGATTCCTTGGTTGACCAAAGGCGAAGAGTGAGAACGGAAAAGTTAGGATCAGGGCTATATCCAATAATCGGGAGGTCATAGGGAAGAGCTCTTACTTCTTCATAATCAATCAGGTCATAGACTTCATCTCCATGACTATTTTTACGTGGGACAGGTTTTCCTGAAAAACGGACAGGAACTGCGTGGGTATCACGACGAAACTCCCAAGGATTGGGTGTAAGTAGCCAACAATCTGGGCGTTCAATCTGTATTCCGCAGATCAATTCTTGATCAAAAATTCCATATTGATAGCGCATTCCATAACCCATTGCTGGGTACTGGAGCGTTGCAAGGGAGTCCATGAAACAAGAAGCTAAGCGACCAAGTCCTCCATTTCCAATCCCAATGTCATGCTCCATACTAGCAACTGTGACAATGTCTCGATTGAGTCGTTTTAAGATTTGTTTTATAAAATCAACGGCACTGATGTTGGTGATGTTATTTCCAAATAAGCGGCCAGGCATATACTCCATCGATAAATAGTAGAGCCTTCGGATTCCCGGTTTTTTGAATGTATGTGTCGTGGCAGTCCAGTTGATCATGATCTCTTCGCGTAGTGATGCGCAGAAGGCCCGGTAAAATTCTTCATCATTTGCTTCGTCGGCAGTTCGTCCCATTGTGGTGATGAGATAGTGACGTACCTTTTGAGCTACAGTTTCAGCTTGAAGTTCTAGTGGGTTCATAATTTTGTGTTACCACAATCATGAAAAGATGGCACGAATCAAATAAAAAATTAATATGCAGACGATAGCACTTGAGGGAATCGTGATGATCCACGAAAGAACAATGTCTCGAAGTACCCGTATATTAAGGGCTGAAATTCCTCGTGCAAGGCCGACACCAAGCACTGCTCCAACAATACAATGCGTTGTAGAAATGGGGAGACCAAACTTTGAGGCAACAAGGATTGTAATTGCTGCTCCAAACTCGGCGCTGAAACCCCGTGTTGGTGTGAGTTCAGTAATTTTTCGGCCGATGGTTTCCATGACCCTCCACCCCCAAGTGGCCAATCCAACAACAATCCCAACACCCCCCATAGCAAGGAGCCAAGCGGGGACATGAGAGGTCATTGAAAGCCCACCTTTTCGGATGATCTCGAGAGCCGCTGCAACGGGGCCTATGGCATTTGCGACATCATTCGCTCCATGAGCAAAAGCAACATAGGCAGCACTCATGATTTGAAGTGATGCAAACATTTTTTCGACAATTTTATAGTCAGAACTTGCCGTATAAAGATTTGAGTGTTCCCGCACTTCTTCTGCATAATCTTCTACATCGCGAAGAATTCGGGAAACTTGGTCGCGCCTATCTCCTTTGCTAGTGAGTTTTACACGCTTCAAGTGGCGGACTGCTTTGTTCAAGCTAAAAACTTGTTGGGAAGTGTTTGCTGAAACCGCCTGCTCCTGAGGCAGATAGACCTTTTTGAGGACAAAAAAACTGATCAAGGCCCCGATAAGGCCAATGCCACAACCAATAAGCAGCGTTTCGAGACCACTAAACTTGACATGCAGGGATCCCATACCGTTCATTAGGACACTCAGCGTAAAAACCAAAAGAACGATAAAGACCAATATGGGGATAAGTTTCCGCGTTGCATTGATCGGATTCATAGCAAAAAGAATTTTTCGTTGCAGTGTGCTGAAGATCATATAGGCAAAAAGACCGCTTAGAACTGGAGAAATGACCCAGCTTAGAGCAATACGTCCCACTTCACTCCAATGAACTGCATGGATCCCTCCAACAAGTGCACCAAAACCAAGCAAGGCTCCAATAATTGCGTGAGTCGTAGATACTGGCCAACCGAAATAGGAAGCAACCTGCAGCCATACTGCTGTAGAGATAAGCGCCGATAGCATCCCAAAAAGGAGAATCTGCGGGTTATGAGCAAAGATGTCAGGGTTGACAATCCCTTGTTGCATCGTTCCAGAAACATTGCCTCCTAAGAAGAATGCTCCAGAAAACTCTAAGATACCTGCGATGATCACGGCTTTAAAGAGGGTTAAAGCTCCAGACCCCACCGATGTCCCCATTGCATTGGACACATCATTGGCTCCGATATTCCAAGCCATATAAAAGCCGGCGAGCAGAACAAGAATGGTCAAAATTGTTTCGACAGACATACTATTTTAGCTCTAGGATCATACGGATTCGATTTGCTAGTTGTTCAGAGATGTGGGAGATGGCATTGATCTCCTCAACAAGGCGGGTATAAAGATAAAACACGGGGGTTTTCACCGATTCTGCAGACTTGAAAAATTCTTTCAAGAGAGAGTGTTTCATCTTATCTGCTTCATACTCAAGGCGAGAGGTTTGTTCCACAATTGTCTTCACTTTTTCTGCTTCAAGCCCTCCAAAAGTAGATTCTAAAAGTTCGTGAAGTTCTTTTACGATGTTTCGGGCATCCCAAAAAGCCTCCATGTTCTTCTTAAAAAGACTGTCAAGATGATCACATAGATCGCCTAATTCTTTTGTTGGATAGAGAAGAAGAAGTTCACCAATATCTTCTGCCTTATCGGCGATATTATCTTGGATCGACAGAATATCGAGGAACTGTCCACGATCGATCGGAAGGAATAAACTTTTTGGTAAGTGGTTCCGAATATCATTCTTTGTAAGATCGGCTTCGTGTTCCAATTTGCAAAGTTCTTTCACAAGCTTTTCCAGTTCTTCAGGACTTTTATTTTTTAAATTAGTGAAGATCTCGGTGAGCTTTTTCATACAGCTGCTTACCTTCTTCATATGAGACTGAAGAGGGTGAAAGGGGGACCTTCCAAATAGCCGAGCAATGGTTGTGAGCATGAAACTCTCATTATTTTTTTGCTTCTTCAGAGCGTATCAAAAAATGTCATTTAGTGGTATGATAATCGCATGAAAGTATTACAGATTGTAGCTGATGGGAACCCTGGTGGTGGGACCACCTTTGTTCTTGAGATGATTGATTCAATAGAAAACCCGGTGCTGATCACCCAAAAAGATTCCTATTCTTTGGAAGCTGCAGGCAGCATTCCTAAATATGGAGTCAATTTTTTTACAGCGCGATTCGATATGCGCATTCCATTAAAGATGCGGCGCATCATCGATGAAGTGAACCCCGATCTTATCCACGTCCATGGAGGAAGAGCGGCGTTTTTTCTTAGCTTTGTCCCAAAGAAATGCCCCATTATTTATACGATTCATGGGCTTCATGGCATCTATCAAGGCACGCCGCTTAGCAAGTGGGCACAGAGAAAAGCTATTAAGAAGGCGGACCTTACGGTCTTTGTCTCTAAAGGGGAAGAAGATGTTGCGCTTAAGCACGATCTAATACGAGGGGCAAACCATTGCGTGATCCCCAATGGAATTGATAGGAGCAAACTGCCCAAACGACAGCTTCCAAAAGAAAAACTTCTTGTCTTTGTGGGGAGCGTAACCCCTGTCAAAGATCCACTTTTTCTCCTCAAGGTTATGGAGATTCTTGGGCCCAAGGGGTACCACCTTAAGGTGATCGGAGGTGGTGAGCTTGAAGGGAAAATGAAAGAGAGCCCCTATGTTACAGTCACAGGAAGATTGCCACGCCATGACGCTCTCAGCCAACTTGCTGAAGCAGAAGTTGTCTTGATTCCCTCGGTTTGGGAAGCCTGCGCTCTGCTTCTTCTCGAAGCTATGGCAATGGGAGTTCCTATTATAGCCTCTCGTATTTCCGCTTTTGAAGAGGTGGTTGAACCTGGACCGCTCGCGACCCTTATTGATCATAAAGATCCTCAAAAGTACGCCGAGGCAGTCCTTGCAAAAGAGGACTATACAAAGGAAGCAAAAAAGCGGTTTGAAGAAAAGTACCTCTGGGAAAGATGCATGAACAGCTATGAAGGGATTTATCAAAACCTACTGTCCATATAGATTTAGAGGGTTGCTTCAGTAATGCTTCGTATATCCTAACCTATTTTCAACGTCCCAATCTATATTCTCGTTGATATAAAGCAAATCCTTTTTTTCAAAGGAAAGAATTATGACTCAAAACAAGTTTTATAAGGAATGAATAATTAAATAGGTGGCTTTAAGCAAAAATAAGTTTGCATTCTTGCTCAGTGAGTTCTCGCCACTCACCTTCTTGAAGAGGGCCTAGGCGGAGTCCGCCGATCCGAATGCGGGAAAGCGTTAGGAGGGTAAGACCAGCATTTTGCACCATAAGGCGCACCTCTCTTTTCTTCCCTTCTTTGACAGTGATTTTAATCGTTCCTCGCCGCACCTTTGTGACTTTTGCGGGGCGGATCCACTTCCCTTCGATTAAGGTTCCCTTTGAAAGGTCCACGAGATGCTCATGCGTGATCTCTTGCTGAGTCTTGACCAGGTATTCTTTGCTGAGGTTATTCGAGGGGTGAATGACTTTTTGGGCAAAGTGGCCATCATTGGTAAGAAGGATAAGCCCTGTAGTATCGCGGTCGAGGCGGCCAATGGTAAACAATCGGTGTTTCAACGCTGCAAAAAGATCGATCACCAGTTTTTTTGTTCCCATTCGTTTGTTGGAACAGATGTACCCCTTCGGTTTATTCAAAATATAATAAACTTTCTCGTCCTTAAATTCGATACGTTCATCATCAACGAAGACCTTATCAGTTTTTGGATTTACAATGGTTTGGGGAACGGTCACAATTTCTCCGTTGACCCGCACCTTTCCATCAAAGATAAGGTGTTCGGCTGCGCGCCGAGAAGCAACGCCAGCGCAAGCTAAAATTTTACTTAAACGATTTGGTTCCATGAAAGCATTATAAAAAACGTACCCTAATAAGGCAATCTATTCTATGATGTGGGGTATGGAAAAAGGTGCCAAACTCATCCTTCTCAGACACGGAAAGTCGGATTGGAATCAAAAAAATCGTTTTACAGGTTGGGTCGATGTCCCTCTTAGTAAGCTGGGTGTGCTTGAAGCCCAGAAAGCTGGGAAGCGTATTAAAGATATTGATTTCGATGTGATCTTTATTTCAACTTTAATGCGCGCTCAGATGACTGCAATGATTGCGATGAGCGAACATGAGAGCGGAAAAACCCCCATTATCCTTCATCAAGGGGAAGGGGAGCAGTCGACATGGGGAAATATTTATGATGAGAAAGCACAAGAAAATTGCATCCCAGTGATTGTCGCTTGGGAGATCAATGAGCGGATGTATGGAGAGCTGCAGGGGCTTGATAAAGACGAAACTCGAGCAAAATACGGCGCTGAGCAAGTGAAAATTTGGCGACGAAGCTTTGATGTCCCTCCTCCAAAAGGTGAAAGTCTCGAAATGACAGCTAAAAGAGCGATTCCCTACTTCAAAGAAAAAGTACTGCCTTGTCTTCAGGAAGGGAAAAATGTTCTCATTTCAGCTCACGGAAACTCTCTTCGTTCGATTGTCATGTACTTAGATGATCTCTCTAATGAAGAAGTGCTTAACCTCGAAATCCCTACCGGTGAACCCATTTGCTATCGTTTCGAAGGGCAGACCTGGGAAAAACAGACCTTAGACTGATGGAGCCGATTTATTTAGACAATGGGACCATTGCCCGTCCCTCTTCTCACCTTATTAGCCAGATGCAACCCATCCTCAAGAGGCATTGGCAGTCCGCTTGTGCTCCTTATTTGAAGGGAAAAGAGCCTTTTGTATCGATCGAACGTTCCATTGGGGATCTGCGTGCTTTTGTCGGCGCTCACCCTAAGGATACGTTTCACTTTACCTCTTCAGGGAGTGCTGCGATTGCGGCTGTTTACCAAAGCGTTTATATCGATCATATCGTTGAAAGCGGGAAAAATCATATCCTTACAACAGCTGCCGAAGAAGCACCAATTCACCTTCTTGGAAAACATTACGAAAAACTCGGCGTTGTTCAAAAAACGATTCAACTAAGTGAAAATGGACAGGTGACGCGAGAAGCCTTGGAGGCTGCGATTTCCCCAAAAACAGGACTTGTTTCCCTTTCATGGGCGAATAGTTTAACCGGAGTGATTCATCCCATCTGGGAACTTGCAGAAATGTGTCGAGAAAAGGGAATCCTTTTCCATGTGGATGCTTCTCAAGTCCTGGGAAAACTCTACTTTAAGTTTGAAGAACTTCCTCTTGATTTTCTTACCTTTGATGGTCCAGTTTTGCATGGTCCAAAGGGAAGTGGGGGAATTTTTATCCGTCGTGGAATAGACTTTACACCAGCCACTCCTGAAGGAATGGAAGGAGCAGACCTCAATACACCAGCTCTAATTGGTTTGGGCATTGCGACTGAGGAGATGAGTGAGGCTTTTGACCATCTTTCTCTTGAAACGGCGCGCCTTCGTGATAAATTAGAAGAGGGGATCAAGCTTGCGATTCCTGAAGTAAAGCTATTATACAAGGAAGCTGAGCGCCTCCCCAATGTGTCTGCGATTCTTTTCCCAGGTGTTCATCATGAGCTCCTTGCTTTCCACCTTCGTGAGGCAGGAGTTTTTGCCTCCTTTGGAGGGGGACAAAAACAAAAGCTCGAATACCTAATAAGCGACCCGTGTGCTCTTTCATTTAGCTTGTCTAGAGAAACGACCGAAGAAGAAATCGACCGTGCCCTCGGGATTATTATCGACTCTGCGCAGAGATGCAAGACTTTTTCTAAAGAGGTTGTTTTATGAAGCCCTATCCGTGGAATGACTATAGCCATCTTCTTACCGAAAGGATCTTAAAGCCTCGCAATCTGGGACGCTTCAATGAAAATGCTGGTGCTCTTCAAGAGATGCGTGTTGTGACAGGAAGAGTAGAAGCACAAGGAAATATCTTAATCATGTCTCTCGTAGTTGATGAAACGGACGGGATTGTGGCTGATGCTAAATTTCAGGCTTTTGGAGAAACTGCTCTTATCGGTGCTGCTGATGCGGCTTGCGAAGTTCTCCTCAGAAAAAGCTATGATCAAGTGCGCCGTCTTTCTGCGGATTTGATCGACCGCAAACTCCGTGATTTTACGAATATCCCAGCATTCCCAAAAGAGGTCGATGCTCATCTCAATCTGGTCCTTGCGGCTATTGAAGAAGCTGCAGAAAAATGCTCAGATATTTCCTTGAAAGATCCCTCAACATCTCCTCCCGTTCCCTCCCAGTCAACTGGAGAAGGGGGACATCCCAATTGGCACCTATTTTCTCCGGACGAGAAGTTGG
>Ga0180434_10007390_pt1 | contig 12380 bp, 9 predicted proteins | sample SS_ome_7_FD_132453 | JGI IMG/M metagenome (GOLD analysis project Ga0180434, IMG submission 132453) | Hypersaline lake sediment archaeal communities from the Salton Sea, California, USA - SS_1_D_2 metaG | ecosystem: Environmental > Aquatic > Non-marine Saline and Alkaline > Hypersaline > Sediment... | reverse complement strand
GCCGGCCGAAGCCGCGCCCGCCGCCCGCACACCGTCTTCCGAGCGGCCGCCCGTCATCGCCCGGCGCCTGCCCAACGGCGTCCGGCTGCTGCTGTGCCCGGTCGAAGGCCACGAGGCCGTCAGCATCCAGATGGTCCTTCGCGGCGGCCTTGCGGTCGAGTCGGAAGGCACCGCCGGCACCAGCCAGTTCATGGCCCGCATGCTCATGAAGGGCGCCGGCGACCGCTCGGCCGCCGACATCGCCCGCTCCCTCGACGCCCGCGGCGCCCGCATGGCGGCCTCCAGCGGCTACAACACGATCTACCTGTCGGCCGAGTGCCTGGCGGAGGACTTCGACACGACGTTCGACCTGGCGGCCGACTGCCTGCTCCGGCCGGCGTTCCCGCAGGTCGAGATGGAGCGGCTGCGGGCCATGACGCTCGCCCAGATCGCGCACCTGGCCGACACGCCGCCCAGCGAGGCCCAGTTGTACTTCCACCGCACGTTCTTCGCCGGCTCGCCGTACCGCTTCCCGGTGCTCGGCACGCCGGAGGTGATCACGAACCTGACGCGCGACGCCCTGGCCGACTGGCACCGCACGTACGTGTGCGGCAGCAGCGTGGTGGTGGCGGTGTTCGGCGGCATCGACCTCGAGCGGGCCGCCCGCCGCGTCATCGACGCCTTCAAGGATCTGCCCGCCGGCGAGGGCCTTCTGTTCCCGCGCGACGTGCCGCCCCGCAAGACCGCCGGCCGCGAGGTCTACATCAAGCAGACCCAGAAGGACTCCGCCATCGTCTTCGTCGCCTATCCGGGCACCGATATCTACAACATTCGCGACCGCTTCGCGCTCGACGTCCTCGACACCGTCGTCTCGGGCTACCACATGCCCGGCGGCTGGCTGCACGAGGCCCTGCGCGGCAAAGGCCTGGTGTACGAGGTCCACGCCTGGACGCTGGCGGGCCTGCGTCCCGGCTACTTCACCGCCATGGCCGTGTGCCAGCCCGAGAAGGTGCCCGAGGTGGTCGGACTCATCGAGAACGACATGGCCCGCGCCCGGCGCGAGACGTTCACCGAGGCCCAGTTGGCCCCCGCCCGGGCCACCGTCATCACCGCCGTGGAACTGGCCCGCGAGACCGTCGCGGGCTGGGCGTTCGAGGCCGCCATCGACGAGGCCCTGGGTCTCGGCTTCGGCTTCGCCCGCGACGAACTCGAACGCATCCGCCAGGTCCGGCCGCAGGACGTCCGCCGCGTCGCCCGCCAGTACCTGACTCAGCCCGTCATCGTGGTCGTTACCGGCGATCCGAAGGCGGCCGAGCCCGTCCGCAACCCGCCGGCCGGGCCGAAGAAGCCGTCCGCGGAGCCGAAGAAACCCGCGCCGAAGACGCCGGCTGAAACCCCGTAGGCCGCGGCGTGCCGCGGCCTCGCGCCGTGCATCCAGCCGCCCGTGCGGACGCGCCGTTCGCCGTCGAATGCCGTCATCAGCGAGGTTGCCTATGGACATCAATTACCGAAACGAACCGCTCGCCCGCTACCTGGACGACGCCGCCGCGGCCCGGCCGACGCCCGGCGGCGGCAGCGTCGCCGCCGTCGCCGCCGCCCTGGCCTCCACCATGGCCTCCATGGCGGGGGGCTTCACCGTCGGCAAGGAGAAGTTCAAGGACGTCGAGGACGAGGTGTCCGGCCATCTCGACCGGCTGGGCGCCCTGCGCGGCCGCCTGCTGGACGCCGCCCATCGCGACATGGCCGCCTACCAGGGCATCATGGCCGCCTGGCGGTCCCCCAAGGACACGCCCGAGCAGCAGGCCGCCCGGACCGAGGCCGTCCGCTCGGCCACGCGGGCCAGCCTCGACGTGGTCGAGGCGGTCCTGGCCGACGCCGGCGAGATCCTGCGCGTGGCCCGCCGCCTGGCCGACGTCGCCAACCCGAACCTCGCCAGCGACGTGGCCGTCGCCGCCGAACTGGCCCTCGGGGCCGTCCGTGCCGCGGCCGTCAACGTGGCCGTCAACCTGGCCGGCTACGCCGACGCCGCCGACGCCGAGGCCGTCCGCCGCCGGACCGACGACGCCGTCATCGAGGCCGAGGGCCTCGCCGTCGAGACCCGCGGCATCGTCCTCGCGAAACTGGACGCCTGACGCCGCGCGTGTGGCCCGGCCGGCTTGCCCGGCCGGGGTGAATGCGCGGCGGGTCTCCGTACCCGCCGCGCCAGGAATGTGTCGTCGCCCGAGCACCCCGCGACCTCCCGGTCGCGGCTTGTGAAAGGTAATGCTGTTCGATCATGGCCATCGACCGCGACTACAAGATCACACCGTCCGCCCGCACCTGCCACGCGTGCAGCCGCCGCTTCGGCGTCGGCGACGAGTACTACTCCGCCGTCGTCGAGGCCGAGGGCGAGGAGGTTCTCGCCCGCCGCGACTTCTGCCCCGCCTGCTGGTCGCCCGACGCGGCCGCGGGGTACTTCAGTTTCTGGCGGACCCGCGTGCCCGAGCCGCCGCCCGACCGCCGCTCCGGGCCGCGCCTCGTCGACCTCGAGCGCCTCCTGCAACTGTTCGACCACCTCGCCGCCGCCGACGAGGAACACGCCCAGCGGTTCCGCTACGTGCTGGCCCTGGCGCTGATGCGGAAACGGCGCCTTCGCCTCGTTTCGTCGCGCCGGCTCGCGGGCGGGAAGGGCGAGGAACTCACCCTCCGCGAGGTCGGCACCCAGCGCCAGCACGCCGTCCGGTGCCCGCGCATTTCCGAGGACGAGATCCGCTCGGTCACCGGCCGCCTCGGCGATATCCTCGACATGCCCCAGCGATGGGACGAACTCGACGCCGAACCCGCCGCCGACGATGCCGGCGAATCAGAAATGTCAAATGACAAATGATAAATAGGGCCTTCGGCCTGGGGGGCTTTGCTTTCTAACGCCCGGCCATGAGCGAAGCGAATGGCCGGGAACCGCCCTGCGGTGTCGTTCGGACTGCAGCGAAGAACCGCGCCGTGGCTGTTATGCTGTTGCCGTTTTGCCGTTGCTCAATCCATAATCTGAAATCCGAAATCCGAAATCTGAAATCCGAAATCGCCTTTGCCACCAGCGCAAACGGAATAATCATGCTCCACCGCCCGACGCACATCGCCCTCGCGGTCGCCGCCCTGGCGACCCTGCTCGCGTGTCCCCCCGCGCCGGCCGCCGCCGCTCCGGTCGCCCCGGCCCTCCTTTCGCCCGCCGAGGTCATCGCCCGGCACAACGCCTGGGCCGACCGCATCCGGCACCTCTGGGCCCGCGCCGACCTCACCCTCAACTTCCCGAAGGACGAGACGGGCCGCGAGCGCGAGCAGCACGACCTGGGCGGCCACCTGTTCCTCGCGAAGCCCGACCGCCTGTTCGTTCACGGCGAGGTGCTCGGCAAGGACGTGTTCACCGTCGGCATGAACGCCGACCGGTTCTGGCTGTGGATCCGCCCGGAGGTCAACACCGTCTGGACCGGCCGCCGCGGCGGCGAGGGCGAACGCCGGTTCATCCTCTCCCCGGCCGACCTGATGACGGCCCTCGGCCTCTTTCGCATCGACCTGGCCCCGTCCGTCCCGGCCGAGTTCGTCGCCCAGGTCTGCCACGACGTATTGACGGAATACTATGCGTCAACGGCTGCCGCCGCTCCGACATCCGCGCCGGCATCCGCGCCGTCACCGGCGCCCACGGAGGGGGCCGGACCTGCGGCGGCGTCCTCCGCTCCGGTTCCGGCCCCGCGCCGCCGCGTCTGGTTCGACCGCGCCACGCTCCGCCCGGTGCGCGTCGACCTCTTCGACGAGGCCGGCCGGCCGCTCCTCATGGCCGAACTCCTGCGGTACCAGCCCGTGGGCCCCGACAAGACGCCCCTCTGCACGGCCTACCGGGCCCGCTTCTACGGCAACGGGCAGGAGATGGTCCTGGTGCTCCGGCTCTCCGACGTCAGGCCCGAGAAAGAGCCGAACCCGAAAATCTTCGAGTACCGCCCCGCCCCTGGCGCCAAGGTCATCGACCTCGATGCCGCCGAGACGCCGGCGGATGTCCCGTGATCCATGCCGGCCGGGCAATGTCCAATGCTCAATGACCAATGCCAATCAGGCCTTCGGCCTGGGGGATGCAGGGGCCGCCTGTGTGGCCCGGCCGGCTTGTCCGGCCGGGTGCAGCGCCGCCCGAGCCGCACGCCGAGGTGCCCTTCGAGCCGCAACCGTAGGGGCACGACCTGTCGTGCCCGCGATCCCTAACGCCCGGCCATGAGCGCAGCGAATGGCCGGGAACGCCCCGCGCTGTCATTCCGAGCGAGCGCAGCGAGTTGAGGAATCTCGCCGTCGGCAATGACCAATGCCCAAGCAGGCCTTCGGCCTGGGGGGCAGGGGCCGCCTGTGTGGCCCGGCCGGCTTGTCCGGCCGGGTGCAGCGCCGCCCGAGCCGCGACCGCTCGGGCGGGCGAAGCCTCGGCGGAGCCCCCTGGAGGCACGACCTGTCGTGCCCGCGATCCCTAACGCCCGGCCATGAGCATGGCGAATGGCCGGGAACGCCCCGCCGGGGCGACGGAACTGCTCGACGCCCGCCGCTGTTCCTCACCCCGCCGCCCGCAACGCCCACCGCCCCCGGCCCGCCTACTTCTCCGCCTCCGCGGCTGGCTTGGTTCACGGGGTGGGGTCTCCTATAACCTGATTGCCACGCAGTAGATCGGCCACTTCAGAGTATCCATGCTGTTTGGCTAGATCCGCCGGCGTATCACCAATGTCATCCTTCACGGATGGGTCGGCGCCGTACTTGAGCAAGAGGCTCACATGTTCGGCTTGCCCACTCCCGGCGGCCCTGTGCAATGGCGTCTGCCCACTGTCGTCCTTCGCGTTAGGGTCAGCTCCTGTTGACAAAAGCAAGTTGAGCAATTCCTCGCGTTGGCGCGCATAACCAGCAACTATCTCCTGCTTAATGGCGCCGGATTCATCTCCCTGCTGTACCACAACATGACCAGGTTGCACGAAGCCATGCTCCGTGCCAGCAAGAATGTGCAGGGGAGTAAGTCCGAATTTGTCTCTTGCGCTGACCTCCGCACCAGCATCCAGAAGCAGTAGTGCCACCATGGGCGTGACGGTCCGATGGAGCGGCGTCCAGCCATGATAGTTCCTTGCGTTCACATCGGCGCCAGCATTGATTAACAGGCGGCTTACGGCGGTTCCCTCGAACCGCATGGCCGCGACATGCAACGGCGTATCGGCGCGTTCGTTCCTCGAGTTTGGGTCGGCACCGCTCTCAAGCGCGCGCCTTGCTTGGGCCTCGTCGCATGCGTCTGCGGCGTCTTGAAGATCGCTGTTCGCGTCACATCCGCAACCCACCAGCAACCCGATAACAGATAGCAGGAGAGCAACCCGGCACCGCAAATCCGCTGAGTTGTCTTGCATAGCCGAACCTCCTGACGGCGTCTTCCACGACTTGGATATGGTTGATGGCGCCCTTCACTGCCAAACCGAGTCTAGTCCGTCGCCCGGAACGCCACCGCCCCTGGCCCGCCTACTTTTCCGCCTCCGCAGCCGAGGCGTCTTCCGCGCCGCCCTTGCCGGCGACGGTTTTCAGAAGGGCCGCAATCTTGCGGTCACGTTCCTCGACGGAGTCCCAACGATACAATCTCAGGTCGATGCCCTCCAGTCTGGCCAGCGTGCACGCCCAGATGTCGCGGCCGCGCCAGGGGCTCCAGAAACCGCTCGGGTCGGTGTCGATCAGCGTGACGAGAGCATCCGGTCGCCCTTCAAGGTACTTGATGATCTCGCGGCGCAGCACTTCGGGTGGTGCTGTCTCGCCAGGCTGGAGTGTCGCGCTAACAGTGCACCACCTACTGTGAGGGCCTCCGGCGACCCCAAAGCCGACGAGCTCATCCAACGTGGTGGCATTATCCCAGTTTCGCCCTTGGCACCCGAGAATGGCACACAGCGCCGGCAGGGCAAGCAGGGGCCAGAGCATCGACCGGCCGCCTGCCGGCGCGGCCTCGACGGCCGGCCGTTCGGATTGTCCGGATTCGAAGCGTCGCATCCGAACCGCCTTCTTGCTTGCGTGTCCCCGTGGCCGCGGGCCACGCAACCCGATGCCAGCATACGCCGAAGCCTCCGGGCGTCAAGCCGAATGCCCAATGCCTGTTGCCCAATGCCTATCCTCTGGCCCAATGCTCAATCAGGCCTGCGGCCTGAGAAAGTTGGTTTGCGGCTTGCCGGTTGTGGCTGGGCGTGTCGTCCGCCCCGCCAGGGGCGAGAGACGATAGCCCCGCCCGTAAGGGCGTGGAGCGCGCACGCGCCCCAGCCCCGGCAGGGGCGACAGACGGCCCCGGCGGAGCCACGGCCATTCGTGGATCGCCGGGACTTCGTCCCGGCCTGCATGCCGCCGCTGCCGCCTTGCCGTGGCTGTTCCCCAGTCACCCAGTTACCTCGTTACCCAGTCACTATCTTATGGCCAACCCACGATATAAACTAAAGCATCGACGTGAGGGGGTCAGAATGGGACCAACCGGGGTCGGCTGGGGGCCAATTCGTGAAAATTTCTGAAAAGTTCTGAAAAGTTCCGAAAGTTTCCGCACGTTTCGGTGCACAATTCTTGTGCAATGCGGGACAAAAACGTCCCTGGCGGTGTCAAAAAACGCGATCCACCCCAAAAATCACCCCAAAACGCCCTCGGAAGAGGGGGTTTGGTATGCTCCAGGCTATGCGCCCGCCGCCGATTCCAGGGCCTTCCGGATGCTCGGGCTGGCCACGTACGGGTCCTTGTACTCGGCCCCGTAGGCCAGCAGGGCCTTGGAGAGGTCGCGGACGACCTCGCGGCACTCGGGCCGGGCGAAGAAGTTGGTCAGTTCGTCGGGATCGGTCTGGAGGTCGAACAGCCAGGGCTCGCCGCCGCCGTAGACGATTTTCCACCGCTTCGTGACGGCTGCCAGCCAGCATGCGCCGTCGTTCCTGGCCCCGGTGCTGCGGAAAAAGGCGATGTCCTGCCAGGCGTCGGGCGCCTTGCCGGTGGTGAAGAGGGCGGAGGCATCGCGGCCCTGGACGCCGGCCGGGGCCTCGAACCCCATCAGCGCAAGGATGGTGGGCGAGAAATCGACGCACCCCAGGGCCTCGTGCACGATGGTGCCGGGCCGGATCGTGCCGGGATACCGGATGACGAACGGGATTTTCGCGGAGGCCTCGAACGGCACGCCCTTGTTGTGCCGGCCGTGCTCGCCGCACAGGTCGCCGTGGTCGGAGGTGAAGATGATGATGGTGCGGTCGAGGACGCCGGCGGCCTTGACGGCCTTGAGGATTTTGCCGACGTTGTCGTCGATGCACTTGACCATGCCGAAATAGCGGGCCATCTGGGCGTTATTGAGGCTGCGGGCCTGTTTCTTGGCCCACGAGGGCAGGTTCGTGTCGGGACCGGCCATCGTCCGCGGGTTCTGGAACTTGAGGCTGTCGAACAGGGTGTCGTACGGCGGGCGGACCGAGTTCGGGCCGTGCGGGTCCGGGATGCTCAGCATCCAGCAGAACGGTTCGTCCTTGTGGGCGGCGAGAAAAGCGACCGTGCGGTCGGCCAGGAAGTCGGTCGTGAACGACGTGGCGTCGGCCCCCTTGACGTCGTAGGTGGGCTTATTGCCCTTGCGGGCCTTGACGCGAGGCCCCTGGGCCGTCTCTTCCAGTTGCTTCCAGTGCCCGCGGTTGAACATGTACCGGTTGTCGGCGAAGCCGAACTGGCGCTCGGGGGCCCATTGCGGCTTGCCGTGGCCGTCCAGGTGCCACTTGCCGGCGTATCCGGTGGCGTAGCCGCTGCGGCGAAGGACCTCGGCGAAGGTGACGATGCCGTCGCGCATCGGGATGTTGTTCGTGACGACGGGCGTGTTCTGCGGGTACAGGCCCGAGACCAGGGAACTCCGCGACGGCGAGCAGACGGGCGTGGTGGCGTAGAACCGCGTGGCCAGGGCGCCGTCCTTGGCAATCCAGTCGATGTTGGGCGTTTCGACGGCCACACCTTTGCCCCACACGAAGGCCTGGTCGGGCGTCATGACGGCCCGGTAGCAGCCGAGCGTCCGGAAGTTGTGCTCGTCGGTGTGGATGATGAGGAGGTTGGGGCGCTGGGCGTCGGCGGCCCACGTGCGGCCGGCTGCGAGTCCGGCGGTCGCCAGGCCGGCGGTCTTCAGGAACGCGCGGCGGTTCACGGGTCGGCTCCTTGGTTTCGGGTTCGGCTTCCTTGGAGTGAAACACGCGTTTTGTGGCGACGATTCGGCCATTCGCGGTGGGCATGCGCGGCGGGTACGGAGCCCCGCCACGCGGAATCCTACGGTCTCTGGCCGCGTTTGCGGAGGCTCGTCCTGGCTTGGGCGGCGACGGCGGCGTCGTCATCGTCGCTCAGGCCGCGGAGGACGTCGAGCGGGACGGCCGGGTTGGCTGCCAGGGCCTTCCGGACGAACGGCTTCTCGTCGGTCGCCAGGAGCCGGAGCAGGTCGGCCGGGGCCCGCGGGTTGCCGGCCACGTTGGCGCGGACCTCGTACCGCTCGTCGGCCGCCAGGTGCCGGAGCATGGCGTCGGGAGCGAAGGGATTCCGTCCGACGGCGCAGCGGACGGGCATTTCCTTGTCGCCGGCGAGCAGTTCGAGGACGTCGCCGGGCGCCTTGGGGTTGGCGGCGGTGGCCCGGCGGACGTCGGCGTCTTTGTCGCGGGCGAGTCGGCGGATGAGTTCCGCCCCGGCGGTCGGGTTCTCGGCCAGGGCGGCGCGGACCTCGGACTGCGGGTCCTCGGCCAAGCCCTTCTGGAGGGTGGCGGGCGGCTTGGCGCTGCCGGCGACGGCGGCGCGGACGGCCGCCTGAGAGTCGCGGGCGAGCCGGCGTCGGGCGTCGTCGGGCGTCCGGGCGTTTCGGGCCACCGCCGCGCGGACCTGCCAGACGGGGTCGCGGGCCAGTTGGGCCAAGAGGTCGGGCGGGACGTCCGCCCGGCCGGCCACGGCCGCCCGGATGCGCGGATCGCTGTCGGCCGCCAGGGTCCGCAGCAGGCCGATGTCGGGGTCGTCGGGGTCGGGTTTCGCGGCCTCGGCGGGCGGCCCGGCGGGCGTGTCTGTGGTATCCGGGAGATCAGGCTCGGCGGCATGGACGGCCGGGGTCATCCCCAGCAGCACCAGCGCGGTCAGCAGAAACAGGCGCAGCATGGTCAGCCTCCTGCCGCGGACGCGCTCCGCTGCGCGTCGCGGCTAAAAGGGCGTCGCGGTCTACAGGCTCCACCCTTCGCGGTACGGCGTGCGGATGAGGGTACTGGCGTCGGGTTGGGTCGGGTTGGTGACGTTCATGGCCTCGGCGTCCCATTCGATGGGCCCATCGACGCGCTTGGCCACGTTGCCGAGGGCGCAGATCTCGGTCAGCGGGCCGGAGTAGGCGAAGCCGGCGTCGGCCTGCCGGCCGGCCCGGCAGGCGTCGGCCCACTCTTCCTCGTGGCTGGTGCGGATACGGGGCAGGGTGGGCGCGGGCGGCTTGAAATCCTTCATGCGGCCCTCGGGAATCAGCCGCGGACTGCCGCCGTAGACCCCGCACATCAATTGGCCTTCGGACCCGTAGAAGACGGCGCCGCCCTCGCGGTCGCCCATGATGCGGCCCTCCTCAAGGGCCGGCGGCCGCGGGGCGCGGACGCCCTCGTACCACGTCAGTTTGACGGGCGGCAGGTTGCCGCGGGCGGGGAAGCGGTACGTGACCACGGCCGCCAGGGCGTGTTTCTCCTTCGTCTGGCCGCAGGAAGAGGCCTCGACGTGCGTGGGGGCGCCCAGGTCCAGGGCCCAGACGACGGGGTCCAGGGTGTGGGCGCCGCGGTCGCCCATCATACCGGAGCCGAAGTCCAGCCAGCACCTCCAGACCCGCGGATGGTACGCGGGATGGTACGGCCGCATGGCGGCCGGGCCGATCCAGAGGTCCCAGTCGAGCGTCTCGGGCACGGGCGGGGTGTCCTTGGGCCGGACCTCGCCGGCCCAGGGACTGCTCCAGGACGCGTGGCCCCAGGGGTAATAGGAGAGGCTGCACCAGGCGTCGACCTGGCGGACCTCGCCGATGACGCCGGCCCGGATCCATTCGACGACCAGGCGGCAGCCGTCCTTCGAGTGGCCCTGGATGCCCATCTGCGTGGTGACGCCGGTGTCCTTGGCGGCCTTGGCCAGCACGCGGGCCTCATACACGTCGTGGGTGAGCGGCTTCTGGCAGTAGACGTGTTTGCCGGCCTTCATGCAGGCCATGGCGATGACGGCGTGGGTGTGGTCGGGCGTGGCGATGACGACGGCGTCGATGTCGTTCTGCTCGTCGAGCATGCGGCGATAGTCTTTGAAGGTCTTCGCCTTGGGGTAGCGCTGGAAGGTTTTGGCGGCGTAGGCATGGTCGACGTCGCAGAGGGCGACGATGTTTTCGCGCTGGAGGCTCCGGAGGTTGCTGGCCCCCATGCCGCCGACGCCGATGCCGGCCACGTTCAGTTTCTCGCTGGGCGGGCGCCGGGCCGCCCCGGCCACGACGTGTCGGGCGACCACGGTCACGGCCCCGGCGGTGGCGGTGCGTGCCAGGAATCGGCGGCGGGACAGGGTCGGCGTGGACATGGTCGGCTCCTTGCCAGGCAAAGGCATTAGGCAATAGGCATTGGGCACTGGGCAACGGCACAACGGCCACGGCGACGATTTCGGATTTCAGATTGAACGGCAACAACGCCACAACGGCAACGGCACATCACAATCCCATTTAGCCGCCGGCCTTGGCCCGCGCGTGTTGTTGCGGCACAACGGCACCAGCGCCCGCCTATCGCGGATTCTTCTGGGTGATGCGCGGCCCGCGGACGTAATCGGCGATGCCGACGCGGGTGCCGCCCACCTGCTCGCGCGGCGTGGTATACGCCTCGGCGGCGGCCTTTTCGATCTTCGCCACCAGGTCCGGATGGCCGGCGGCGACGTCGTTCTGTTCGGCGGGGTCCTGGCTCAGATCGTACAGAGCCCAGCCCTTCTTGCCTCTCTGGAGCCCCTTGAATTGGCCCATCCGGACGGCCTGGTTGCCCGGTCCGCCCCAGTACAGGTACGCGTGTTCGGTCTGGCCGGCTTTGCCGAGGAGCGTCGGCACCATGGAGACGCCGTCGTTCTCGGGCGGCCGGGCGCCGGCCAGGTCGGCGAAGGTTGGCATCATGTCCTGGAAGCCGCCTGCGTGGCGGCTGACGGAGCCGGGCTGGATGTGTCCCGGCCAGCGGGCGATGAACGGCGCGCGGATACCGCCTTCGCGGAGGCTGCCCTTGGTGCCGCTGAGGGGACCGGCCCCGCCAAAAAAGTCGGCGAGGGGCTGCCAGGGGCCGCCCTGGGGGCCGTTGTCGCTGGTGAAGATGACGAGCGTTCGGCGGTCGATATCCAGTTCGGCCAGCAGGTCCAGGATCTCGCCGACCTGCCGGTCGAGCCGGCTGATCATGCCGGCGTAGACGGCGTAGGCGTCGTCGCTGCCCAGGTACCCGGTGCGGGGGTCGTTGATCGTCCTGGCCGGGAACGTGCCGCGGTACGGCCGGACCGAGTCCTCGGGCACGGCCAGTTCCACGTGCGGGATGGTGGAGGGGATGTAGCAGAAGAACGGCCGCGACGCCTTGGCCGAGGTCCGGATGAACGCGAGCGCCTTCTCGTGGAGGACGTCGGGGACATACTGGTCGCGGCCGCCGTTGTCGTTGCCGGGCAGGGGCATTCTCTCGTGGTTGTGCCAGATCCAGTATGGGTAATAGAAGTGGGCGTGGACCTGGTGATAGTAGCCGTAGAACTGGTCGAAGCCCTTGCGGTTGGGCTGCCCGGGAGTTCCCTCGATGCCCAAACCCCATTTGCCGAAGCCGCCCGTGGCGTAGCCCGCCTTCTGAAGGACCTGGGCGACGGTCGTCTCGTCGGGCAGGAGCGAGGCGCTGCCGGAGTTCGAGCGGACGGGCGTCCGGCCGTGATGGAGGCCCGTCATCAGGACGCTCCGCGACGGGGCGCACACGGTGAAGCCGGCGTACACGTCGGTGAAGCGCATGCCCTCGCGGGCCAGGCGGTCGATGCAGGGCGTCCGGATTTTCTCCTGGCCGTAGCAGCCCAGGTGACCGTAGCCGAGGTCGTCGGCCATGATGAAGATGATGTTGGGGCGGAGGGCGTGGGCGGCCTTGCCTGCGGCGCTGGCGGAAGCACTGGCGGACAAGCCGCCAGTGGCACAAGCGCAGGCGGCGGCCCGGAGGAAGGTTCGGCGGTTCATGGGGGCTCCTTGTCGAACGGCGGCGTCAGTCGGGCAGGACCCAGTCTTTCGGGGCCTTGAAGCCCTTTCGGCCCTCGCTGTACTCCGGCACGCCGTCCAGTTTCCACGAGCGGAACGTGCGGAGTTTCTTCCACAGGCGGTCGGCGACGTCCGGGTGCCGGTCGGCCACGTCCGTCTGTTCGCGCGGGTCGTC
>Ga0180434_10007387_pt1 | contig 12382 bp, 8 predicted proteins | sample SS_ome_7_FD_132453 | JGI IMG/M metagenome (GOLD analysis project Ga0180434, IMG submission 132453) | Hypersaline lake sediment archaeal communities from the Salton Sea, California, USA - SS_1_D_2 metaG | ecosystem: Environmental > Aquatic > Non-marine Saline and Alkaline > Hypersaline > Sediment... | reverse complement strand
TACCTACAATTGTGACGCGCACCCAGCCGCGCTCAGCCCTTGAAAATACGTTTGACGGTGGTTGCGAGCACCACTATACTGACGCGCCCAAGCACAAAGCAAGGTCGTCGTCAGTGATGGAGAGAGTAATGAGTAAGAGGACTCTTACACAGTCAAGTTCGAGCAAAATCGCCGGCGAAGGCATCACATTCGACGATGTCTTGCTGCTGCCGGCAAAAAGCGATTTCGTGCCCAGCCAGGCCGAGACAAGTACGCGCCTGACGAATAATATCACCATCAACATCCCTATTGTCTCTGCCGCCATGGATACCGTGACGGAAGCAACGCTGGCCATCGCGCTGGCCCAGGAGGGCGGCATCGGAATCATCCACAAGAATCTGCCCATCGAGGCCCAGAAGCGAGAGGTCATAAAAGTCAAACGCTCGGAAAACGAACGCATTCTCGATCCGGTCACCCTCTCGCCGGAGCAGCCTGTCATACGAGCGCAGGAATTGATGAACGAGCAGAATGTATCCGGCATCCCCATCGTCGAGGGCAAAAAAAGGCTGGTCGGGATTCTGACCCGCAGAGACCTGAAGTTCCTGAAGGACTATAACGTCAAAATCAGTTCGGTCATGACGAAGAGCAATCTGGTCACCGGGCCGGCGGATATCAAGCTCGAGCAGGCAAAGGAAATCCTGCAGGAACACAAGGTGGAGAAACTGCTTCTGGTAAATAAGAACGGCGAGCTGGCCGGCCTGATTACCATGAGGGACATCGACCGGGTGCAGCAATACCCCAGAGCGGCACGGGACCATCGCGGCCGGCTCCGTGTCGGCGCAGCAGTAAGCGTCCACGACCACGACCGCATACAGGCCCTGATTGAAGCGGACGTGGATATCATCGTGGTCGATACCGCACATGGTCATTCACGGAACGTCATTGAGACCGTAAAGGCGGTCAAGGACCAATACGATATCGATGTCGTCGCGGGCAACGTGGCCACGGGCGAAGCGGCAGAAGACTTGATCGCGGCCGGCGCAGACGCCGTCAAAGTCGGCATCGGCCCCGGCGCGATTTGTACCACCAGGATTATCTCCGGCGCGGGAGTGCCGCAAATCACCGCGATAACGAACTGTGCCGAGGCAGCCGACAGGCACAACATTCCCGTGATTGCCGATGGCGGAATTCGGCACTCCGGCGACATTGCCAAGGCCCTTGCCGCGGGGGCATCAAGTGTGATGCTCGGCTCCTTGTTCGCCGGGCTCAAGGAAAGTCCGGGCCAATTGGTGATCTACAAAGGCAGGCAGTTCAAGGAATACAGAGGGATGGGCTCCTTGGGAGCGATGGTCAAGGGGTCCGCGGAACGATATGGCCAGAGAACCGCAACCGAAAAAAACAAGCTCGTGCCCGAAGGTGTCGAGGGCCGCGTGCCCTACCGAGGAACGCTGAGTGAATTTGTCTATCAACTGGTCGGAGGTCTGCGAGCCGGCATGGGCTATAGCGGAGCACAAAGTATCGAAGAGCTCAGGAAAAACGCCCGCTTCGTGCGGCAGAGCAAGGCATCGGTCACCGAGTCGCATCCTCACGATATACAGATTACGAAAGAGGCGCCGAATTACTCAGCATCGGAACCGTTCGAAGATTGAAGGCACAACCACAGGCAGGCGGCGGCTTGACCGCCGGCTCACATACTATGCGTTGAGACTATGCCCCGCGAAATCATTGCGATTCTGGATTTTGGCAGCCAATATTGTCAGCTCATCGCCCGACGCGTTCGCGAGCACAATGTCTTTTCCCGGATATTTCCCGCCGATACGAAAGCCCAAGAGCTGTCGAAGCTTCCGATCAAAGGTGTGATACTTTCCGGCGGGCCGGCAAGTGTCTACGACGAGAACGCGCTGACCTGCGATGAGAGAATTTTTGACCTGGGTGTCCCAATGCTGGGCATTTGCTATGGAATGCAGCTCGCCTGCGAAATGTTGGGAGCCCAAATCCGCCCCGCCGAAAGACGCGAGTACGGCAGGGCGAATCTGACCATCCTTGACAAGAGCGATCTGTTTGCGAACATGCCGGACGCAACCGTGGTCTGGGCAAGTCACGGTGATCAGATAGACAAGATGGGCGACGATTTTGTCAAGCTGGCCTCGACGCCAAGCTGCCCGTTCGCTGCGGTACGGCACAAGAGCAAGAGATTCTTCGGCGTGCAGTTCCATCCGGAAGTGGCGCACACGCCGAAAGGCCTGCTTATCCTGAAGAATTTCCTCTATGATATTTGCGGCTGCAGCGGCGACTGGAAGATGAGCGACTTTGTGCGCGAGACAGTCAAAGCCGTGCGCCGGCAAGTCGGCGATGCCAAAGTGATATGCGGCTTAAGCGGCGGCGTTGATTCCTCGGTCGTAGCTTCTTTGGTTCATCAGGCTATCGGTGACAACCTCGTCTGCATCTTCGTGGACAACGGCCTGCTGCGAAAGAACGAAGCCGCTACCATCGTGTCCACGTTCCGCGACCATTTCCACATGGACCTCCGCGTTGTCGATTGGTCCGGGCAATTCCTGGCGGCCCTGTCCGCAGTGACGGAGCCACAACAAAAACGCAGGCTCATCGGCGCCGAGTTCATCAGGGCCTTTGAATCCGAGGCTTCGAAAATTCCCAACGTCAAGTTTCTCGCCCAGGGGACACTGTATCCCGACGTCATCGAGTCCGGCTCCAAAGACGGCCATCCGGCAGCGAACATCAAGCTCCATCACAACGTGGGCGGGCTGCCTATGGAACTGGGCTTCGAGCTCATTGAGCCTTTGCGGGACCTGTTCAAAGATGAGGTGCGGCTTGTCGGCGAATATCTCGGACTTCCGGAAGACATCGTCTGGCGGCATCCCTTCCCCGGGCCAGGACTGGCGGTAAGAATCATCGGAGAAGTCACGCCGGACCGGCTGGAAATCCTCCGCGCGGCTGACGAGATCGTTGTGGACGAGATACAATCAGCAGGGCTATATCGAAAAATATCGCAAGCTCTGGCGGTGCTTCTGCCCATTTGTACCGTGGGTGTGATGGGTGATGAGCGCAGCTACGAGAACGTCATCGCGATTCGGGCGGTGGAAACCACAGACTTCATGACCGCTGATTTCTCACAGATCCCGTTTGACGTGCTGGGCATCATCTCCAGCCGCATCATAAACGAAGTTCGCGGCGTCAACCGCGTTGTGTACGACATCTCCAGCAAACCGCCGGCGACGATTGAGTGGGAATAGATGTTTTTCGCTGTGTATTCGCAGGATCACAAGGACTTTGCATGAGTAAACTCGGCCGCAACGCACGCGTATACGGATTCGTTTGCTTCAGTCTGCTCTTTGCCCCTGCTCACGCACATCCGGTGCAAGCCGCGGCCGAGGCCTCCGCTGAGCCTATCTGCAAAAAGGACTCCCTGCTTGAAGCGATCAAGAAGGATTTGGCGGACCGGCCGAGAAGGCTGCTTGAAGATTCCAGAGATACATTTTTCAAGGCGGAGAATATCACCGCTTTGCTGCTGGCCGGCGGTGCGAGCGTGGCGATGAACCAGGACGCCGACAAGGAGATAGCTGAACATTTCGAGGAGCACGGGCGTCTCGACGGCTTCGAAGATGAGAGTCTCAATGTGATCGGCCACCCGGCTGCGCACTTCGGCGCCGCGGCCCTTTGGTATGTCGCCAGCGTAGAAAACCAAGACCCATTCAACAAAGAAAGAGCATCGACCCTCATGGTGGCCACCTCTGTGTCGCAGATAGTGACCACCGGCCTAAAGGCTATCCGGGACAACGAGAGTCCGAACGGCAAGAGCTGGGCCTGGCCCAGCGGGCACACCGCGAGTTCGTTCACCGTCGCTTCCGTTCTGGACGAGTTCTACGGGCCAAAGGTGGGCATTCCCGCCTATGCGGTAGCGGGCCTTGTCGCGTATCGCATGATGGATACCGGCGACCACTGGGGAAGTGACATCGTCTTCGGAGCGACGCTGGGCTGGGTGGTCGGCCATAGTATTGCCGGCAAGCACAAGAAAGCCGAACAGCTCGAAGTTGCAGGCTTCAAAATCCTGCCCTATTCGGCCAGTCGCAACGGCACATTGATAGGGCTTAGCTTCATGAAGCAGTTCTGAGGAGTCCAAAAATGCTTCCTATATATCGAGACAAGAAATGTAACGTTTGGAATTCCGGGCCGACTATCTGTATCGTGTTGGCTCTGCTAAGCCTTGCGGGCACTATCCAGGCGCATCCCAACGAAGATTCCGCCTTAGGCATCAACCTGGGCGGTGTCAGGTACTGGTCGACGGAGATTGTTTTCGTTGACCTTTTCAAACATTCCCAAACGTGGAAAAGCCAGGCGCCGGGCAAGGAATACGGCCAGGGCGGGCCGCTCGATCTGACCGAGGACGGCTGGGTCCGCTCGTTGGCTGACGGCGGCCAGTTCGCGGACTCCATAATACTAAGCCCCATCAAGGACCGTTATCCCGGCGGCATCTACACATGTCTCTACGATGGGAAGGGACAGCTCAAATTCGCGCATGGCACTAAGGTGATCGAGAAAAAACCGGGCCGCATACAAGTCAAGATAAGCCCGGACCAGAACCTGCTGACGCTGGCAATCACCGAAACGGACCCAAAGGACCCGGTTCGCAATATTCGCTTTATCCTGCCGGGCTTCGACCAGATGTACCACGAGCGGCCCTTCCACCCGGAGTTTCTTAAGCGCTGGGAGAAATTCAAGACCATCCGCTTCATGGACTGGCAGCAAACCAACGGTTCTCAGCAGCAAGATTGGTCCGACCGCCCCACTCCGGCGATGCAGACGCAGGGCAGCCGGCGCGGCATCGCGCTGGAGTATATGATTCAATTAGCCAACACGCTGAACGCCGATCCGTGGTTCTGCATGCCGCACCTTGCCACCGATGATTATGTCCGCAAGTTCGCGCAGATGGTCAAGCAACAGTTGAAGCCCAACTTGAAAATTTATGTCGAGTATTCCAATGAGTGCTGGAACAGCATGTTCGGCCAGGCACGCTACTGTCGAGAAAAAGGCAAAGAGCTGGGCCTCAGTGACAACGACTATCAGGCGCAACTGCGCTTCTATTCGAGCCGCTGCGTAGAGATTTTCAAGATGTGGGAACAGGTGTTCGGCGGCACAGAGCAACTGGTTCGCGTGCTGGCCGCACAAAGCGCAAATCCCTGGACGAGCATTCAGGTGATGGATTTCCAGGATGCCTGCAAACACGCGGATGTGTTGGGAATCGCGCCGTATTTCGGCAACGCACTGGGCAGCCCCAAACGGCAGGATGAGGTTGCCGAAATGACCGTGGATGAGGTTCTCGATGCGTGCGCAGGTTTTATCGAGAAGAACAACGCCACGATAGCCAAGCAGGCACAGCAGGCCGAAGAACGCGGCCTGCGACTGGTAGCTTACGAGGGCGGCCAGCACTTAGTCGGCCACGGCGGAGCGCAAGAGAACAAGACCCTGGAGCAACTTTTTCACACCGCCAACCGCCATCCGCGGATGAAGAAGCTGTACCTGGACTACCTGCGCGGCTGGAAGCAGGCCGGCGGCACCATGATGGCCATGTTCTCCTCCATGGGAAGGTATTCCAAGTGGGGAAGCTGGGGACTGATGGAATATCATAGCCAACCTGTAAGTGAAGCTCCCAAGTATCAGGCCGTCCTCCAATTCCTCGAAGACAACCCACGCTGGTGGTAAGAACCAGCCAGAAGTGGTGGGCCGATCTTAGTTAGCGGTCGGCTCAACACCTTCATTAGCTTATCTGACGGGCGGCAGTCGTTTCAGAGAGAGTATCAGACCGTAAAGGGATATAACAAGCAACGGGATGTGCAGGACGCCGTTCCACCAGTGCGTGCTTGGACTGATAATAAAATTGACGTGCATATTGTACAAGCCGATAATCAATCCGACAAGACTGGTTACTCTCAAGGTCGCTATGTTGACTTTCGGCCAGTATAAAGTAAGCAGCCCCACATAAACTGGCGTCATCAGACAAAAGGCCAGACCTGAACCGCTTGTGAACAGATAAACCGGATTGAAATCAGGCCTACCTCTGCTTGCCGGGCTCCAGAATGCCAGAACGGCTAACGGCACAACCCAGTATCGCCAGATGGGCAGCTTTCTTAGAGTATAGTCGTTTTGCAGCACCACGGTTTCCCAGGCCCAGAGAATAGCAACGATAAGGAACATCACGAAGTTAATGGTACAGATCGAAATCCCGTATTTTTCCGTGACAGCTACACTTTGACCAATGGTGAAGACGACATAGGAGAAGGCAACGTAGATGCTGAATACGCGGGCCAGCCTGTTGCGAAAAACAAGGATGCCGGCCAACAATAGAATAGGGATTGTGTTGACGTACGGGTATATCTCGGGGTGCTTATAAACGATAGCATTGCCGAGGGCGTGCTGTATTACCTTACCCCAATCCTCTATCTTGTAACCTTTCGACGCATACGGCGGAAGAAACTGAATCAAAACAAACAACACCAAGAACCACCATCTTCGGGTTATCCGTTCCAGCTTAGCTTGCTCATTAGATTGTTCAACCATTGCTGTATCCTTTAGTGCTAACGGTTAGGTATTTGCAATCCTAAATTTGATTGTGCTCAGCGGGCATAAAATTCAGTTAATACCTCCCATAAAAACGTATACAATCGCAGCCGGTACACCATGAGCAATTGCAGGCGCTACTATGCAGCCTGTCTTCTCCCGCAAAAAGCCAAAAACGAGTCCTGCGAAAGTCGTCCACACACCCCACCATAATGTTCCACTGCCGTGCAAATAATGGACGAGGCCAAAAAAGACCGCTGTGATAACAGCGCTCCAACCCCATCTAACGCCCCAGATGCGAAAAGGTTTGCCGAAAGCACGGTTAAGTCTTGATTGTATATAGCCCCGAAAAAGGATTTCCTCGCCGAATCCGATTGTAAACAAACCGAACGTAAAGCCGCCAACCTGTTTTCCTAAAGGTAGTGTCACAGCCGACAGAATAATCAGGGCCACAAATGTCAGCAAAAAAATCAGGGTGCGGTGACCTGATCCGGGTTGCTTCTGGTACGTTGGTTCCTTTCTGAGCAACAACGCTACAAGGACCAAAGCTACAACGTTGGAGAAGCTCAAAATCAATGCCCCGCCGCAATCAATGTATGAAAAACCTAAGAAAGTAACGAGGGGGAATGCTAAATCTGCCAGTATCACGATTGCGAAAGACTTTAAGCCAATCTTCAAATGATATGAAAGGTTGTTGAATGTAATACCGTATTCTCGCAGTTCTTGGCCCTTAAGCTTGATGATTATCATAGGAAGCAAAATAAAAAAAACGGCCTTTGCAATTATGGGCTGGCCGAAAATTTCTATTTGCAAAGCTCTAATATTAATGACACTCTTCATCGCCCTGAGCGTCCATCCTGAAAACAGGATAAAACCAAGTACGCCCACAACTTCCACGACAGCGTAAATCCGTTTGAGTGTCTGCAACTTGTCCTGTGAACGAACCTGACCGGTCGCTTTTACCATCTTTGACAACTAAGGATCATTCCTTTGTCACCCCGGACTATTTCTTCCGGTGCGGCAGCAAACATTTCAAATAGATAAAGGCTTCGCTTAACAAATCAATCCTCATTGCCGGGCAGTTTCTGGATGGGAATCATGATCTCGGTCTTCATGCGGCCGTAGTCTCCGCTCATGACGTTGGTGAGAAACGTTTCGATGGGTCCTTCGCTGGCCATATATCCTTGTTTGATAATCCAAAGCTGAAGACCTTCATAGATAGGGCCTGGGTCAGCTTGACCTTCAGCTTTTATGGCAACTGCTACCTCGGCAGCCGACAGAGTCTTGACATCAGTCATTTCACCCAAGGTTCCGGCAAACTTCAGGGCCTCTTTGGCCACCGGTATGCGAATCTCCGTCAGCCAATGCTCACTCGATACAAGCTCAGGATTGTTCAAATAAGCGTATGAAACTGGCCCCTGCGGCGTTATGCCCTTTTGCCCAGCTAACGCAAACAGCTTGCCGGTAGCCAAACCTGTTTTGTCGTAACTGCCGCGATGAATCGTGTACAGAACTACCTTCTTGTCCACCTTGCGAATAGCGAACGAAGGTTTTTGGACAGCATATTCCGCGCAAACTATAACCCCCATTGCAGCCACTAAACCAATCGCCAACAATGCAAATCGCCACGTTCTTACCTTACTCATCGCGATCTCCTTTCAACAATTTAGTTACTCATTTTGTCAACTTTCTGCTTCAGCTTCATTTTGCAAAAAGGAACTTATTGTCTCTATGACTCTTCGTGGCCTCCCATGATTTGCTTAAGAGCAGCAGTGTACTCGTTAAAAGCGTGCCGGCCTTTTCCCGTGGCACTGATAAATGTGCGCGGCTTACGTGCGATAAAGGTTTTCTCAATCTTGATGTAACCCGCGTTCTCGAGCTTAGTCAAATGAGCGCCGAGGTTGCCGTCCGTGAGGTTCAGGATTCTTCGCAAATACACAAAATCGACCTGCTCATCAGGGTCGAGGGCCAGCACTGATGACATTATTTGCAGCCTGACCGGCTGGTGTATAATGTTGTCCAGCTTAGCCATTTTTATCTCCAGCAGAATCGAAGATATAGGCCGGCCCCCAGAAGTACACCGCCCGCTGTCACCGCCATCCACAAGCAATAGTAGCTCAGCGGAATCAGGTAAAAGCCAATCAAAGTCAGGCAGGTCACCACAGCCCCCAACCAGATCATATAGGAACTCGCAGACCAGATCCCAATCACAATATAGGCGAACATGATGGTGGTGATAATAAAGGCGTTCACCTGTATTCCCGTGCGGGGAACCAATATGCTCAGCCAGATGAAAATGTAGGCAAATAGCGATATCCAGAACCAGAAGATACGCCAACCAAGCTTCTTAGCAGCCGAAAACTTTGTGGGGTTGCCTAAACGGAATTGTTGCCTGCAGACCAAAACCGTGATAATAGTGCCTATTCCACACAGCGTTGTCCATATATGAAAGGCCCGAGCAACAAAAAAATGGGTTCCAATAAAGGCTGTGACCCAGATCAAGCCCCACAAAATCAGCAGGCCACTATCATAGCTGGAAGCAATAGATTTACGCGTGTGGTTTTGGACAGTGTCGATCTGGTTCAAGAATTCTTTAGCGTCCTGTCGTGATATGTCCATGCCAGAATCTCCTCAATTGGCTAAACGACATAGAGTACTCTGTGTTTTAGAGTAATGTACGTAACTTACGATTTCCTGCAAGCAAAAAAACTGGGTTTCTTTGATTTTTTTTTGCCAAACCGATACAGTGGCTTGGTCAACTTTCATAAGTGCTTTCTGACAAAGGCGTTGAAGCAAACTATGTCCTGGCGGTTTTTCCCGGCCTATCGAATTTACTGCTCTTTGCCATGCGGATGTGAGTGGTTGTCATCTTTTCGGTTCGCTCCGAACCGGATGAAGTCCCCGGACTGTGAAATGCAAGTACGGCCGGGTACGTGCCGTTGCCTTGATTAGCCAGATTCTCAACTCCGCTCCGAAGGATACCGATCATCCGCGGCGCGACAGAGTGCAAGTAATATGAAATTAGAGCACATAATCGTGCTCTGTGCCTGACGACAGCTTACATATGTATAAAATGGTTTGAAAATTTACTTGTTTTGCTTAAACTGTCCGAATTGTATTTAGGGAAAAGTTTCGCCCGTTTGCAGGACGAAAAATTGACCGAGTTTAAAATTGAGCCGGCAGCAAGAATAATGCGTCTCTGTAGCGAACTTCAAGTCTACCTGCAGATGCACGAGAGCTTACTTTGCAGCGAGCCAGTTATCGGCTAAATATTTCAAATCAGCAGGGTCCACGATCCCGTCATCTGTAAAATCGGTTCCGGCGGCGCACCAGAAACTGCTGTCGATTCCGAGCCAGCGTGCGGCAAAGATGGCAAAATCCGCAACCCCCACTGTATCATCACCATCAAAGTCTCCTATAACGAATTGCCAGGCTAATTTAGGATAATCTTGCCCCTCACAGATGCTCCAGATATCCTCGGTCCCGTTTACGCTCTCTGTCACAAAATCCCAGCCGGCATCAAGAAATGTGCTGGCGTCATGCATTTCGGCTGTGGTCTTGCCCGTGCCGCCGTCGCTGGCTGATTGGCCGCTGGTCTCGATATCCCAAAAGGACGCAATTACAAAGTCGTAGTAACAGCGTCCTACCAGGCCGCCAGTATGGTCACCGCCGCTGACGCTGCCCGTGCCCGTCGCATAGCAGCCCGTAACGGTGCCGCTGTTGAATCCTACCAGGCCGCCGGTATGGGTCTCGCCGGTAACGGTGCCGGTAGAGTAGCATTCGGTGACGGTGCCGCCGTTAGAGCCCAGCAGGCCGCCAGTATCGCGGTTGCCGGTAATGGTGCCGAGCGAATAGCAGTTGGCGACGGTACCATCGTAGCTGCCTCCTGCCAGGCCGCCAGTACGGTAGTTGCCGGTAACAGCGCTGGTCGAATAGCAGTTGGCGACGATGCCCTCATTGTATCCCACGAGACCGCCAGTTTCGTGCTCCCCGGTAATAGCGCCGGTTGAATAACAGTCCTTGACGGCACCAACGTTGTATCCCAACAGGCCGCCGGTCCAAGCGTTGCCGCCAACGATGCTGGCCGAACAACAGTTGTCGATCATACCACCGTCGTTGTATCCCACGAGGCCGCCAACAAAGTTATAGCCGGTGAGGGTGCCGGTCGAAGAGCAGTCGGCGACCGTAGCATCGGTAAGATAGCCCACCAGTGACCCCATGAAGCCTCCAGACCGGGCTTCAATGCTCGTGTCAATCAAGGCCAGATTCTTGATCTCGGCGTTCGGACCGTCAACGCACCCGAAGAGCCCGGTGTAGGCTGCACTCGGGCAAGTATAGCTGAAGTTCGCGATGGTGTGACCGTTGCCGTCAAACACACCGGTAAATGGCATATTGTCCCGGCCGATGATATTGAATTGATCAGCCGTATACGCGCTCAGATCGATATCGGCCATCAGCATGAAGCGCGCATTCCACTGGCACGGATACAAACCGATGAGATTCAATCCCTCGGGCGTATAGATCAGGTAAGGGTCATTCTCCGTGCCGTTACCCGCCAGAGAGTCCGACAGCGGCATCGCCACAATTGGCTCACCTGTTTGGTCTTCCCACGACAGCCTGGGATAATCGTTTCCCTCATCAATCGTCCATATTCCCTCGTTGCCACATGCGGCCCAGCTAAAGAAGGTGCTTGCCATTTGCATCTCGGCTGTGGTCTTGCCCGTCCCGCCGGCACTATCCTGTTGCCCGCTCGTGTCGATATCCCAGAAGGATCCAATGACATTGTTGGCCCGGCCGCCTCCCACCAAGCCGCCGACGTCGCTGCCGATGACGGGACTGTTCGAATAGCAGTTGCGGACGATGCCGAGGTTGCCTCCCACGAGACCGCCGGTTTCGTCCTGCCCGCCAACGACGCCGGCCGAATAGCAACTGACAACAGTGCCGCCATCGAGATTATAACCTATGAGGCCGCCCACGTGGGAATAGCCGACAACGGTGCCGGTCGAATAACAAAGCATGATGGCGCCGCTATTGGATCCTACCAGGCCGCCAATATTGTGGTCGCCGACAACGGTGCCGGCCGCGCAGCAATTGGCAATGGCCCCGCCGTCATTGTAGCCCACCAGGCTACCGATCCCGTTAGAGCCTGAGACGACGCAGGTCTCCACGCAACAGTTCGTGATCGTTCCACTGGCAAGATAGCCCACCAGTGGGCCCACGTAATTTCCAAGCCGGATATTAATACTTGTGCGAATCAAGGTCAGATTTTTGATGGTGGCTTTGGGATCATCAACGTATCCAAAGAGGCCGCTGCCATCTACGTTTGTGCAAGTGTAGCTGAAGTTGGCGATCGTATAACCGTTGCCGTCAAAGACGCCCATGAAAGGGCGCCACCGGTACATGCCGATGATGTTAAATTGATCGCTCGTGTACTCGCCAAGATCGATATCCGCCATGAGCTTGAAGTGCTTATCCCAATCGCACACGCCCGAGCCAATGAGATTCAACTCTTCCGCGGTGTAGATCAGGTAAGGGTCATTCTCCGTGCCGTTACCTTCCAAAAAGTCGGACAGCGATATTGCCACAATTGGCCGGCCTGCTTGGTTTTCCCACGACAGTCTGGGGTAATCGTTTCCCTCGTCAATCGTCCAGGTTGCCTCCTCTCCGCACGAGTCCCAGCTATAGAATGTACCTGCCATTTTCATCTCGGCTGTGGTCTTGCCTTCACCGCCGACACTATGCCGCTGCCCGCTGGTTTCGATGTCCCAGAAGCATCCGAAGATACGCATACGCGAGCCGTCTCCAACCAGCCCGCCGACATCCTCGTTAC
>Ga0180434_10007386_pt1 | contig 12384 bp, 9 predicted proteins | sample SS_ome_7_FD_132453 | JGI IMG/M metagenome (GOLD analysis project Ga0180434, IMG submission 132453) | Hypersaline lake sediment archaeal communities from the Salton Sea, California, USA - SS_1_D_2 metaG | ecosystem: Environmental > Aquatic > Non-marine Saline and Alkaline > Hypersaline > Sediment... | reverse complement strand
AGGTTCGGCTGGTACCGCTTGATAAGAGCAAGCATTTCGAGAACGCGCTAGTTTGGATGAACGACCCGGAGACGACCAAGTGGCTGTTGGTTGGCGATCTACCGATCACCCGGCTGGTCGAGGAGGACTTCTTCGAGAAGGCCATGCGACCCGACTCTACGCAGGTGAGCTTCGCGATCGAGACGCTGGATGGAGAGCACATCGGCTTCTGCGGGCTGTTCGGCATCGACTGGAAGCACGGAACCACACAGAGCGGCACCGTCATCGGCCCGCAGCAGTTCCGTAGCCGCGGCTATGGCACCGACGCGCTCAAGGTACGCATACGCTACGCCTTCGAGGTCCTCGGCCTGCGCCTGTTGCTGACCGAGGCGATGAGCGAGAACATCGCATCACGCAAAGCGCTGCAGAAAGCTGGCTACCGCGAGGTCGCCGAGATCCCGAAGCGCTACTGGCGACGCGGAGCACACCGCGACGTCACGCTGTTCATCCTTCCTCGCGATGATTGGGATCCCTGATCGCACCACCCTCCGGACCCTCAGCCGGCGGGCGCCAGCGGTGGTAGTCCTCCAGCGTGTCGATATCCGCCAGCAATCGCTCGTCGTGCCACGCGTGGCGGACGACCGCCTCGCCACGCTCACGCAGCAACCAGTTCAACCCATAGCCCGGCGGAATCCGCTCGACCTCCGCCACCAGGCACCGCGGCACGATCAGCGGGTGACCGCCTCTGCCACCAACCTCCGGCAGGTGAATCCCCTCGGGATTCGCCCGCCAAGCCTCCCACAGCATGATCACCAGCTCCCGCGAGACCCCGAAGACATCGACCGGGTGTACGCAAAGCGGACCCTCTGGCGCGGCCAGCGCCCTCATCCCCAGACGGACGCTCGTAATCATCTCTGCCTCGGAGTCTGGGTTGACAACGATCTCGACGTCGTCCGGGAGCGCTTGCCGAACCGCACGATCATTCCGCGGGTTAACCACCACCACCCGTTGCCGGACGCACGGTAGCGCAAACTGCTCAACCACATGGCCCACCAGCGTCGTCGGCCCCCAGGACAATGCCGCCTTGTCACAGCCCAAGCGGCGCCCCACACCCGCCGCCAGCACCACGACCCCCAACCGCTTTTCCGGCTGCATACCCACTCTCCCGTCAACGGTGTCACCGTTCGGCGTAGGGCTACATTCTTGCAGATCGCACGCAGCAACAGAAGGGTCCTAACTGCTCCCCATAATCCTCCGCGCCCGGCCGAGCTGCTGCCGCCCCCAGCGGTTGGCTAGTATGCCGCCCTGCCCCGATCACTACCGGAAGCGCTCCCAGCCGGTGAAATGCGGCACCGCCACCCCCAAACATCCATGTTGCGGGAGCCGACCTACAGGCCGCTGCACCACCTCAAGAGTTAGAGTCCACACCCCATAACTGCCCAGGCCCCACTTGGCGCGCGTGACGGCGGCGCCTACCCTCACCTCAGTCAATCCCTCCCGACGGCTGCTACCGCACGTCAGGCTTGGGCGAACTCCTCGCCGGCAAGAGGGCAGCAGTCAGGAGAGGCAGGGCTAACCGGGACGGAGGCATCCCGCAAGTAGTGCTCACGGCAACTGCATCGCGCAGAGACGGCGTCACCGAACTAGCGAGACTCCATGGTAACCAGCGCCGACTTCTCCTGGAACGCGTTCCTGGATGCCATCCGCACCAGGTTCCCTGAACTGTATCGCACTTGGTTTGCGGACCTGCCGCCGGCGAAACTCGACGCCGGCCAGCTCCTCGTCTTTGTCGATGACCCAGTGAAGCTCGCCTTTCTGCGCGACACCTGCACGGCTGCTTTCGGCCAGACCGCTATGACTCTGACCGGTCACCTCATCTCGGTTCGCTTTGCCGCGCCTCAGAACGAGGACCAAACTACCCTCCGCACCAGCCTGCCCAGGACGCTCACCCAGACGCCACTCAGCCCGGACTATACCTTCGAACAGTTTGTCGTGGGCCCATCGAACCGCCTCGCTCATGCCGCCGCCCGAGCGGTATGCGCGCAACCCGGCTCGCTCTACAACCCACTCTTCATTCATGGATCGTCGGGGCTGGGGAAAACGCACCTCCTTCAAGCCACCTGCACCGAACTGCTAGCGCACAACGCCAGCGACCAGATGGCGTATGTGTCGTGCGAGGTCTTCGTAAATGACTTTGTCCGTGCGATTGAAACCGGACGCCTCACAGAATTCCGCAGCCGCGCTCGCCAAGCCGACGCCCTCGTCGTCGACGATGTGCAGTTCCTGGCCAACCGTGAATCCAGTCAAGAGGAACTCTTCCACACATTCAACGTCCTCTACCAGCGTCGCAAACAGATCATCCTCTCAGCCGACTCGCCCCCTAGCCATATCCCCACCCTCGAGGACCGTCTGGTCAGCCGGTTCAACTGGGGGCTCGTCACGCAGATCGATCCACCCAACCGCGAGACCCGCCAAGCCATCCTTCATAAGAAGGCCTCCCTGCGCGGCTGGGAAATCCCGGATGAACTGCTTGACTACATCGCGAGCTCCCTTGAGTGCAACGTTCGCCTACTCGAAGGCGCGCTAACCAAGCTCATGTCAGAGACGCAGATCGGGGGCAAGCCCCTGACACTCGGCACGGTGCGTGAAGTCCTCGCTCACTTCAACAGCCGACCTGCGCGCCACCTCCAGGTCGGCGACATCCTCGAAGCCGTGTCCAAGCATTTCAGCATCCGCCTGCCTGATCTCATCGGCCGCAAGCGCTCCCGATCAATCAGCCACCCACGCCAAGTCGCCATGTACCTTGCCCGCAAGCTCACGCCACTGAGCCTTGAAGAAATCGGTGTTCACTTCGGCGGCCGTGACCATTCAACCGTCCTCCACGCGGAGCGCGTAATCGAAGCCGCCCGCCTCAAACACAAGCCGGCGGCAGATACACTGGCAGAATTGACAAGCCAGCTGTTAGCCCACCGTTGACTAAGCTCAGCAACGGCCCGTGCCAGGTCAACACGCCCACAGGCACCGACCATTCGCCCCTCACGCAGGCGCAAACTGTCAGCGAACCGAACTCCTGTCAACAACCGGGTTCCGGTACTGGCAAGTACCGCGCACCACCAAGGCACGCTCCCAACTGAGCTTACCGCGTGCGCAGACGCGCCTCTGACCAAACGAACAGCCCCAGGGAATACGACGAAGAGTTCTCCTATGCTCGCTCTCTCTATTAGTTGGGTGGCTGCTTGTTGAAGGCCGAGGTGGGAGCGTTTCCAGCGGGAGACTGGTAGCGGTAGGGGGTGAAAGCGGGTATAAAGAGTCGGCTTCGGGAAGGGCGTGCTGCACGCTGGGGTTCAGCCTTCGGGGCGAGCTGGGAGAGGTGAGTGGCTGTGCGGAGGGAGGCTGTTGTCGGTAGCGAGTGGAGCTGAGTTTGATGAGAACGATTCTTCCGAGACAGGCTTTTCAGGATGCCCTTACCGCGGTCGCCACATTGACGGGTAGCCGGACCGCGCGCCCGATTCTGGGGTGCGTGAGCCTGATGGCGGAGGGGAGTCAAGTGGAGGTGAGCGCTACGGATGGTGAGGCGGGACTCCGGCTAGGCCTGCCGGCGCTCGCGGTCGAGGAAGCTGGCAGAGTAGTTGTGGCTGCCGACCGACTGCTACCAATTGTGCGCGAGCTGGAGGATGTAGAGGTTTCATTGGAGGCGGATGGGCAGTACTGCGTTATCCGCGGCGAAGGCAGCGAGTTCCGTATCTTTGTAATGGACCCGGCTGACTTCCCACCAGTGCCGGAGTTTGAAGATGAGCCGGATATGGTCATTAGTGGGGCTGAGCTACGGCGAATGGTCAGCCTGACGCTATACGCGGCGGCGCGCGAGACGAGCCGCTATGCGATTAACGGGGTCCTATGGGAGAAGCGTGGGAAGCGGCTGTTCGTCGTGGCGACCGATGGACGTCGGCTGGCGCGGGCTGGGGGCACGGTGCTGGGTTTGGGGAGCGCGGATTTTGAGGTGGTAATCCCGGCGAAGGCCATGAGTGTGTTTGAACGCGTGTTCGGGCCGTCTGGGCAGGAGGAGGATTGGAACGTTGATGTGAGGGTGATGCCCAACCAAATCGTGCTGCGCGCGGGTGAGCGGGTGCTGTCAACGGTTCTGCTGGAGGGGAGCTTCCCAAAATACGACGATGTAATCCCCAAGGAGCGCACGCGGCGCGCCCGGGTCCGGCGCGATTTGCTGCTGGGAGCGGTCAGGCGCGCGGCCCTGCTGACAACGGAGGAGTCGCGCGCTGTAAAGCTGGCGTTCGAGGGCGAGGCGTTGGTCATTACCTCACAGTCCCCGGAGCAGGGTGATGCACGCGTTGAAATCCCCATCGGTTACGAGGGCGAGGCGCTAACCATTGGCTTCAACCCGGTATTCCTCAACGACGCGCTCCGAGTAGTGCCATTTGATGAGGTTCTACTGGACCTCCACGAGAGCTTCCGGCCGGGCGTGCTGTGCGGGGAAGATAAGAACGAGTTCCTGTATGTGGTCATGCCCGTTTCGCTTTCGCGCTGAATGCTATTGGGGCGGCTGGAGATGACGAACCGGCAGTACTACCAGCTGGTGCAGAACTACCGCCGGCGCCGGGCACGTCCAGCCGTCGATGGCCGCGTGGAGGCCTGGTTCCTGCGGAGAGCGGCACGCGAGCTGCGGCAACGGGCCATGGCGCAACGGGCATTGGAGCGAGTTCTGCCGGCGAGGTGGCTGAAGGCAGTGCGGGTCGAGATCGTGAAGGAAGGTGCGGTTACGATCGCAGTTAGGGATGTCGTGATCGGCGCGGAGATGCAGCGGGATCGCGTGCGGCTGCAAAGGGAGTTGGGGCGCACGGTGCGTGGGCTCCGGCGCGTGCACATCAGCCTGGCGGCGGGCAGGGGGTAGCGCTGGGCCAAGCTGCGGTTGGCAGGGGCTGTGGGGTGTCCACGGTAGAGGGGGAACAGGGGGCCGTTGAGCGGCTGGTGGGGCGCCCGGGAGGTGTTTGAGGTATCGGATCGGGGGTGCGTGTGCGATGAAATGACTAGGCCAGCAGAGCCATCCGTCTACGATGAGAGCAAGGTGCAGGTGCTTGAAGGCACCGAGCATGTCCGCAAGCGCCCGAGTATGTACATCGGTGACACGGGCGTGTACGGGCTGCACCACTTGATTTACGAAGTCATCGACAACTCGATCGACGAGGCGATGGCGGGGGCGTGTGAGAATATCGCCGTGACCATCAAGGCCGACGGCAGCGTCAGTGTTGAGGACGATGGTCGCGGCTTTCCGGTGGGTATCAAGGAAGCGTACGGAATGTCGGCGCTGGAGCTGTGCCTGACCAAGCTGGGCGCCGGAGCCAAGTTTGACCGTGACTCGTACAAGGTCTCGGGGGGCCTGCACGGGGTGGGCGTGAGCGTGGTCAACGCGCTGTCGGAACGCTGCGAGGTTCAGACCCGCCGCGACGGCAAGGTTTGGGTGATGGGCTTCGAGTACGGGAAGACTACCCGGCCGCTCGAGGCGATCGGTGATACTTCCAAGAGCGGGACGCTGGTCGAGTTCAAGCCGGATGCAAGTATCTTCCCGGGAGTCGAGTTGCAGCTGGATACGCTCAGCCGTCGGCTGCGGGAGCTGGCCTATCTGAACTCGGGGCTTCGGATCGTGCTCACCGATGAGCGCAGCGATGTCTCTGAGAGCTACTATTTTGAGCACGGGATCCGGCAGTTCGTCGAGCATCTTAACGAGGGTAAGAATGCCCTGCACCGGGTGGTCTATTTCACGCGCGAAGATCGTGGGCAGCGCCTGATCTGCGAAGTGGCGCTCCAGTATACCGATGGGTATCACGAAAACGTCCGGTCGTTCGCCAACAATATCAATACGGTCGAGGGTGGTACGCACCTCTCCGGCTTTCGTAGCTCGCTCACCCGGTGCCTCAACAGCTACGCGCGCAAGAGCAATCTGTTTAAGGCGAATGATCCGACGCCGACCGGAGATGACATCCGCGAGGGGCTGACCGCGATTATCTCCGTGATGGTGCCGGAGCCGCAGTTCGAGGGTCAGACCAAGACCAAGCTGGGGAACAGCGAGGTGGGGACCTTCGTCGAGACCTCGATCAACGAGGCCCTGGGAGCCTACCTCGAGGAGCACCCGGCCGAAGCAAAACGCATCGTGGGCAAGGCTACTCAGGCTGCTCAGGCGCGCGAAGCGGCGCGGAAGGCGCGCGAAACGGCGCGCAAGTCGGCGATGTCGGGTGCCGGCTTGTCGCGCAAACTGGTCGACTGCTCCAGTCGCCGGGTGGAGGAAACCGAGCTGTTCATCGTCGAGGGTGATTCGGCTGCCGGTTCCGCCAAGGGTTACCGCGACGCGCGGACGCAGGCGATCCTGCCGATCCGCGGCAAGATTCTGAATGTCGAGAAGGCCCGTTTGCACAAAGTCTTCAGCCACGAGGAGATCCTCGAGATCATCAAGGCCCTCGGCACCGGCATCGGGACCGAGGAATTCGACCTTTCCCGGCTGCGCTACGGCAAGGTGATCCTGATGACCGATGCGGACGTGGATGGCTCGCACATCCGCACTCTGCTGCTGACCTTCTTCTTCCGGCACCTGCGCCCGCTGATCGACAACGGGGTGATCCATATCGCCCAGCCCCCGCTGTACCAGCTGCGTAAAGGCAAACAGGCCGAGTACGTGCTCGACGACGGGCAGCTCAACGCGCGGCTCACGCAGCTTGCCCTGGAGGAGATCGCGCTGGAGATCAGCCGGCCGAATGCTGAGCCGATCGAGCTCGGGCAGGCCGCGACGGCGGAGCTGTTCGGGCTGCTTGAGAAGATCGACCGGCAGGCCAAGGTCTTGGCCCGCCGCGGAATCCAACTGCGCGAGTTCATCGACCAATGGTACCGAGATGGCCGGCTGCCAGTCGTGCGCGCGCTGTTCAACGGCAGGGAATCGTTCTTTTACGCCGAGGCGGAATTCGAGGAGTTCCGCCGCGAGCGCGTCACCGCCGGGAAAGACCTCGTCAAGAACGAGCTGTCGGAGGCGCGCGTTCTGCAGACCTGCCTGGCCGAATTGCCGGACTTCCACTGCGATGTCTCGGATCTGTTTCTCAAGCGTGAGGAGCAGGTTACCGGCGAATTGACACCCGCGATCTTTGTCCTCAAGCACGGGGAGGGCCAGCGGATGGAGCTGGACAATCTCATGGGGCTGCTGGCGGGGGTGCGAAGCATTGGGGCGCGCGGCTGGGAAATCAAGCGGTTCAAGGGGCTCGGCGAGATGAACAAGGACGAGCTGTGGAAAACCACCATGGACCCGAAGAACCGCGTTCTGCGCCAGGTCATGGTCGGTGAGCCGGGTGCCGACCCCGAGCAGGCCGGCATTGACGCCAGCGAGGCCGACCACATCTTCAGCATCCTGATGGGTGAAAATGTCGAATCGCGGCGGGGCTTTATCGAGGAAAACGCGATCCACGTCAAAAACCTCGATATCTGACCGGTCGGCGGTACAATCATGTCAGGTAGCCTCCCTGGATGAAGGAGGATCGCGATGGGCAAGCTCGTGAAAGTCCTTATCGTGGTCGCCATCATTGCGGTCGTCGGTTACATACTTGTGAATCGCAGCGGCGATTCGGGCCGGGGTCAAACCGCCGGTCCCGAGCAGCCCGACGAGCGGCCGCGCCTGGAAGAGAAGTACGGGTTTACCAGCGAAATGGTGGGTGACTGACCGCGGCCGGGCTCGATTGCCGCCGAGCCGCTGGGAAGATAGCGCAGGTGTTGGCGCGCCGAAGTGGCGGAACTGGCAGACGCGCGGGATTCAAAATCCCGTCCTGGCAACAGGGTGAGGGTTCGAGTCCCTCCTTCGGCATTCTGCATGATCTCCCGCGATCCAATGGCTTTGCTCCCGGCAGGTGGACCGGGGATGTTAGAATGTATCGCGTTGGCGGTTGGCTTGGGTGCCGGAGGTACGCGTTAATGCGATGGTTGCTGAGCTTTGCGGGAGTGCTGTGGGTTGTGCCCTGGGCGTTCGCGCAGCCGGCGGGTGCGATCCAGTGGTCGCAGAAGGTTGAGCAGAGCGTCGCGCAGGCGCAGCAAACCCGGCAACCGCTCATGTTTTGGGTCCTCGGCCGCAGCGATAGCCGCGATAAGCGGGTCGAACGCGACCAGCGGCAAGCCTTTCGTGATCCGCTCGTGCTGGAGATGTCCACGCGTTTCGTCCCGGTCAGGCTGTCCCGCAGCCGCTACCGTGACCTGCTCGAGAAATGGAACCTCTCGCCAAAAACGAACCTTGAAATTGTCTTTGTGACGCCTGATGGCGAGAAGATCGACACGCTGGCGCCGCAGGGCGTGCGTCAAGCCGATGTGCTGGCCAGGAAGATGATATTGGTCTACCGGCACTATCGGCAAACGCTCTTCGAACGGGAGCTCAAGCCCAAGCTGGAGGATGAAAGCGCGCCCGACAAGGACCTCGAGCAGGCCCTCAAGCTGATCACGCAGTTCGTGATTCTGACCGCCGACCAGAGCGTGATCGGTCTGCTCGAGCGCCCATCATTGAGCGAGAGCGTTCGTAAAGGGGTGTACGAGGCGCTGGCGGCCCTGTCGACACCGGCAAGTGTCGAGACCCTGCTGGAGCGGGCCGCCGAGGATGAGCGCGCGGCGGTCGCGCTCCTGGGTTGTACGCCGGACGCGGCCGAGCGAATGCTCCCGGCCTTGGAGGGTGATGATCCCGCGTTGAGTCTGGCGGTCTACCGGGCGGTCACGCGGATCTGCCGGCTCCGCGACGTGAAGGCAGACAAGTTCTGGCAGGGCCGCTACCAGGTCGTCAAGCAAAAGGAGATTGACCGGGTGCGCCGGGACGTCACCGCCGTGGCCGAACGCTGGAGGGAGCGCTATGCCGAGTATCGTTGATCTGCGAAGCGATACGGTCACACGCCCCTCGCTCGGGATGAAGCAGGCGATGATGTCCGCCGAGGTCGGCGACGATGTGCTGGGTGACGACCCGACCGTGATCGAGCTTCAACAGCGCATGGCTGGCTTGTTGAAGAAGGAGGCCGCGTTGTTTGTCCCCTCCGGGACGATGGCGAACCAGCTCGCGATCCGCGCGGTCTGTGAGCCCGGCGACGAGATCATCCTGCACGAATCCACGCACAGCTACAACTTCGAGACCGGAGCCGCCTCGGCGCTGGCTGGTTGCAGCATCCGCCCGGTCTCCGGCGAGCGCGGCGTGTTCGCCCCGGGAGCCGTTAGGAACGTCTACCGGCCATTTGGCGACCATTTCGCGCGCTCACGCATGGTGATTGTGGAAAACACGAACAATCGGGGCGGCGGGAGCATCTGGCCGCTGGAACGCATGCTCGACATTCCGAAGGTGGCGCGTGAGCTGGGCCTGCACCTGCACCTTGACGGCGCCCGGCTGTGGAATGCCTCCGTCGCCAGCGGCCGGGAGCTGCACGAGTATGCCGCCTGCGCTGATACTGTGTCGATGTGTTTTTCCAAGGGTCTGGGGGCGCCGGTCGGTTCGATCCTGGTCGGTCCGAAAGCGTTGATCGAACGGGCCCACCGCTTCCGCAAGATGTACGGCGGGGCGATGCGGCAGGCCGGGATTCTGGCGGCGGCGGCGCTGTACGCGATCGATCACAACATCGAACGCTTGGCCGAGGATCACGCGAACGCCCGCCGCCTGGCCGAGGCGATCGCGCCCTTGCCGGGGATTCGGCTCGACCCGCGCCGGGTGGAGACCAACATTGTGATCTTCGAGGTCGAGCCGCGACTCGGGAGCGCTGCGCAGGTCGTGCAGCGCCTGCGCGACCGTGATGTGTGGATGCTGGCAACCGGGCCGACCAGCATCCGTGCGGTGGCGCATCTCGACGTTTCGCGCGCTCAGATCGATCGCGCCGCGGAGGCCTTTCGCGAAATCTGTGCCGAGGCCGAGCGGCGATGAGAATCAGCGGGTTGCATCGCTGGCCGGCTGCGCCTCGGGCGGCGATTGCTCTGCAAAAGCAACTGGCACCACGCGTGCGCCTGATGCCCGCGCCCGGCAACGTCCGCCTCTTCGCTGGCGCCGACGTCGCCTTCTCATCCGACGGCACGCAAGTCGTCGCCGGCGTTGTAGTCTGGGATGCTGAGGCAGACGCGGTCGTCGAGCAGCGCGTGGCCTGGGCCGCGTGCCGGCTGCCCTATATCCCCGGCTTGCTCAGCTTCCGTGAGCTGCCCGGCGTGCTCGGCGCTCTCCGCAAGCTGCAAACCGAGCCCCAGGTCGTGCTCTGCGACGCCCAGGGCTTGGCCCACCCGCGCCGCCTGGGATTGGCGTCTCACCTGGGTCTCTGGCTGGAGCGGCCGACCGTGGGCTGCGCCAAGTCACGGCTGTGCGGCGACCACCGCGAGCCGGGCGCCCGGAAAGGTAACCAAGCCGAACTGTGGCACAACGGTGAGCGGGTTGGCACCGTCTTGCGCACGCGCGACAAGGTCAAGCCGCTTTTCGTCAGCCCCGGCCACCTCTGCGACCACGAGTCGGCTATCCGTCTCACGCTCGCCGCCGCCACACGCTACCGGCTCCCGGAACCGACGCGGCTGGCGCATCAATTGGTTACGCGGAGTCGATAGGGGGGTCGATGGGAAAGACGGCGCGGGTCGTTTTCATCAATCCAGCAACAAGGACCGCCGTCGCGGCCGCCAACTGCTCAATGACGTGGAAAAGCCGAACACCGCCAGCCCGGCGGCGATGAGCAGCGCGAAGTACGAGCCCTGGACGTACCAGGCGTCCAGGTTGGCGGTGATCGGGAAGCGCTCCAGCAGCAGCATGTAGAACCCGGCGATCATCACGGCCAGCAGCCCGAAGCGCACCAGCACAAAAATGATGGCCGCCGTGAGCATGCCGTAGACCGCCGCGTTCACATATATGTTTCCCCCGGGCTGCAGCGTGATTAGTGTGCTGACTCCGGTCAGAATTATGAACAGGGCTACCACTCCCAGCCGGCGGCTGCGTATCAGCACCAGCAATAGTAGCAGCAGCAGCAGGATCGCCATCGGCACCAGCACCGCCATCGTCATAATTTGCAACAACTGGGCCAGGTCGTACCGCAGGCCCAGGAACGACAGATTCGAAACGGCTGCCGGGCGTGGCGGCGGTGCTCCAAACAGCCCCGGCGCGAAGTACAACATCGCCGTCAGCAGCACCCCGAAAATCCCGAACAAGCCTCCGATGAGGATGTCCCGCCCAACGACCGGGTCGCGAAGCCGGCTGGCCAACAACCGATTCCACGAGATCAGAATCTCCGGCCGGCGCTGGCGAACGTACGGCTCGAACGAGATGTACAGCACCCAGCAGATCCCCGCGGCCACGAGACTGCGACCGGCGGCCACGGCCAGCAGCTTCAGCTCCTCGAGCGCCTCGGTCACATGATTAGCCCGCAACACCCAGGCTGCCATCAATGCCGCTGCGACGAAGAGTGCGACGCGGCCTGCTCCGCGCCGGTCGCCACGTCCCAGCACCAGGTTGCGCCGTGCGAGTGCCGCAGCTCCAGCCAGGGAGACCAGCAGCAGCAGGACGTTGATCAGGCGACTGGCTTGGAGTGCGGTGAGGCCAGCGCCCGGTCCATCGGGACTGGCGGGGAAGCGAAGCTCGAAGTAGAGCGGTTTGCCGTGAAATCCCGCCGCCTCGAGTCGAATATCGACCCCGGGGTCATCCACGCAGCGGCCCACCCAGGCCACCCGATGATCACAATACATCGGCGGGACCGTCTCGGGGTTTACCGGTCGAAAGCGCTGCGGATCGAGTCGGGCCTCCTGGAAGAGTTGCAACCAGTCGGGCGGGGCCGCCGCCGCCGCGAGTTCGCGTGCTGGTGGTACGGCGTGGAAGCGGATCAGTCGGCCGCGCGAGTCGAGCCGCAGGCTAACCATCCCGGGGACTAGGGGGGGCGGGTCGCTGAAGGTGACTGTTCCGAGCATATTGGTGGGGACGAGGTTGCGTGGGCTTTGGCGATACCAGAATTGCATTGCCGCTGGCCGGCCCAACGCCAGCCCGGCCCAGCGGGTTGATGACTGGCTGTCCTTCTCGATGTGGCTCAGATACGTTTCGTTGACGTCGAACCCGAAGGCCCAGTCGCCGGGCGGCTGCTGGTAGCCGAGCTTCCTGACGATCTCGCGGCTGCGATCGACGAGCACCTCCGGGGACTTGCTGAGCCGGACGAACCCATGCAGCTTGACGTGGTCGTTCAACAGGGGAAACGCGACGATGCCCAGCAGGATCACAATCAGACACGCCACGCTAACCGCGGGCGGGATTCCTTCTGCGGGTGTAGTGGCGGCAACGAGTTCAGGTGAGGGTGTCTCTCCGGCAGCCAATGCGGCCGCCAGCGGATCACCGCCGGGCAGCGCCTTCGCCACCTCCACCGGCGAGCTGGGCCGCAAGCCCGGGTCTTT
>Ga0180434_10007382_pt1 | contig 12390 bp, 9 predicted proteins | sample SS_ome_7_FD_132453 | JGI IMG/M metagenome (GOLD analysis project Ga0180434, IMG submission 132453) | Hypersaline lake sediment archaeal communities from the Salton Sea, California, USA - SS_1_D_2 metaG | ecosystem: Environmental > Aquatic > Non-marine Saline and Alkaline > Hypersaline > Sediment... | reverse complement strand
TCGCCAGTCGGCCGTACTGGTGGTTCGCGGAGATCGTGAACAGGTCGTCGCGGATGCGGAAGAGCGTGCCCGTGGTAGGACGGCTCGAACCCGCCCTTGCGGATGGCGGCGAGGAGGCGGCGTTTCGGCTCCTCCATGCCGCCGCCGACGAACGGTTCGATCTCCTGGAACCGGATGCCCGTCATCAGGGCGAAGAGGGTCATCGGCTGGCACTTCCCGGTCTCGGGGTGACCGAGGTCGAAGCCGCAGCCGGCCCGGGCGGCCAGGTCGCCGTCGCCGGTGCAGTCGACGAACACCTTGGCCCGCCAGGCCTCGCGGCCGGACTTCGATTCCGTGACCGCCGTGGTCAGGCGGCCGCCGTCGACGCCGGCGGCGACGATGCGGGTGCGGAGGCGGACGCCGGCGCCGGCCTCGGCCATCTTGTCCTCCAGCAGCAACTTCATGATCTCGGCGTCGAAGGCGAAGTTCGGGCCGCGGCGCGGCACGTAACTGCCGCGGGCTTTCAGGTCCTGGATGAGTTCGGCCATGATGCCGCCCTTGCCCGCGGCGTCGATGACCCAGCAGAGGAGGCCGGCCGTCCACGTGCCGCCGAGGCACCCGTCGGTCTCGATGAGGCGGGTTCGTGCGCCGGCCCGTGCGGCGGCCAGGGCCGCGGCGATGCCCGCCGGCCCGGCGCCGGCCACGAGGACGTCCGTCTCCTCGACGACCGGCACATCGCGGCCCGCTTCTTGGTAAGTCGTTGTGGATGCAGGGCTTGCGCCGACCGTGTGGGGCAGGCCGGCGGCGGCGAGGCCCGCCGTCCCGAGAAACGTGCGGCGATTCATGGCGATCCTCCCGGGTTGTGTGATGCGCGGGGTGCCACTGGCGGCTTGCCCGCCAGTGCTTCCCGGCCATTCGCTTCGCTCATGCCCGGGCGTTGGGGCACCCGTCGCACGTCAGCCCGATCTCATTTCCGCGCCTGGTCGAAGGTCAGGACCTGGCCGTCCGCCAGAAGGCGCTCGCGCAGGCGCACATATGGCACGTCCTGGACCGCCAGGCCGCCGTCGATCGCCATCGCCGCCGCCGTTGCCGCCGACTGCCCCAGGATCATGAACACCGGCTCCATCCGGATGGACCCGTATGCGATGTGCGACGACGACACGCACACCGGCACAAAGAGATTCGTGCATTCGGTTTTCTTCGGCACGAGCGAGCCGTAGGCGATCTCGTACGGCCGGGGCGCCGGCACGCCGATGTCGCCCTCGTTCTGGACGTGCCCCTCCGCCGTGACGTACCGCTGCACGTTGTGGCTGTCCATCGTGTACGAGCCCATGCCGACGGAGTCGGGCACCTGGCGGCGGCACAGGCATTCGTGTTCGGTCATGACGAACCGGCTGACCATGCGCCGGGCCTCGCGGACGTAGATCTGGTGCGGCCAGTGGCCGTTGTCGACGAACTCGTCCTTCGCCAGGCCCCACCGGCGCATCCGGCGCTGCACGTCCGTCGGCACGCGCGGATCGTTGGCGATGAAGTACATGAGGCCCTTCTGGTACGTCTCGTGCTCGCGGACGATCTCCTCCCGCCGCGCGTACGAGGCGTCCGGGTAATCGTAGTTGTAACCGATGTTGTCCGTCGAGAACGGCCCGTGGTTGTTCGTGTCGGTCTTGCGGTTCGGGATGGGGTCGAACTTGTGGAACGTCTCGCGCCACCCGGCGTCGAAGATGCGGAGCAGGAGGGCGTACTGCCCGGGGTCGTAGCCGTCGGGCTTGGGGAAGGGCACGCGGTTCGCCGGCACGTCGGTCAGGCACATTCGGAAGCAGTACGCCTGGACCTTGTCGTCGGCGGAGCCGAACTCGCCCGGGGGCTCCGCGCTGATGCGCGGCAGGAGGCCGCTCTTCGGGTCGCCCGGCACGACGTACGGGTCGATCGGCTTCTCGAGCACGCCGAAATGGTGCCGGTGGTGCAGGACGCCCGTCTGGACGCCGTTCCACTTCTCGCCGTACGCCTCTTGCGATTCGCGGCCGACGGTGCAGGAGACGCCGGCGGCGGCCATCAGGTCGCCCTCGTAGGTGGCGTCGATGAACATGCGGCCGCGGTACGTTTTGCCGCCGAGCATCGTGACGGCGACGATGCGGCCGTCTACCATCGCGACGCCTCGCTTGCGGTCGAGCCGCCGGCCGCGGGCGACCGGCACCCCGGCCTCGCGGACGAGGTCCTCGAAGACCTGCTCGGCCACGTGGGGCTCGAAGGTCCACTGGGCGTCCTCGGCGGGGCGGTAACGGTCGTAGTCGCCGGGCTTCTGCCACCGCCACGCCTCGGGCTCGTCGTAATGGGCCTTGATGCGGCGGTAGACCTCGCGGCTGAGGCCGCCGATGACCGTCTTGTCGCCGGTGTCGGTCCAGCCGAGGCCGCCGCTCGACAGGCCGCCCAGTTGCTCATCCGGCCCGACGAGCACGACGGACTTGCCCATGCGAGCGGCCTGGACGGCGGCGGCGACGCCGGCCGACGTCCCGCCGTAGACGACGACGTCGTAGACGCCGCCGGGGGGAGCGGCGGGGCGGTCGGCCTGCGTCGTCGGCATGCATCCGGCACCGGCCGCCAGGGCGGCGGCCGCCAGGAACTCGCGGCGGGTGGGGGCGTAGGGCATGGGTTCCGCCTTTCGTAATATGGGCGCCGCTCGGGGTGCCCGAGTTTGTCATCCCGAGCGAGCGCAGCGAGTCGAGGGTTCTCGCCTCGCTGCGGTTCGAACGCGGGGTGGCATGCTTCCGCGACAGCGCGAAAGCCTGCCACCCCGCGCGTCAGCCCTTGTAATCGCGCGCGCAGCGGGCGCGCCAGTCGTCCCACATCTTCGCCAAGGCGGCCACGCGGTCGGGGTCCTGTTGCGCCAGGTCCTTCAGTTCACACCGGTCGGCCTCCATATCATAGAGTTCCCAGTCCGCCTTGCCGTGCTTGACAAGTTTCCACTTGCCGGCGCGGATGGCCTTCGAGGCGCCGAACTGCCAGTACAGCGCCTCGTGGCCCCGGCGGTCCTTGCCCTCGAAGAGCGGCCGGAGCGACTTCCCCTCCAGAGGCAGGACCTTGTGCCCATCATATTCCGATGGGTACTCCGCCCCCGCCACGTCGCAGAGGGTGGCCATGACGTCGATGATGTGCCCCACGTGCCGATCGATGCGGCCGCCCTCGGTGATGACGCGCGGCCAGGAGGCGACCAGCGGCGTGCAGATGCCGCCCTCGTGGTCCCACGCCTTGTACTTGCGGAACGGCGTGTTCGAGGCGTTCGCCCACGGCTTATCGACCGTCCGGTACGAGGGCAGCGGGCCGGGCGGGATGTCCGGCGTCTTGTTCACGTTCTCGGCGCACCCGCCGTTGTCCGACAGGAAGATGACCAGCGTGTTCTCGGCGCGGCCTAGACGGCGGAACTTCGCGAGCACCCGGCCGATGTTCTGATCCATCCGGTCGATCATGGCGGCGTAGACGGCCATCTTCAGGGCCCACGCGTCCTTGTCCTTTGCGTCCTTCCAGGGGGTGACGGAGGGGTCGCGCGGCGAGGGGTCCCAGTGGGCATCGGCGATGCCCATCTCCACCTGCCGTTTCCAGCGCCGCCGGCGGATCTCGTCCCAGCCCACCTTGTACGTGTCGCGGTAGCGGGCGATGTCCTCCGGCCAGGCGTGCAGCGGATAGTGCGGCGCCGTGTACGCCAGGTACAGGAAGATCGGCCGGTCCTCCTTGCCGTACTGGTCGAGATACTTGAGCGCATAATCGGTGAAGGCATCCGTGGTGTAGAAGTCCGGGTCCTCGGGCGTGTACGGCTGGTAGACCTTATCGTCGATGGCCCAGCGGCGCCAGCGTTTCCACTTGCGGCCGGGGGGCGGTTCGCCCTCGCGCTGCTTGCCGGGGTTCCAGAAGTTGCAGCACCCGTCGGCGAGGCCGAAGTAGCGGTCGAAGCCGCGCCGGACGGGGATCTCGCGCTGATGCCACTTGCCGGTCATGAGGGTCCGGTAGCCGGCGGCCTTCAGGACCTCGGCCAGGGTGACGCAGTGCTTCAGCGGGCGGGTGCCCACCTGCTGGTCGTACAGGCCCGTGAGGAGGCTGGCCCGCGTCGGGCCGCACTTGGCGTTGTTGTAGCATTGGGTGAACCGGATGCCGCGGCGGGCCAGGCCGTCGATGTGGGGCGTGCGGACCTCGCCGCCGTAGCAGCCGACGTCGGAGAAGCCCATGTCGTCGGCCATGATGAGGAGGATGTCGGGCCGGTCGTCCTTCTCGCCCGGTGCGCCGGCGGCCGTCTTCGTTTCGGCGGCGCGGGATGGGCGGGCGAGCGGCCCGAAGGTCGCCCCTGCGGCGGCGAGGCCGGCGGTGCGGAGAAACGTGCGGCGGTTCATGACGGTCCTTTCGTGTGGCACGCGGGGGGCTCTTTGCCGTTCGAGCCGGCTGCGGGAGCAGCCGGTCATCCGCCTCGGCCGAGGTCATCGACCCCGCCGGATGGTGATGACCCGCCGCTCCCGCGGCGGGCTCGAACGACGAGCACGCGCCTGCTCGGTCGGAATGACAAACCTTGCGCGGCGGGTGCGGAGACCCGCCGTGCTGCTCGCATGGCCCCGCCGCGCCGTCCGGCTACCCTTCCTTCAGCGCCTTGACGACGCGAGGCAGGAGGCGGCCGGGGTAGCCGCCCTGGCCCTTGGCGGCCTTCTCGATTTCGTCGGCGGCGGGTTTCGCCTTCGGCCCGAGTTGTTCCAGCACGTGGGCCGACAGAAGCCGCGTCTTCTCGCCGGGGGCCTTCAGCGCCTCGACCAGCCGCGCGAGGCCCGCCTCCGTCTCGCCCCAGTCCACCAGGGCATAAGCGGCGGCGACGGGGACCGACGCCGACTCATCCTTCACGAGCGCCCGGACCTTCTCCAGGATCTTGCGCGGCGGCGGGCCGTCCGCATGCGCCTGGTGCAGGCCGAGGACCGCCCAGTAGCGGACGGGTCCGGCCGGGTCCGACAGGGCCGCCAAGTACGCCTTCTCGCCCTCCTTCCAGCGCCCGTCGTAGGCCTTCAGGGCGAGGATGCGGTCAATCATGCCGCTCTCGTCAATCCGCTTCCGCCAGGGCGTCCTGGTCCCGCCCTTGCCCTTCATGCGGTTGAAGTCGCATTCGGGAATAAGGCCGACGTCGCCGATTTCCTTCATCTTTGCCAGGAGCGCGGCCTCCATCCGCTTGACGGTGTCGTGATACTTCGGGTCGCCGGTGAGGTTGTGGACCTCGTGCTTGTCGCGGGTGATGTCGTAGAGTTCGTGGACGGGCTTGGTGGGCTCGAAGAACTGCATCTGTGGCCCGTCTTTGAGTTTGCCCGCGGCGTGGAGCCGGCGCATCTCCCGGAGGATAGGCGTCCGGTCCATGTAGTTGATGTGCTGGGCGCGGGTCAGCCACGGCATGAAGTTGCGGATGTACTTGTACTTCTTGTCGCGCAGGGCGCGGATGCAGTCGTACGTCTCGTCCATGCGGTCGCGGGCGGCGTAGACGTACTCGGGTTCGGCGCCCTTCTGGGGGCCGAGGAAGGCCCGGCCCTGCATGTGGTCGGGAATCTCGACGCCCGCCAGGCTGAGGGCCGTGGGGGCGAAATCCAGGAACCGCGCGAACGCCGTCTCCACCGTCCCCGGGGCCACGGAGTCGGCCTCGCCCGCGCCGGCCCACTTGCGCCACTTCTCGGGCACGCGGACGATGAGCGGCACGCGGATGCCGGAGTCGTACACCCACCGCTTGCCGCGCGTCAGGCCCCACCCGTGGTCGCCCCAGAAGAAGACGATGGTGTCCTCGGCCAGGCCGTCCTCCTCCAGTTCCCGGAGCCGTCCATGATTTGCCCGTCCAGTTGCGACATGCGGTCGTAGTAGCACGCGATGTTCTGCCGGACGACGGGCGTGTCCGGATAGTACGGCGGCAGAGGCGCCTTGGCGGGGTCGTGGTCCTGCTGGCCGGGTTTCCACCGCCGGGTGCTCGACTCGTGCGTGACGCCGAAGTTGAAGACGGCGAAGAACGGCTGGTCCTTCTTCGGCCGCTTCCGCCAGTGGGCCTTTCGGTTTGAGGCGTCCCAGGTGGACTTCGGCGCCTTGAACTGGTAGTCGGTCTTGGCGTTGTTCGTGCAGTAGTAGCCGGCCGCACGCAGGTACTGGGGGAAGCAGCGGGCCTCGGGGGGCGGCACGCCGTGGCACCGCATCCATGTGGTGCCGATCGTCGTCGGGTACATGCCCGTGATGATGCCGCTGCGGGCCGGGGCGCACACCGGCGCGTGCGTGAAGGCGTTCTCGTACCGGACGCCCTCGGCGGCGAAGCGGTCCAGGTTCGGCGTGTCGGCGTACGCGTCGCCGTAGCAGCCGAGGGTGGGGCTGATGTCCTCGGCGCTCAGCCAGAGGATGTTCGGCCGGTCCTTCGGTTTGGCGGCGCTGGCCGGCTTGCCGAGCGGGCCGAGGGCTGCTGCCGCGGCGGCTACCGCCGTTGCTCCACAGGCCGAACGCAAAAACCGCCGACGCGTGACGGTGCTGGATCGATGCATGGCATTTCCTTTCGCGGGTGCGAGCGGCTCAGGTCGGTTTAGCCTGGTTCGCCTTCACCCAGGCCTCGTACTGACGGACGATCTCCTTGACCTTCGCCGGCCGGGCGTCGGTCAGGTTGTTCGTTTCGGCGGGGTCCTCGGCCATATTGTAGAGTTCCCATGGGCGGTTCTTGACGCGGACGATCTTCCAGTCGCCGATGCGGACCATCCGCCTAGCGTCCTTCCAGCCGGAGACGAGTATCTCCGGCGCCGGCCGCTGCCCGCCGCGGAAGATCGGCATCAGGCTCGACCCGTCCAGCGTGGGCGTCGGCCGGCCGTCGGCCTCGGCCGGGTACGAGGCGCCGGCGGCCTCCAGCAGCGTCGGCACCAGGTCCGCCACGTGCCCCACCTGGTGTGTGATGCCCGGTTCGATGACGCCCGGCCAGCAGGCGATGAGCGGCGTGTGCGGGCCGCCCTCGTGCCCGTACTGCTTGTAGTACCGCCACGGCGTGTTGCCGGCGCATGCCCATTCCGGCCGAAGGAACACGTACGAGCCGGCCGAACCCAGCGGGGCGTCCGGGTCACGCTTGCCGCCGTTGTCAAACGGGCAGGAGCCGTTATCCACCAGGAACAGGACGAGGGTGTTCTGCGTCCGGCCCATCGCCTCAATCTTCTCGAGCACCCGGGCGATGTTCCGGTCCATCCGGTGGATCATGGCGGCGAAGACGGCCATCTCCAGGTCCATGCGGTCCCTGTCGGCCTCGGGCACCTCGTCCCACGGGTCGTATGAGGCCCACTTCTTGCCGCCGCGGTGCGGATAGAGGTTGTCCTCCGGCTCGGTAAGCCGGGCGTTCGGCGGGAGGACGCCCGTCTCCTTCTGCCGGGCGAACCGTTCGGCCCGGACGGCGTCCCAGCCCTTCCGGAACCGGCCGCGATAGTGCTCAATATCTTCCGGCCGCGCCTGCAGCGGATAGTGGGCCACATGATACGGCAGGTACAGGAAGAACGGCTTCTCGACGGCCTCGGCCTTCTCCAAAAAACGCAGGGCGTAGTCCGTGATGACGTCTGTTTTGTAAAACGGCTTGCGCGAGACCGGTATCGTTTCCGGGTCCAGCACCTTGCCGTTCAGTTTGAACGGGCGGCGGAAGTCCCATCCCGGCGGGATGAAGTACTGCGTGCACGCCCAGAACGTGAACGCGTCGTCGAACGATTCGGTCGCGTAACAATGCCTGGGCACCCAGCCGTCGAAATGCTCCTTGCCGCTGGTGGCGGCGTAGTAGCCGGCGCCGCGCATCAGGGAGCCGAGCGAGCGGGCATTCTTCGAATGGCGTTTGCAGAAGTAGAGGCCCGTCAGCAGCGTGGAGCGCGTCGGGTTGCACTTGGCCATGTTGTAAAACTGGGTGAAACGGATGCCGCGCTTCGCCAGGCCGTCAAGCGTCGGCGTCCGAACCTCCGACCCGTAACAGCCGATGTCGGCGTAGCCGACGTCGTCGGCCATGATGAGGAGGACGTTGGGCCGGTCGTCCTTGGCGCCGGCGGCGCGGGCCGGCCGGCCCACCAGGTGCGGGGCGAGCGAGATGGCCGCTCCCGCGGCGGCCGCGGACTTCAGAAACTTCCGTCTTGTGGGTTGGAACATGGGAGTCTTTCTCGTCCCGCGCCGCGTCTTGTGTGGCCCCGTCGGCTTGTCCGACGGGGTTGAGGGGTTTTCCCGGCGGGGCGAGCCGGCCGGGCCACACAAGTCTTCCCATCCCGCGCTGACTTGCCCGCCCCTGGCCGTCAGCCGCGGCGGACACGCATCCCTGAGCGCATTACCAGTCCGTCACGCACCGAAACAGGAGGATCATCGAGAGTACCCAAGCGTATGTGGCTATCCGCGAAACGAGATCGATCTTCATCCGCGTGCGGCGGTGGTGGAACCAGTTTCCCAACAGGTTCACAAAGGCGACGAAGACAAAGGCCTTCAGCCAGGCGCTCCGCAAATACGCCGAGATCGCCTCGTCCCCAAATTTCAGGTACAAGACAAGGTGCCAGGCGATACCCGCCAACGGCACCGCCAGCATGACGGCGGCGAGGAGCTTGAGGACGGTCGGCTGCCACAACAGGCTCCACACCCGCCGCGGGCCGGACGGACCCTCGTCGGCGTCGGATGGCGTTGGCGTCGGCGGGTCGGTCATGCTCGGAGCCCCTTGAGCCGCAGCCTTTGGCTGCGGTTATCCCGCGGCGCGGTAAACTTGCCACGACCGGAGGTCGCGGCTCACGGATCGGTCTCGCTGTCGCCGGGCCCGGTCTTGTTATTGGCGGCACGGATCTGGTTGAGTATCCGGTTCCAGCGCCGCGTCTGGGCATTCTGGTAGGCGGACCATTCCTCGTAAGGCACGTGCTTCACTTCACCGCCGAGCAGCAGGGCCCGCACTTTGCCGTCCTCGTGGGCAGTGTAGGGCGGCCCGTCGCTGACGATCATGGTATCGGGCGGCCACCAGGGTTTGCCGTCCGGCCGCTTGGCATCGAGGTTGATGTCGGGCGTCAGGACGTAGGTCTTCTCGCCGACGGGCACCTTGTAGGCTGGACAGGTCAGGTACCTGCGCTGGAGGTACCCGTCGTCGGCGAGGATGTCGAGGGTGGGCGGGAATGCGCCCTCATGGTCCCTGGTGTAGGCGCGCAGCGCGTCGTGAATCTTATTGAGGTTCTCCTTGCACGGCGGCCGCTTCCATTCCTGCGCGAACCCCACCAGCGCCACCACCAGGAACACCAGGAACAGGCCGGTCCCGACGAGCATCGAGATCATCGCATGGGTCCGGCCTCGGCGTCGGCCCTTGCTTCGCCGGATGCTGTGGTAGGCCGGCACCCCGATGATGACGCCCAGCAGGGCCAGCAGCATCCCCAGCAGCGCGCCGACGGCCCAGGGAGGCGTGAAGGCCCGCAGCAGACCGATCACCACGAACACCACCACCGACAACGCCGCGCACCCCATGCTCACCAGGACCATCGTCTCCAGCGGGGGCACGACGTCCATCTCTTCGCCGCCGACCTGCACCCGGGCAGTGCCGGCGGGCGGCGTGGCCGACGGCCGGGACGCCGACGCCTCGGCCTCGGTCGGCACCTTGAGCCCTGCGCCGCAGGTCGGGCACCGGGCGGGCCGGCCGGCGAACGACTCGTCCACTTCCATCGCCGACCCGCACTCGGGACATCGGAAACGGATCATGGCGGCCCTCTGCCGGCTTTAGACGCGTCTCCCGACGGTGTCATTCTGAGGGCCGCTTGCGGCCCGAAGAATCTCGCCGTGGTCCTTGCGATTCCGCGCGGCGGGCAGGACTGGACACCGCGCAGCCTGCACTCCTTTGCAGCGCTCTCGCTTTACTCGTTCGCCAGCACCGACCGGCTGTAGCCCCCGGCAAAGTGGATCCCCGACAACGCCAACAGCAGCACGCTGACGGCGGGGAAGACGAGGTACCGGCCGTAGTATCCGGCGGCCTGGGACCAGTCCTCCGCTGACCCTGCCCCCGTTGCGTGCGCCGAGAGCAGACGCTCGAAGTCGAACAGCGAACCCGCCTGCACCTCTTCGAAGACGCTTCCCCACGGCAGGACGCTCACCAGGAACAGCAGCGCCAGGAACAGCGACCACGTCAACTGCCGGATGCCCCCCAGCCGGCCCAGCAGCGCGATCTGCAGGTACAAGAACACCGTCACCGCCAGCAGGATGGAAGCCAGGATGCCTACCCAACGCGCCGGGCCTAACACGTTCGCCGTCAGGTGCCGGTAATATCGAGCCCGGAGGCGTCGGCGCTGGAGCGCCTCCTCGGCCGTCTCCTGTGGCGGCTTGTCCGGCGGCGGCGCCACCACCGTGCCTTTAATCTCGCCGGATTCGGGCACCGGGGCGGGCTGGTCCGCTCCCTCGCGGTCACGGCGCGGGGTCCGGTCGCGGCCCGGCTTCTCGGGCGGCCTCTTCCTGGCCCGTTGCTCGGGCGCGACGTTCGGAAACAGTTCGCCCGGCTCGGACGCCGAGGCCGAGGTCTCCAACAGACCCAGCCACGGGGTGCGGGCGCGGAGGGCCTCTTCGGCCGCTCCCTCGTCCACCTCCCCCACGCTGTACAAGCCCACCCACTCGGTCAGCACGAACGCCGCCACGTGCGCCAGAACGCACACCATGGTCACCCAGAAGAACAGGACGGCGAAGAACCGCACGGTCTTAAGGGCGACCACGAACGGCTGGGCGCTCGGATTCGGCAGGCGGACCGTCTGGTCACGTTTCGGCTCTTGAGCCATCTCTTTCTCCTGCTTGTGTGGCCCCGTCGGTTTGTCCGACGGGGGTGGACAAGTTCTCCCGGCCGGGCCACGCGCGGCCGGTCAGGCCGCCTCGGCCAGCGTCTGGCAGGCGGCCTGAAGGGTCCGCTCGATCTCCTCCTCGCCGTGGGCTAGGCTGACGAACCAGGCCTCGAACCGGCTGGGCGGCAGGTAAATGCCGCGCCGCAGCATCCCCCCGTGAAATCGGCCGAAACGGTCCGCATCGGTCCGCCCCGCCGAGGCGTAATCCGTAACCGGCCCGTCCGCAAAGAAGACCGACAGCATCGACCCGACCCGCTGCACCTGCGCCGCGACGCCGGCCTCGCGGGCGGCCTCGGCCAGACCCTCGGCCAGGCGGGCCCCGGCAGACTCCAGACGGGCGTAGGCGTCCGGCTCGGCCAAGGCGTCCAGGGTAGCGATTCCGGCGGCCATGGCCAATGGATTTCCCGACAGCGTCCCCGCCTGGTACACCGGGCCGACGGGACTCATCCGCTGCATCAGGTCGCGCCGGCCGCCGAAGGCCCCCACCGGCAGCCCGCCCCCGATGACCTTGCCGAGCATCACTAGGTCCGGCGTGACGCCGAACCGCTCGGCCGCCCCGCCCCGGGCCACGCGGAACCCGGTCATCACCTCGTCAAACACCAAAAGGAGGCCGAACCGGTCGGCCAAATCGCGAAGGCCCGCCAGAAACCCCTCGGCGGGCGGCACGACGCCCATGTTCCCGGCCACCGGTTCCACCACGATGGCCGCCAGCGAGGCCGCGTGCGTCTCGCACGTCCGCGTTGCCGACGCCAGGTCGTTGAACGGCACCAGGTGCGTGTGGCGGACGGCCTCGGCGGGCACGCCCGGGCTGGAGGGCGACCCAAACGTCGAGGCCCCGCTCCCGGCCGTGACCAGCAGCCCGTCGGCGTGGCCGTGGTAGGCGCCCTCAAACTTGATGATGCCGGGCCGACCCGTGACCGCCCGCGCCAGCCGCACCGCGCTCATCGCCGCCTCGGTCCCCGAGTTGACGAACCGGACCTGCTCGACGCCGGGCATGGCGGCGGCGATGCGTTCGGCGAGGGCGATCTCACGCTCCGTCGGCGCGCCGAACGAAGAACCGGCCTCCAGCGCCTCGGCCACCGCCTCGACGACCCGCGGGTCCGCGTGGCCGAGGATGAGCGGACCCCAACTGCACACGTAATCGATGTACGTGTTTCCGTCGATGTCCGTCAGGCGTGCCCCGCGACCGGAGGCGATGAACGGCGGCGTGCCGCCCACCGCTCCGTACGCCCGGACCGGGCTCGAGACGCCGCCCGGCATGACACGCGCGGCGCGCTCAAGGGCCGCGGCGCTTTCGGGCAAGGGAAGTCCCTCGGACGCACGGGGCATGCCGAACCTCTTCGTGTCTCTGGTGGAGGGGTCGAATGACCATCTTATGGGTGGCCGGCGCGGCTGTCAACGGGCATCGGGCGTCGGGGCGCCCCTGTTCGCTGGCGTCTTGGCGGTTTGGCCGCCACCTTTCTGGGCAGGACGCGTTTAGTGTAAGATACGATGCCCGTGTGAAGCGCGCTATGCGGCCCAGGGGTACCGCAGCAAAGGAGGGGAGAAGCCATCCTTACCGGCGTGCGCATCAGCCAATCCG
>Ga0180434_10007377_pt1 | contig 12394 bp, 4 predicted proteins | sample SS_ome_7_FD_132453 | JGI IMG/M metagenome (GOLD analysis project Ga0180434, IMG submission 132453) | Hypersaline lake sediment archaeal communities from the Salton Sea, California, USA - SS_1_D_2 metaG | ecosystem: Environmental > Aquatic > Non-marine Saline and Alkaline > Hypersaline > Sediment... | reverse complement strand
TTAGATTTTGTAAATAATGTTCATTTAACTTGGCAGTCTAATCGAGATAAGAATTGGAACATTTTTTATTCATGCTCGATTGAAAAGAATTTACCTTTTAGATTTGACACTACAATAACGAACACCGATAGCGATAGTCTAAGTCCAGATGTATCTTCTGACCGAGATGGTAAAAGGATGATAGTCTGGCATGATAATCGTTCAGATCATTTTAAGGTTTACTCGGCAAGGTCTCTTCAAAGTCCATTATCGGCAAATGATTTATGTGAAACAAAAGGAGTAGAGCAATACGAGAACGGAGAGGTAACTCCAGATACTAGTCAGTCCGAGGTTTCTTCTATTAATTTCTATCAGTCTAATGGAGACCCATCAGGGGGTAATCTCAATCTTCATTTCAGAGTTAATTTTTATTCAAATTCTAACAGGGATAGGTTAGTTTATTCAGCCTTCTCTTTAATAGATACTAAAAGATGGTATGTAAAAGGCTCATCTTACGAAGCTCTCGACTCAAGCGGACTATCCCTTTCGCCCTTAACTACCTCAGAAATATTCTATGTTCCTGAAATTTATCCACAAGAGATATTTTCACAGCAAACATCCGAGACGATTGCTTCGGCTGTTTCTGAGACCCCTTTGTTGAGTGGGGTAGACTATTATATAGAAATAGAGTCATATGACATAGATACAACTAATTTGGTTTTAATATCTACAGGGGTATTTAAGTTCAATGCTTCAGATGTTGAAACTAATTTTTGGAGAGAAAACTTAGATGAAAATAATTGGATAAGTAGCGGTCAAGGACAAGACGACCTCTTAGTATCTGATAGTGGAGAAGGGTCTTTATTCCCGACTATAACGTCTAATATCTTTGGACAATTCTGCATAGCTAATCAAACAGTAAGAAATGGAATAGATCCTATTGTTAGGTCAGTTTGGGAAACATCGAAAGACATAATTTATGGCTCAGGTCAGGGTCTATGGGAAACTAAAGGACCATTTACAGGAAGACAGCCTAATGTTATAACTGATCAAGGTCAGAGTTTTTATATTGTTGCTAATGATGATGATAACTTCTGGATATCTAACTGTCCACTACCTATGGCAGATTGTGCTATAGACCCAGAACCTTCTACCGGGTCAATACCTGGATCTGAAACTCTTTGTGAGCCTGGCACTTTAACTTCTTTAACAGGAGACCTTAGTAAATTTGTGATTAGAGTTAATGAAAGTGACGTAGTAGGTTCTTTTGTTATTAATAGAGATCAAGTTGTTTCTGTAGTTGAAACGACAAATATAAATATAGATATAACTGGTATTTACGGTGTTTACGCTGTTAGATTTAGAAATCAAAATGGGGATTGGAAGCCTTGGATAGAAGTTAATTCTGCTTTTATAGACAATGAAAGAGTTGTTGTTCCTTGGATTATCCCCAGAACTAATGGGCTTCGCCATATTTGCTGTCAAGTTCTAACTGTCTACGGAGTTACTCCTGTTAAGTGTATAGAGGTGTTCGTTAATATGGTTACAGTTGATTATGTCGTTGAATATTATTCTGACCCAGCTAGAGAGACGCTAGTTCCTACTCATGGAGGTTTTGCTCTATTAGCAACGAAAGGAGAGCCAGATGCTGAGGTATATGTGAGAGTTGTATTTAGTGAACCTCAGACATACCCAACAGGCTTTTTGACATTTGATACAATACATCAAGGTATATCTAACGTTTTTAATGAATCTTTAAATCCAGAGAGCGGGACACCTACTATTAATTACATAGGTAGTTTTAAGATAAGAGAAGAAGACGGAATCTACGATAAAGATGGAACAGGTTTCCTTAAAGTAAATTTCGCGGAAGACGAAAATACAGACGAATGCGAGAATGACCAAAGAGATACCTACAATCAGATGTTGGTTGATAGTAAGTTGATTTTCTTAGATACGGTATCGTTAGATCCAGAAGACGCTTTTAGAGAAATAACAACATCTACCGTTTTAAAGGTTTTAGATGTTAATGAATTTAAACAATATTATAATTCAGATGATCCGAATTTCTTATTTGGTGATCCGGGATTTTTTAGGGACTAATTATGAGTATAGACATAGATAATCGAAAAGTTTCAGGATTGACTCCTACTTTGACTTACCCAGTTGGAGGAGAAAACTTAGTTCACGAAACCATACAAATAACATGGGATGAGCCATCTGGAGTTCTTAGTGATGATTCAGGACAAATATATTGGTATGAGATATCATTCTCAATAGATACAGAGTCCGAAGAGGATAGAAGATGGTATAAGGTAGCTGATATTCCTTCTGGTAATAGTTCATATTATTGGAAGATACCTCTAAGTATTAGGAGCGAAAGATGCCGAATAGGGATAAATACTGTTCGTCAAGATGGTCTAAGGTCAGATATTATAATGTCATCAAGATATTTTTCGATACAGAATAAAACTCTTCCGTCTCCAGCGGTATTTTCTCCTTTAGGGGGAGAGAAATTTTTTACTTATATTCCTGTTGTCTTTGATCAAAAGGGTTTAGCAGGGCAATTTCCTAGAAGGTCTCATTATAGAGTTTCATATAGTTCTAAAAGCCAAGATATAGATTGGATTTGTATTGGAGATAATATTCCAATAACAACATCTACAACATATTTAGATGTCAGCGATTTTGTATCTTCTAGCGACTACTCTTTAAAATTTGAATTAATTGATGGGGAGAACTCATCTGCACCTGTTTTCGTAGATAATATAACTGTAAATAATCTAAATTTTTTCAAGATAGATACTGTCCCCCCTAAAGGGATAATTTCTGTCAAAGGTAATGCTGAATATATAAAAAATAGAGATGTTATTCTAGAGTTATCCGCTTACGACAAAACGTCAGGTACAGAATCATTTAGAATTATACAAAAGGAAATAGATAATAGCGAACTACCAGATACTTCTAGCCCGCTTTATCCTATGTCAAGCTTTTCTAGTTGGAACATAGTTAATCCTGACGGGGTTAAATTAATACAAGCCTCTTTTGTTGACTATGCTGGAAATGTTTTAGAGCCAACTGAAAGCGACTTCTTCTTTAGGACATATAAGAATGTTGATAATAGAGAAGTAACCGCTCTCTTAGTTAGCCAGAACGGAGCTTCGTATGATGTATGGATGGGTATTGGAGGGATTGCTCCTGAGTTGTATTTAAATGGGACATCTGTTGTCGGTACTGAAATATCAGGAACATTAAACTATCTTCCAACTAACGTAGACGGGTCTAGCCTTAATTATGAGCAGAGATATGACATAGATGGATTGGGTAATATAGATGTCTTTTTCGAGGCTTATACAGCACAGGATAGGCTTGTGATAGAAGGTGGAGGAAATGTATTGAAGGACACAGGTCTAATTTCAGGTTCAGTAGAGTTTAATCTCTCTGTTGCCGGTTTGACCGAGATAATAGTCAAGGTAACATCTCAAAGTGCGGGGACAGGATGGGTTTACGCTATAGATAGTAAGAACGAGTATCCTCTTGACAGTGGGTTTTATGATACGTCAGCTAGTAAAGATTCACCTGCTGGGCAGATATTGTCGATGTCTATGTATAAGGATGTTTTATATTTAGGTGTTCTAACCAATGAGGCTAAAGGGTTATTACAGAGATATGCAGGAGGTCATATAGAGTCTGTTTACGAGATACCTTCATTAGATTCCTCAATTCTTTCTATGGTAGTTTTTGATGGAATTTTATATTTAGCTTGTTCTAATGGAGAGATATATGCTTTCAATGGGACAACTATTGTATTGGAGAAAACATTTGAATCTGGACTACATAGAATTGGTACAGATAGGAATTTGTTGTATATTTTCTTGAACAATTCTCATGATATTTATACGGCTTATAAAGATATTTTTGGAGAGTTGGTCTATGTTAAGACAACTTTAGAATAAATAGGATAATATATGAGTAGTTATTTAAAATTAGACACAAGTTTGGAAACCAGTTTATCAGTCGCTAACGCTTCTTTCCCCTCTATAGTAAGCGATGCTTCTATTGCTGTTTGGTGTAGATTGTCTACTAAGTCTATTTCTGTTACTTTGTTTCAGAAATATGACGGTTCGAATGGTTATGAAGCAAAATTTAACGAAGAAGTTAACGGTGATTTATCATTAGAGTTTATAGTGGATGGATCTACTACGGTTACTTCTAGAATCGAGAATGTACCAGTTAAATTAGATGAATGGCAGTTATTTGTTTTTCAAATAGATACGTCCGGTAATCAAGGTATATATATAGACTCTGTTCTTCACTCGGATACTCAAAGTGTTGGTCCTTCACCAGCAGGGTCTTTATCACCGGCAGTAGATTTCTATATGGGCATAGATACTTTGGATCCTTCTATAACTCAATTAGGAACTATTGATATAGATGGGTTTTCTTTTTATAACTCTTATCTATTGAGCGAAACAGAAATAAGAAGTATATATAATAAAGGTGAAGGTCGGAAGCTATTGCAGACGACCCCTAATCTTAGTTTTGGTTTTAATTTTGACGAAGGAGAGGGTTCGTTAGTAACTGATATTAAAACTGGCACAGCTCTCGGAACGATTATCTCTGATGCTTCTACTGTTGACGATGTATGGGGGACGACAGGAGGAGTAGATGTTATGCGTCCCTCTTATATTAAATTATATTTAACAAGCCTTGAACCAGATATGAAGCAGATGAATTATTCTCAGTCATTAGGAGGGTATATCGCATACTCTGATTTAAAGCCAGAAATAAATTCACCACTCTATCCTGAAACAACTCTTAATGCAACGCTAGGTCTTTACCAAACGGATGCAACACTTAATGACGCTACAGATATCCTTGGTTCTACTCATATTGCTATGATAAATGAGATTGCCGAAGTGGAAGAGATAGATAGCACAAGCGTGACTATTATAGATAGAGGAGTAAATGGCACTATTGGTTATTATACTGTAGGGACTATCGTTCAAGGAGTTAAGGAAATTTTTAACGATTCCTTTAACACGGAAAGAAAGCAGTATAGATGCTATGCTGTAAAAAACATATCAACAACTGAAAGTGCTTACGAGGTCTCATCTTATTTTAAACAACTAAGTAGAAATATTAATACTACTATGAGGTTGGCTTTAGAGTATCCTAGAAGTCAGGGAATTACAGGAATATCAACGAGTTGGACATCTTCAATGCTGACAGATAGTTCAATTGCAGGAGTTTATGAGGATAACTTATTCTCAGATTCTTATTTGACTTTTGAGGATTTTCCGAATGCTGGATTAAGGATCCGCATTCTAAGTTATGACGGGACTACTGGAACTTTTGTTTTCGCAGATTCTATTTCTCCTGATTTTGATCCATTAAAGTATAGTCCTAATATAAATTACACAGTAGACGCTTCTCCTGCCCAAAGAGTAAAAACAGGAATTGAAGCTCCTCTGAACACAGATTATGTATCAGAGTTTTCGACAGCAATAGATTTAAATCATGCTGTAACTCTAATAAGTCTAGACTCTTCAGGAGTAATGTATCCTGGCGATATAATCTATGTTTGGATTGAAAGGGAGATAGGGAAATCAGAATCTTCCTATAGCGATAATAGTTTTGTTTTAACTATTGATTACGAAAAAGAACAAGAGGGCAATTAAATATGTATGTATCTTATATAAAAATGTTAATGGATTTTAACGACACAACATTGTACGATCCTGTAAGTGGGGGGTTTTTCCAATCCGTGAATTCTGGAGACAACACTTCTATAGGTATTAGTGATACTGGATATCATATGAGGCAAGATCAATATCTTGTAGGTAGGAATATAGATGTGGATATAGACCCCTCCGGTTTTTCTATTAGTTTCTGGTTGTACTCTGTAAATCCAGGTCAGGTCCAAAACCCTAGTACTGATTTATTAGAGACATTAAGAATGCCCGTAGTTATTTTTTCAGATACAGTTGGAGACTTTGATCAAGTTGTAATGTCTGTTTATGAAAATACAAATGTAGATGGAACAAATAAAGTAGAGATAATCATATCTTCTTATGACGAATATGGCTCTGTAGATGAAAAATACGTTGTTTATTCAGACTCTTACGAGGTTATGATGTCTCATCATTTCTTTATAAATATATGCGTAGAGAAGCAAGAAATTCAAATAACTATAGATGGTGTTGATAGCTCTTTAAATGATATTTCTGGAACATTGCCTACTTCTTTCGACCACTCATCTTTTGATGTAGGGATTAATAAAATAGCGGAAGATGAATATGCTTATAATTTGGCGAATAATTTTGGAATAATAGATGATATCGGATTTTTTAATTTACAATTTGACGTTCCTAGCGTTTTACCGAAATTGATAAATGAAGGCTTGGAAGAATTCGCTGATTTAAATTTAAGGAATAACGAAAAGTATTTTCAACCTTATCTTTTTGATGATCCAACCACCTTAAAGGTTAATGCTATGATAGATGATATGAGTTATGTTTATTTGGCTAGAAACGATGGGAAAATATTATTTGGTTCTCCTTTGTTATGGGAGTCTAGGAGAGTATTTTCCGACGATAAGGAAAATGGTGTTTTGGAAGATTTTATTATAACAGAAACAGATCCTACTCCTGCGATAGTTGTAAACGGATTTTTACAAATAAAAGATTCAATTATAAGGTTATAAAATGGCTACAGACTTAAATATACAAATAAAAATAAACGATAAAATTGTTTCTTCTGAAGCAGAACCTATTAATGTTGTCGGAGGGGCAACTGTTTTTACATGGGATTTTGATGACATCTCAATCGTAGATGTTGACGACACTGACGGTTCATTCGAGCTTGAATTCTTTGCCGGACAATTGGGCGTTGAGATAAAGATATCTGACAATAATTACAACTTAGGTACAACTGAGTTTATCGGAAGTGTTTCTTCTGTAGACTTTACCTCTTGGAATGCAAGGTCTTGGAAATATGTAGGGCAGTTTTTAGAAAGAGGAAATCTCTATTATGGTCAACTGAGACTTATTGATGTCGCTGGAAGAGTAAGTGAGTTTGTTACTTTCTCATTCCTAAAGAATTCTTTACCTGTTGTAACTAATGTTGCCATAACTCCTGAATCTCCTACTATTGATGATAATCTGTCTTTATCATATGATTATTTTGATATGAATGGTGATGACGAAGGAGAAACCCTTGTTCGCTGGTTTAAGAACGGGGTCTTTCAAAGAAATTTGAATGGATCTACTTTAATAAACTCATCTAATTTAAAACCTGATGATATATGGTATGCCGACGTGCTACCTAATGATGGTTTTGAATACGGAGCGAGAGTCTCCTCTAATTCAGTACAGGTTGTAATAGAGCAATCTTCTGTAACTGATGCTAAAATATCTCCAAAAAATCCTAATGAAAATGATGTTTTAAAAGCTGATTATAAATTAGATAATATAACGATTCAAGAAAATATGCTAATAAGATGGTTTGTTAACGAGGTTCTGCAAAATGATTTTATCAATAGCCAATATATGAGATACGACTCATCTCCAGGAGATGTAGTTAGATATGAGATAAAGACAGAGTCTGACACGAATTTCCTATCTTCTAGCGAAGTGACTATCGTAGCTAGCGATTTTCGAGTATATGATATAAAGGTCGATGGAGTAACGGAGTCTTTGGATATTTCAACGACTACCCCTAATGTCAGATGGAAAACTTATGTACCTGATGGCAAGCAAGTTAATTATACTCATATACAAATAGGTACATTCTATGAAGCAGGGAATATTTATGACGAAGTTATCGAAACTTCCAAGGATAATTTTACAATTCCAGCGAATATATTAGAGAGAGGAGTTGATTATTACCTTTCAATAACCGTAAGCGACACCGAGGAATTCGGAGATAAGGCTACTTCTCATTTTAGAATTAATAATTCTCGATGGACAACTACTGTCGATAACAGCACAGGTTGGACAATAGAAACTATCTATCTAATACAGGATAGCGGTGATTTCGATTCTTCAAAATATCAATTATTCCGTATTTCCGATGGAACATTTTATGCGGAAGTCAGACTATATAATAATAGGGTAGCATTTGTTTCAGAAGATTTTTTCTATGTAAACATCGATACAAGCGGCAGGAATTTACTAACAATAGCTGGGCAGGGAAACGATGTTAAGATATATATGGACAGAGAGCTAATCTTAGACGCTGCTGGATTATTTACTCAAAGAACTACAGATAAGGTTTTAGAGTTAGGAAATATTACAGGTAGCTCTTTCTTTGTCACATATAAATATCTCTACTATACTACTTCGGGTAGTTATTTGCCTGGGGTTGCTTCAGAATTCTCTGAGATGCAATTCTCTACTTTTCTATTTTTAGCTGATAATGAGATAGTAGCATTGAAAGGTTATATAGAAACGGTAGATTTCGGAGCAGGAGAAGAGAGTATTGATACCAAGGTGTTCGCATCTAATCCAGACGACGAGGATGAGAGTGGTAGTGTTTTTTCTATCTTACCATACAATAGTTATAGAGTTGGAACAGTTTCTAAAACATATTCGCCGATAAATAATATAAGGAAGTCTCCTGATGGGAAGAGGGTTAGTTTAGCTCACTCCAAAGGGTCTTCTATAATAACTGGGTATCTTATTAACCCATTTAATTTTGAAATAGATTTTACAACAGAAGATAGCGAAGGAGATTTGCCTTTGCCTAATAATAATGGTTGGGAATTAGTTCGAAATATGGATTGGACAGCTGCATACTTTAGTGATGACGGTTTTAATATTGATACAATAACAAGAAGAGAGTAATAGAATATGCCTATAAATGAATATAATGAATACCAACCTCTGGAAAGCGGAGGAGGATTATGGTTCTACAAGCAGGATAAGCCAGGAACTGAATGGTTCGATAATGTCAGTAACTCTAAGGGATGGACTGTCGATTTCAATCTAACAGTCTATGATGTTAATGACAGTATAGACAACTTATCCGAGGACATCAGAGATAGTGCTGGAATATATGTTAATGATGGAACTTCTCAAGAATCCATAATGTTTCTTACTCAGGAAATAATCTTTAAAAACGCAAATAAGAAAATTATCTATGATGCGACTCAAGAGACTAATTATAGGCTAACAGGGCAAAGCGATGGATTAAAACTCTACGCAAGACCAGCATCTAATATTTCTGATCCATATACATTGATAGCCGAAGCTTCATTTAATAATGTTTCAAGCTTAGAGGCTAATGGGCATAGACCTTCTATTGCTGAAGATATTGATGGTAGATTTCATGCTGTGTGGATGGATGACGGTAACAAAACAGGTCAAATTTTTTATTCTAATTTCAACAATAGTGAATGGTCGACTCCTGAGTTGATAAGCGATAGCGAATATGCTTCTATTTCCCCAAAGATAATCATAGACAATGAAGATAATATCTATGTTACTTACGAGTTCTATAATAACGGTAATTCATCTATAGCTTTAATATATAAAAACGAGTTAGGCTGGAGCAATCCTTATCTTGTCGGAACAGATACAGGAGATGCCAAAAATCCTGACATGACCTTCGATAGTCAATATAATGTAATAATAGTTTGGCAGGATTTCCGTTTTGATAATCCTGAGGTATACTTAAATAAATTAAATAAAGAGAGTCTCGTCCTTGGGACTGACACTAGGGTTTCAGATGAGTCGTATTTTATTACCAATCCTTTTGTAAGCTCTTATATGGATGACATATTTATTTCTTGGACAAAGATTGGTATCGATATGTCATCTTCTATACAGGTTGTTAAGTATCTTTCTTTCGTTGGTACTTTTTCTTCGATAGTTGATTTAAATTCTGTTGGAGGTAATTCAGATTTTTCTGATATCCTTGTTAACTCTTCAGGTGAAGTTTTGGTAGCATGGCATGATTTGGTTAATGGGAGAAAGAATATTTATTCATCTGTTCTGAATCTTAATTTAGATATAATTATAAGCTCATACGAGGTTACAGACCCGACACAAACCAATGGAGGAAGTTCTTTCCCTGTATTGGCAGAGCAATCTTCTTCAGGGGATGTATATATAATTTGGCAAGATTATCTTACAGATTATTCTACCTTTACAGAAGTAGATGAGATAGATCCTTACAGTCCCTATTCAGCAAATGCTGATATAGTAGAGCCTAACGATTCAACTATAGTTTATGCGATATATGCTGGTCAAGCATTCCATTCTAGCGGTAGCGGAGAGTCTGATACTCAAATAGATTTTCAAGGAGTTATAAATACTTTTATGCCAGCTGCACCTACTTTGTTTTCTTCTGATTTACCTGTTGTATATGAGGCTTACAATATAGACGAATATGGCTTTTTATATTCAGACCAGATGTTCAAGTTTATTGGGTCTTATAATTTACTAGATGGCTCAGGAGAGTTTGGACCTTTCGTTATAAGTGGTAAAAGTAATCGTAAGGAAATCAGATTTGGAGATTACTCTAAAAACCTGAATATTCATTATATTTTTAAAAATTTCAAATATTACCTTGAAGATGCTGTTTTACCATATCATTTGAAAGAGTTGTCATCAGATGATTTCGATTCGATTACCTCTTTAAATGCTAATGATGTCGCAATAAATAACTATGGCGACGTATGGATGGTAGGTACATGCGGTATGTACTATTACATAAATAGAGATGATAGATTAGTCCTAGTAGGACCTAACGAAGAGGATGAGATAAGGTCTCCCGCTACAGGTTGGATTAGGTCAATTAGGTTCGATAAGTATAATGTAATGCATATAGCGGCTCCTGATGGAATATATGCCAGTTGCGAACAGGTTAGATGTTATTCTAATGTAGTAGCGATTACCGATGTCAATGTCTTAACTTTTGATAAGAACAATGACTTATTTTTCGGGAAAGGAAATATACTATACAGATACGAAGTAGGCTCTTACACGGAGCAATCTGCTCTAACACTAGATGGAGCGATAACAGCTATCGAGGTGGATGAAAATAATATAGTATGGGTTGGAACAACTAACGGACTATATAGAGTAAAAAATGACAATACGATGAAATACACAACAATTAATGGACTCATCTCTAATAGGATCAATGATATAGCTATAAGGAATACAGCGATTAGATATATCGCTACTGCTACAGGTATTAGTAAGATGATAGGTTCTTCTTTCGATAGAGAGCTGAGAGCTTTTAATGAAGATATATGGAGCGAAAATGTAAAGTCCATAATGTGGCAAGACCCTAATATACTATGGGCAGGAACTTTGTCTAAAATTAATCAGATACTTATAGATGATATTGAAAATACTTATGAGACTTTTGTTTCCGAGCCAGTTTCTTCTCAAACTATAAGAGATGATGATCTGCGTCAGTATTATATCCTATTGGAAGGTAGGGCTAACATATCTGAAGATGACATTCTTGAAGTATATGTTAATGGAACGTTAATTCATCATGGATATTCTCTTGGGGCTGACAGAGTTGGTTCGGTTGATCCGGAGAATCCAGAACAAGTACTTCTTTTCGATAGCCCTATGCAGCCTGATGATGTCATAGAAGTTGTAGTCAGAACAGATCTAAGGTTGAGAGCTTCTTTCGAGCAGACCTCTGAGGAGAAAGTTGTAGCTGGAGAAAGATTAATTAGGATCAAAGATTTAGATGTCGGGCAGAACATATATATTATAACTGAGGGTAGTGAGAACGAAGTTAAGGTTAATGATTCAGATACAGACCTTCCTTTTGATCAAGTTCATCTCGATACGATACCTCCAACAGGAACTATCGATATACCTGACAATCCTCAATTAGACCAAACTAAAGTATTGGTAGATATAACCGGAACAGATACCTTTGATGGGGTCTCTGGTTCAGGAGTTAATCAGATGATAGTCTCGAATTTCGAGAACTTCACGATAGACGGGTTTACTCCTCAACAACCAGTGCCATTTGCTACAAGATACGAACATGATTTAGGTTCAAGTCTCCAAAACGCACTATTCACTCCTATAGGCGTTGGAGTTGGAACTAGTATTAGGGCTCAAAGTGTAAGTGGGACAGATGAATTGTTCTATACTACTTCTTTCCCAGGGGCAGTTTATAAGTATGATACATTTGACGAAGAGTGGGATATTTTATTTTCTTACGATGATGATAATTATGTTGACTTTATTGTTAACTATAGTACAAAATTAGTAGTTAGTGTAGGGCATCCAACAGATGTCGCTAAGCTATATATCTATGAGTACCAGTATGATGAGTCTGGAGCGTTCACAGGATACTCAGTTGGAACGACATTGGCTGTTACCGAGTCAAGGATACATTCCTATCAGATATTCAACTCTTTGCTTTATATCGGCAC
>Ga0180434_10007374_pt1 | contig 12399 bp, 10 predicted proteins | sample SS_ome_7_FD_132453 | JGI IMG/M metagenome (GOLD analysis project Ga0180434, IMG submission 132453) | Hypersaline lake sediment archaeal communities from the Salton Sea, California, USA - SS_1_D_2 metaG | ecosystem: Environmental > Aquatic > Non-marine Saline and Alkaline > Hypersaline >... | reverse complement strand
GCGGCGGATGCTATGTTCGGAATCTCAATCACCTCTTCGGCTGCCACGGGTACGCATTGCGAATGCATCCGGACTGGATGGCCGGATGATGGTAGCGGTAGTCGCGGAGCGAATCAAGAATCCCGCCGCTGTCCGACCGACTGTCGGGCGTGATGCTGGGCACCGTGTCCAGCCGAGCGGAGGAGCGAACGCTCCGGGCGGCGGCCGTGACGATTGTCCGCCTGCCGCGCGCGCGGCGGGTGCCAGACGCGTGCGGGTGGGGATTCGAGCGGGCGAAGGGGCTGCCGACGGGCCTCGGCCGGTCGGCCATTCGTGCTAGGATGGGCGCGTTTTCGTTTCGCACACTGATGATGGGGGGGACTTCTGTGAAGTACATCGTCAAGCGCGACGGACGTCGCGTTCGCTTTGACGTGTCGAGAATCGAGCGAGCGATCGCTGAGGCCCTGCGCGAGGTCGGGGACGCGGCCGACGGCATGGCGCGAGCTCTCGCCGATCGAGTGACCGAGAACCTCGACGACCGCTTCCCGGCCGATCCGCCGACGGTGGAGGAGATCCAGGATGCCGTCGAGGAGACCCTCATCGAGCGAGGTTTGGCGCGTGCGGCGAAAGCGTACATCCTCTATCGCAGGCAACACGAGGAACTTCGAGAGATCCGCGGGCTCCTGCGAGAGATGCCGCTCGTCGAAGACTACCTGAACGAGCTCGACTGGCGGGTGCGCGAGAACAGCAACATGACGTTCTCGCTCCAGGGGCTGAACACACACATCACCGACCGGATCGTCTCCCGGTACTGGCTCGATCGGATCTACCCCGAGCCGATCCGGCTCGCCCACGAGTCGGGCGACGTGCACATCCACGACCTGGGAACCCTCGGCGCGTACTGCGTTGGCTGGGACCTGCGCGACCTCCTCCTGCGCGGGTTCGCTGGCGTGCGCGGCAAGATCGCGTCTCGCCCGGCGAAGCATTTCCGCGTCGCCCTCCTCCAGGTCGTCAACTTCCTCTACACCCTGCAAGGGGAGTCGGCCGGCGCGCAGGCGTTCTCCAATCTCGACACCTACCTCGCGCCGTTCATTCGCGCCGACGGCCTCTCCTACGAGGAAGTCAAGCAGAACGTGCAGGAGTTCGTCTACAACATGAACGTCCCCACCCGGGTCGGCTTCCAGACGCCGTTCACCAACGTCACCCTCGACTTGCAGGTTCCTCGTTACATGAGAGACGAGCCGACGATCGTCGGTGGGGCGTTCGGTAAGACGACCTACGGCGACGTCCAGCCGGAGATGGACCTGTTCAATCGGGCGTTCGCCGAGGTGATGCTCGACGGAGACACGCAGGGCCGGCCGTTCACGTTCCCGATCCCGACCTACAACATCACCGAGGGGTTCGACTGGGAGAATCCGGTGCTCGAACCGGTCTGGGAGATGACGGCCAAGTACGGGATTCCGTACTTCTCGAATTTCATTGGGAGCGACATGCACCCCGAGGACGCGCGGAGCATGTGCTGTCGGCTGCGGATCGACAATCGGGAGCTGCGCAGTCGCGGAGGCGGGCTGTTCGGCGCGAATCCGCTGACCGGCTCGATCGGCGTCGTCACGATCAACCTGCCACGCCTCGGGCATCTCGCTCGCGACGAGGCGGACTTCCTCGACCGGCTCGGCCGGCTGATGGACCTCGCCCGAGACGCCCTCGCCGTCAAGCGGAAGACGCTGGAGACGCTGACCGCGCAGGGGCTCTACCCGTACTCCCGGTTCTACCTCGATCGAATCCGCGAGGCCGAAGGAGGGTACTGGCGGAACCACTTCTCGACGATCGGCGTGATCGGGATGAACGAGGCGCTGTTGAACCTGCTCGGCTGCACGGTCGCCGACGTCGAAGGGCGCGCGTTCGCGACTCGGATGCTCGATTGGATGCGCGATCGAATCGGCGACTACCAGGTCGACACGCACGACATCTTCAACCTGGAGGCGACCCCGGCCGAGGGAGCGAGCTACCGGCTCGCGCGGAAGGATCGCGAGTTGTACCCCAATCTTCGCGTCCACAACCTCGAAGCCTACGGCGGGGAGACGCCGTACTACACCAACTCGACTCAGCTCCCCGTCGGCTTCCCGGGCGACCTGTTCGACGCGCTCGAACTTCAGGACCCGCTCCAGACCCGGTACACCGGAGGAACGGTCTTCCACGCGTTCCTCGGGGAGCGGCTACCCGACGCGCGCGCGACGCGGCGGCTGGTGCGGACGATCGCCGAGACGTTCCGGCTTCCCTACTACACCGTCACGCCGACGTTCTCGATCTGCCCCGAGCACGGCTATCTCGTCGGGGAACACGCGGCCTGCCCGCAGTGCGGTGCGAAGGCCGAGGTCTACTCGCGCATCGTCGGATACCTGCGGCCGGTCGAGCAGTGGAACGACGGGAAGCGGTCGGAGTTTGCCGATCGACGAACGTTCGCCGTCGACCGCGCCACCGCGCCGCGCGGCTGACCCGCCGCCGGCCGGTCTGATGGGGCGATGAGACTCGCAGGGCTCCAGCCGCCGCCGGCCGGTCCGATGGGACGATGAAGCTCGCAGGGTTCCAGCCGACGACGCTCGTCGACTACCCGGGCCGGGTCGCGGCGACACTGTTCACGTTGGGGTGCAACTTCCGTTGTCCGTTTTGTCACAACGCACAGCTCGTCGATCCGGCCCGAGCCGACGCCGCTTCGCTCCTCGACGTCGACGACGTCCTCGACGCGCTTGACCGTCGTCGCGGGTTCCTCGACGGCGTCGTTCTGACCGGGGGTGAGCCGACCCTCCAGGACGACCTCGAGGCGCTGATCGTGCGTCTCCGGGGGATGGGCTACCTCATCAAACTCGACACGAACGGCTCGCGCCCCGACGTCGTCGAGAGGCTCCTCGAGCGACGGCTTCTCGACTTCGTCGCGATGGACGTCAAGGGACCGAGGCGTCGCTACGGTGAGTTCGCCGGGGTCGAGGTTCCGATGGATGCGATCGACCGGACGATCGCGATCCTCAAGCGATCGAGGGTGGACTACGCGTTTCGCACGACGGTTGCCCCCGGGTTGACGGGTGACGATCTCGCGGCGGTCGCGGCGTGGATCGGCCCGGCGCGGCGGTACGTGTTGCAGCGATTTCGCGTCCCGCCCGACGGGGCGAAGGCACTTCTCGATCCATCGTGGGCCGATCGGGGAGCGCTCGACGAACGGGACCTCCGGGCGGTGTGGGCGGCGATCGCCGATCGATTCGAGGACGGCGGGGTCCGCGCGTAGGCGCTACGGGGCGCTTCCGAGTCCGACGAGGCGGCGTACGTCGGTCATCGTCTCCGACGCGATCGTCTCGGCTCGCCTCGCTCCGTCGGTGAGGATCTCGTCGATCGTTCCTGACTCCTCGAGCGCGCGACGCTTCTCCTGGATCGGCCGCAGGATCGCCATCAGACGATCGAAGACCTCGTCCTTGAGGCGCGAGTACATGAGCTTCCCGTCGGCGAATTCGCCGTTCAGCTCGTCGACGATCGTTGCGTCGCCGAGTTCGGTGCACGAGAGCTCGAGGATCTCGAACAGGGTCGCAACGCCGGGCGACATCTCCGTTCCCTCGGTCAGACCGACGTCGGTCACCGCCGACCGGATCTTCTTCCGGATCGACGCTTCGTCCTCCATCACGCCGACGTAGTGACTCTCGCCCTCGCTCTTCGACATCTTCATCGACGGGTCGGCGAGCGACATGACGCGAGCGCCCTTGCCGACGATCGGCTCCGGCTCGGGGAAGTACTCGCCGAACCGACTGTTGAACCGGCGCGCGATCCGCCGCGACAGCTCGAGGTGCTGGACCTGGTCTTCGCCGACCGGGACCCCGTCGGCGCGGTAGATCAGGATGTCCGCTGCCTGGAGGATCGGGTAGGTGAGGAGCCCCGCGGAGATGAAGCGCTGCTTGGCCGACTTGTCCTTGAACTGAGTCATCCGCTGGAGGTCCCCGTACGACGTGACGCAGCCGAAGATCCACGCCAGCTCGGTGTGTGCGGGCACGTCGGACTGGAGGAAGACGATCGACCGTTCCGGATCGATCCCGCAGGCAATCAGGTCGAGCGCCATCGAGCGCGACGCGGCGCGAAGCGCGCCGGGGTCGACGTCGATCGTGATCGCGTGGTAGTCGACCACGCAGTAGACGCAGTCGACCTCGTCCTGCAGCGCAGCCCAGTTCCGGATCGCTCCGAAGTAGTTCCCGATGTGCAGCGTTCCCGTCGGCTGGATGCCGGAAAAGATCCGCGTTGCCATCGTCCACCTCCCGATTCCGGAGTTCGCTCGAGTCCACGAGCGCGGCGAGTATAAGGAACGTCCGTCGCTGACTGCAACCGGGGTTTCGCCTTGATCGAAGCTTTCGTCGTGCCGTATCATTCGCCGGTGAAGCGATGCACGAACGGGGTGGCGAAGAGCACTTCGAGTCCGATGCGGTGACGCGCGAGCGTCTCTGCGCGACACTTCGTGAACGCGGCGTGGTGATTCCCGATCCCGACCGAACCTACGTCGATCCCGACGCCGAGGTCGCTTCCGGCGCGATCCTTCTTCCCGGCACCCACATCCGCGGTCGATGCACGATCGGCGCCGACGCGCGCGTCGGGCCGGACTGCTGGATCGAAGACTCGACGATCGAGGAGGGGTGCGTCGTCTGGTACTCGGTCCTCGAGTCAGCTCGGGTGAGACAAGGAACGACGGTCGGTCCGTTCGCGCACCTCCGTCCCGGCGCCGACGTCGGTCCGGACGCGCGCGTTGGGAACTTCGTCGAGGTGAAGGCGGCGCGCCTCGGGCGCGGTGCGAAGGCGGGGCATCTCGCCTACATCGGCGACGCCGAGATCGGAGAAGGGGCGAACATTGGGGCGGGCGCGGTCACGTGCAACTACGACGGCACGGAGAAACATCAGACGGTGATCGAGAACGGCGCGTTTGTCGGGACGAACGCGTCGTTGGTCGCTCCGGTGCGGATCGGGGAGAACGCGGTCGTCGCTGCGGGCTCGACGATCACCGACGACGTGCCGCCGAACACGACTGCGTTCGGACGGGCACGGCAGGTGGTGAAGGAGCGAACATCCAAGGGGGGCGCGTGAAGGGGCAACGACTGAAGCTTCTGAGTGGAACGGCGAATCCGAATCTCGCATCCGAGATCTCCGCGGCGCTCGAGATCCCGCTGTGCGACGCGGCGGTCGACCGATTCAGCGACGGCGAGATTCGGGTGCGCATCCGCGAGACCGTGCGTGGGGCGGACGTGTTCGTCATCCAGCCGACCTGCCCGCCGGTTAACGAAACGCTGGTCGAGCTGCTGATCATGATCGATGCGCTCCGGCGCGCGTCGGCGCGACGAGTGATCGCCGTCGTCCCGTACTACGGGTACTCGCGACAGGATCGCAAGCACACCGGGCGCGTCCCGATCTCGGCGCGCCTCGTGGCCAATCTGATCGAGACCGCCGGCGCCGACCGTCTGCTGACGATGGATCTGCACGCGGGACAGATCCAGGGTTTCTTCAACACGCCGGTTGACAACATGCGTTCCGACTGGATCCTCGCCAACCACGCGCGGGAGGCGTTCGATGATCTCGGCGACTTTGTCATCGTCTCCCCCGACGCCGGCGGTGCCGTGCGGGCGAGGATGGTCGCCGAGCAGCTCGACCGTCCGATGGCAATCCTCGAGAAGCGGCGGACGGCGGACGGCTCCGACGTCGAGGTGATGAACGTGATCGGCGACGTCGACGGCAAGCGGTGTCTCCTTCTCGACGACATCCTGTCGTCGGGGGGAACCCTGGTGAAGGCGTCGCAGACGCTGAAGGCGCACGGCGCGACCGACATGTACGCCTACTGCACGCACGGCGTCTTCTCGGGGAACGCGCTCGATGCGCTCGAGGCATCTCCCTTGAAGCGCGTCGTGGTCACCAATACTATCTTCCTCGAAGCGGCGGAGGCGAGTGATGTTGTCGAGTACATCTCCGTTGGAGAGCATCTCGCGAAGACCATTCAGTGCATCTACGAGTACCGCTCGGTGAGTCACCTCTTCCCGCACTACTAGACTGCCAGGAGAGAGCGAATATGCATACGCTTCGTGTGAGCAGCCGGCCCGCCGGCAAGGCAGGCGCGCTGCGCAGGAAGGGCATCGTGCCGGGCGTCGTCTACGGGCCGTCGATCGAGCCGATGCCGATCTCGATCGCGCGAAAGGACCTCCAGGTTCTGTTCTCGCAGATCACGAGGAGCTCGCGGATCGAGCTCGCCGTCGACGACGAGGGGGAGACGCGCGAATTCGACGTCTTCCTCAAGGTCGTGGACTACGATTCGATCACCGACGAGCCGATTCACGTTGACTTCTACCACCCCGACGTCGGTCATCCGTTGAAGCTCCACGTTCCGGTGAAGGTCACCGGTGAGGCGGAGGGCGTGAAGTCGGGCGGGATCCTGAACGTGCAGTTCAACACCGTTCGTGTGCACGGGCTACCCAAGGACATCCCTCACTTGATCACGATCGCCGTCGACGATCTCGGACTCGGCGAGTCGATTTACGTCCGAGACGTGGACTTCGGCGACGTCGAGCCGATGCTTCCTCCCGAGCGAACGCTCGTCACTGTCATCGCGCCACGCGCGATGGAGATCGAGGAAGAGGAAGAGGAAGAGCTCCTCGAGGGCGAAGTGGCCGAGGGCGAGGCCGAAGAGGGCGCGACCGAGGACGCGGGCGCCGCGGCGGACGAGGAGACGGCTGCCGAAGGGACGTAGTGAAGGCCGTCTTCGGGCTCGGCAATCCGGGTCCGGCCTACGCGCTCTCCCGCCACAACGTCGGGTTTCAGGTGATCGATCTCTACCGGGACGTCCGGCGCGTTCGGCGCAAGGGGCGAATCGAGCGCGACTGTCTCGTCTACCGCGACGGCGGACTCTTGCTCTGCAAGCCGCTGACGTTCATGAACGCGACCGGTCCGGCCGTGCGTGCGGTTCTCGCCGCCCACGCCCTCTCGCCCGACGACGCGCTCGTCGTCTACGACGATCTCGATCTCCCGCTCGGCCGGCTGAAGATCCTGGCCGCGGGCGGCGCGGGGACACACAAGGGAATGAAGTCAGTCGTCGGCGCGCTCGGGACGAACGACGTCCCGCGGATGAAGATCGGGATCGAGATCGAAGGGCGGACGGCGCCGGGGGAAGCGTTCGTCCTCGAGCGGTTCTCCGAGGACGAGTGGACCCGCCTTGCGCCCGTTCTCGAGACCGCGGTCGACGCGATCGACGCGTTTCGATTCGACGGGATCAAGGCGGCGATGACGCGGTTCAATCGGCGTGACGAACCCGGTTGTTGCGCCTGATGGGCGCGCTATACTCTTTTCCGCTTTCGGGAAGGAACAGGAGCGAACGAGATGTACGATCGATTCTCGCGTGAGTCGATGGAGATCATCGCCATCGCCCAAGAGGAAGCGGAGGAGTGGCGACACAGCTACGTGGGGACGGAGCACCTCCTCCTCGCGTTCCTGAAGGTCCCCGGAAGCGACGTTCACCGATTCCTGGCGAGCCACGAGATCACCTACGATCGGGTCGCCGCGTTCCTCGATGAGGAGAAGGGACGAGGCGAGGTCCGCGTCTCGGCCGACGATCTCGAGCCGACGCCTCGTCTGAAGCGCGTGATGAAGATCAGCTTCGAGGAGGCGCGCCGCTCCGGTCTGAACACGATCCGCCCCGAGCACCTGCTGATGGGGATGCTCCGCGAGGGGGACGGGACGGGAGCGACGATCCTCCAGCACCTCGGTGCCGACTTGGCCAAGACACGCGCCTACTTCCTCCCGCCGTCGGGACTCGGGATGACGATCCGGGCGTCGCGGCGCCAGCAGCAGAAGAAGGGCGACGCCGTCGAGTTCGGTCGAAATCTCGTCGAGGAGGCGGCGGCCGGGAACCTCGACCCGGTGATCGGCCGCGAAGAGGAGATGGAGCGGATCATTCAGACCCTCACCCGTCGGAAGAAGAACAACCCCGCGTTGGTCGGGGAGTCGGGTGTCGGCAAGACGGCCGTCGTCGAGGGGTTGGCGCAGCGAATCTCCGAGGGCGACGTCCCGTCGATCCTGCGGTCGAAGGAGATCCTCGAGCTCGACATGGCGTCGGTCGTCGCCGGGACGAAGTACCGCGGCGAGTTCGAGCAGCGTCTGAAGACGGTGATCTCGCAGGTCGCCGAGATGGACAACGTGATTCTGTTCATCGATGAGTTGCAGACCGTCGTCGGCGCCGGCGGGGCCGAGGGCGCGATCGACGCGTCGTCGATCCTCAAACCGCCGCTCGCCTCCGGTGCGATCCAGTGTATCGGGACGGCGACCTCCGACGAGTACCGCAAGTCGATCGAGAAGGACCCGGCGCTGAAGCGACGATTCAAGACGATCCTCGTCGAGGAGCCGTCCGTCGAGGAGACGGTGCGAATCCTGAAAGGCCTGCGGGAGCGGTACGAGAAGCACCACGGCGTCAAGATCAGCGACGACGCGCTCTACCAGGCGGCCCGTCTCTCCGACCGCTACGTGACCGACCAGTTCCTCCCCGACAAGGCGATCGACCTCGTCGACGAGACGGCGGCCCGGATCAAGCTGCAGAAGACGCGCGTCCCCGACGAGGTGCGCGAGCTGATGGACCAGATCGACGAGCTCGACGAGCAGGAGCACGACGCCGTCAGCGGCCAGGACTACGAGACGGCCGCCCGCTTGCGCGACAGGAAGGTCGAGTTGGTGCAGGAGGTCGAGACGCTGAGCGAGACGAGCTACGGCGGGAACGACCTTCAGGCGACCGGCCCCGACATCGCGCGGATGGTGTCGATGTGGACCGGCGTTCCGATCGGCCACGTCGAGGAGGAGGAGACGGCGCGGCTGGTCAACATGGAGGAGAAGATTCACGACCGGCTGATCGCCCAGGACGAGGCGGTCCGCGCGGTCTCTCGCTCGATCCGCCGTGCCTACGCCGGGGTCAAGAACCCGAAGCGTCCGGTCGGCGTGTTCATGTTCCTCGGACCGACCGGCGTCGGGAAGACGGAGCTGTCGAAGACACTGGCCGAGTTCCTGTTCGGAGACGAGGACGCGCTGATCCGCGTCGACATGTCCGAGTACATGGAGCGATTCTCGGTGTCGCGCCTGACCGGCGCCCCTCCCGGCTACGTCGGCTACGAGGAGGCGGGCGAACTGACCGAGAAGGTGCGGCATCGGCCGTACTCGGTCGTCCTGTTCGACGAGATCGAGAAGGCGCATCGCGACGTGTTCAACATCCTCCTGCAGGTGATGGAGGACGGGATCCTGACCGACTCGCAAGGACGTCGGGTCGACTTCCGCAACGCCGTTCTGATCATGACGTCGAATGTCGGAAGCGATCTGATCGCGGGACGAGACACGCTCGGGTTCAGCGACCAGGAAGAGGGATCCGAGGAGTCGTACCAGGACATGAAGACGCGCGTGATCGGCGAGGGGAAGAAGGTCTTCCGGCCCGAATTCCTCAACCGACTCGACGACATCATCGTCTTCCACGAGCTCAATCGGGAGCAGGTGCGCAAGATCGCCGAGCTGATGATCGCCGAGCTGACCGAGCGCCTTCTCGAGGAACGGGGGATCACGTTCGAGCTCGACGAGTCGGCGTGGGATCTCCTGATCGCCGAGGGCTACGACGTCAAGTACGGCGCCCGCCCGATGCGGCGAACGATCGAACGGCTGATCGAGAACCCGATCTCCGAGAGCATCCTGGAAGGGGAGTTCTCGTCCGGCTCCGTCGTTCGAGCGACGGCGGCCGACGGCGAGATTCGCTTCGACGCGAGCGATGGCTGATGGCCTTCTCCTGTGCCGAGTGCGGCCACCGAACGATCAAGTGGTACGGTCGGTGTCCGAACTGCGGCGCGTGGGACTCCCTCTCCGAGTCGGTGCCTGAGTCCGAGCGAGGTGGGGGAGACGCGAAGGCCCCGTGGATCGGCGAGCCGGTCCGCTCGCTCGACCAGATCGATCTGGCAACCGTCGCACGACGATCGTCCGGTCTTCCCGAGTTCGATCGCGTCTTCGGCGGCGGCCTGATTCCGGGCGGGGTCGTCCTGTTCGGCGGCGAGCCGGGCGTCGGCAAGTCGACCCTTCTGTTGCAGGTCGCGCAGTCGCTCGCCGCGCACGACGGGAGGGTCCTTTACGTCTCCGGTGAGGAGTCCGAGGCGCAGGTCAAGCTTCGCGCCGGCCGACTCGGAATCGACGGGACGGGTCTGTTCCTCCTCGCCGAGCAGTCGTTCCCGCGGATCGAGGCCGCGGTCGAGGAGGTCGATCCGCGCGCGCTCATCGTCGACTCGATCCAGACGATCCGCGCCGCCGATCCCGAGGGGGGAAGCGGGAGCCTGCGGCAATTGCGCGCGGCGTCGGCGGCGCTGGTCCGCCTGGCGAAGAGCCGCAGCCTGGTCACCTTTCTCGTCGGGCACATCACCAAAGGGGGTGCGTTCGCGGGGCCGAAGACGATCGAGCACCTCGTCGACGTTGCCGTCTACCTTGAGGGGGGCGGGACCGACGATGTGCGGGTCCTGCGGTCGGTCAAGAATCGATTCGGCCCGACGAACGAGGCGGCCCTGTTCCGAATGACGACCGGAGGGCTGGTCGAGGTCGACGATCCGTCGAGCTTCTTCCTGGAGACGGACCGAGACGAGACCCGCCCGGGGTCGATCGTCGTTCCGATTCTCGAGGGATCGCGGTCAATCCTGATTGAGCTCCAGGCTCTCGTCTCGCCGACCGGCGGGTACGGCGTGCCGCAGCGTCGGTGCACCGGAGTCGACGTCAACCGGGTGCTCCTGCTCCTCGCGGTGATCGAGAAGCGCCTCGCCGTTCACGTCGGCGGTGCCGACGTCTACCTGAGCGTCGCCGGCGGGCTCGACGTGCGGGAGCGGGCGGCCGATCTGGGGATCGTGACGGCGATCGTGTCGAGTCTGCGAAACCGGGGCGTCGGCGGACGGGCGACCGTCGTTGGCGAGGTCGGCCTTTCGGGCGAGGTGCGCCCGGTGCGTCGGGTCGGCGACCGGATCGACGAGGCGGCGAAGATGGGGTACGAACGGATCCTTGTCCCCGCGGCGGGGACGGTGCCGAAGCGAGACCGAATCGAGGTCGTTCCCGTCGCGTCGATCGACGAGGCGATCGTGGCTCTCGAACTCGGATAGGAGGACCGATGAACGACGAGCGATACGAACGGTTGACGACGGCGGCCGACGCGCTGCGCGAGAGACTCCCCGAGCCGCCGCGGGTGGCGGTGACGCTCGGGTCGGGGCTGTCGGCCGCGTTCGGAACACCGGACGGCGGGCGCCTCATTCCGTGCTCCGAGATCCCGGGATTCCCGGTGCCGACCGTCGCCGGTCACGCCGGCGAGTTCTGGGCGGGGCGGATCGGCGAAACGCCGGTCCTCGTCCAACGCGGGCGGACGCACGTCTACGAGGGACGCGCACTCGACGACGTCGTCTTCGCGCCGCGCCTGTTCTCCCTCGTCGGCGCACGACGGCTCGTCGTGACCAACGCGTCGGGGGCAATCAACCCGGACTTCCGCGCCGGGGACCTGGTCTTGATCACCGACCACATCAACATGCTCGGGGCGAACCCGCTGCGCGGGCCGAATCTGGACGAACTCGGACCGCGATTCCCGGACATGTCAGTCGCCTACACGCCGGAGCTGCGCGACCTCGCCAAAGACGTCGCCGCCGCCGAGGGGATCGAGCTGAAGGAGGGCGTCTACGTCGCCGCGCTCGGGCCGTCGTACGAGACGCCGGCGGAGATCCGCGCGTTTCACACGATGGGGGCGGATCTCGTCGGGATGTCGACCGTTCCCGAGGTGATCGCGGCCGCTCACGCGGGGATGGAGGTCCTCGGCCTCTCGATCGCGACCAACCTCGCCGCCGGAGTGAATCCCGAGGCGACGTTGAACCACGAAGAGGTCATCGAAACGACGCGCCGAAAGGGCGCCGAGGTGCGCCGACTGCTTCTCGCATTGATCGAACGCCTCTAGGGTTTGCGGTTCCCTGACGGAGGCATTGCGCCCGCGCGGCATCTACGTACAATGTCGCCGCCGTCCGAGGGAGCGCGCGCGAGAAGTGCTCATCCGAAGGACGGTTAACTGCGTATTAGGAGGTTCGACCTATGGGCAGTGGAGCGACGCTCAACCCGTTTGAGATCTCGCAACGGCAGTTGGACATGGCGGCGGAGAAGCTGAATCTGGATCCGCAGATTCACGCACTCCTCCGCGAGCCGATGCGAACGCTCGAGGTGCACTTCCCCGTCCGCATGGACGACGGAACCGTGAAGACGTTCACCGGCTTCCGCGTGCAGTACAACGATGTGCGCGGACCGACCAAGGGAGGATTGCGGTTCCATCCCGACGAGACGATCGACACCGTCAAGGCGCTGGCCGCCTGGATGACGTGGAAGACGGCG
>Ga0180434_10007372_pt1 | contig 12400 bp, 10 predicted proteins | sample SS_ome_7_FD_132453 | JGI IMG/M metagenome (GOLD analysis project Ga0180434, IMG submission 132453) | Hypersaline lake sediment archaeal communities from the Salton Sea, California, USA - SS_1_D_2 metaG | ecosystem: Environmental > Aquatic > Non-marine Saline and Alkaline > Hypersaline >... | reverse complement strand
TGGAAACCGAACCGCATCTGTCGTAACCTCTGCCATGGGGCGTATCCTCCTTCGTTACAAGGAATTGGGTATCATTCATCAACACCCAGGATACGCCGCCCATTTATCTACGCCATCCACAACTTTCGGTTATATCTCCGGTTCTACCGGTGGTTCGGATTATGATGCTGCGACTCAATGCATGAGTAGCGCCCACAGGCTCAAAACCAAAAAGAATCCAGCCGCATCGGCGACCATCGTGCAGACCGGCCCAGACGCCATCGCAGGATCCACTTTCATTCGTTTGAGAAATAGAGGAAGGGTGCCTCCGATACAGACCGCCAGGATTGTGTTCAGGGCTAGGGCTGTGCCGACCACGAATCCAAGCTGGGTGATGTTGGGCCACTGCCAAGCACGCCCCGTAAAAATCACAATCAGGCCGAGAAGGACGCCCAGGGCGAGACCGTTGATGATACCAACCTTCATCTCCTTGAACAGCACGTAGAGGATGTCCCAAGGCTTGGCGACGCCAAGGGCCAATTCTCGCAAGGTGACGCCCACCGCCTGATTTCCTGACGAGCCACTCATACCAGCTACCACCGGCAGAAAGACCGCCAGCCAAATCATTTTCTCGAGTGTGCTTGTATAGACGGCGATGACACTGGCGGCAGCGAGATTGAGGAGCATGATGACGAATAGCCAGGGCAGTCGCTGGCCGACGCGCGAAGAGGTGGGCATGGACCGGAGTTCCTCTCCACGGAAGATCCCCGTCACCTTGAGCAGGGTTTCGTTGGCTTTTTTGCGAGCGGCCTCGGCGACGTCTTTTTCAACGGCGGCCCCCAGTATTCGTCCCGCCCGATCGACCACGGGTAGGGCGGAATAACTGTGTGTTTCGAGCATGGCCTGAAGCGTGTCGAGATCCGCCTTCGCTTGCACAACGTCGGGGTCCGTAATCATAACCTGATCGATAGGGCGGTCAGCTCGTGACAGGACCAGGTCCCGTAGTCGCAAGACGCCTTTCAATACACCGTTTTCGTCCGTGACGTAGAAGTATTGGACGTTGTAATAACGGTACGCTTTGCGGTTTTGCCGTAAGTCGTCGAGCACTTCCTGTACGGTGGTTCCGGTGGGATACGCAACGAACTCGGTGGCCATGACGCCGCCGGCAGTGTCGCTTGGATAGGAGAGGAGTTGGCGTGTCTCGATCGCGTCATCGAGTGGGAGGGCGTCCAAGATCGCTTCAGCGTCGTCCTCTTCCATCTCACCGAGGACGTCGGCTCGATCATCGCTGTCCAACTCTTCGACGATCGCGGCAGCGTCCTCCGCGGAAATGTACTCGAGAATATCGGCGGCGTGCTCATCGGGAAGGTCGTCCAAGAGATCCGCAGCATCTCTGGGGTGGAGAACACTGAGGATCTGCGATTGTTCATCCTCGCTCAGCTGGGCCATGACCCGGGTGATTTCGCCAGGCGCAAGCGAATCGACGCACAGGGCGAGAGCATCCGGGTCACCCTGCGCAAGGACTCGGCGCAGTTCTTCGGCGACGTCACGTTCGATCGACGCTTCCATTTCCTGCTCGCTGATGTCCTGAGAGGGCATAGCTGGTAACTCCAATCACGAAATCGCCGATCGTACGGGTCTGCGTTGACTCGACGAGGAGCCATCTTTCAATGCGTGCGGTCCGCGTATAAGGGAAGCAATTGTATCCGCTAACTAGGGTTATTAGCCAGTTTTTCGTCGGGATTGTCGGTGTTTTTGGGGCGTATGGGGTTCATGTTCATGGTTGCCCAAAGGTGGTTTGGCTGTATCTGCAACGAAAAGGTGTTTGGAGAAATGCCGGCAGCGATGTTACGAAATCGGTGTCAACGGTTCGAGTTTCTCGACGAACTCGTTGATGATGTGATCGGGTGTGGACGCCCCCGCGGTGATGCCGGCAACACGCCGGCCTTTGATCATCTCGGGTTGGAACTGGTCCCACGTCTCGAGGTGGTAGGTCGGGACGCCCTGTTCTTCGCACAGCCGTGCCAGCTCGCGCGTATTGGCTGAGTGCAGTCCGCCGAGCACGAAGACGACATCAACCTCCTCGCAGAGCTCGACAGCAGCTTCCTGTCGGCGGACGACCTCGAGACAGAGCGTGTTGACCACCTTGAGTTCGCGGAACGGTCGGCTTGCGATGGCGCCGATCATTTTGGCGACATGTTCGGGCGTATGGGTCGTCTGTGCGACGATACCAAGTTTTGCACGCGCTGGTAGGGCGGCATCAAGGTCTTCTTCGCGGTCAACCACGATGACGTCGGGTGCGTAGCCGATCACGCCCTTGACCTCCGGGTGCGCCGCATCACCGATCATGACCACTTTGTAACCCTCTTCATGAAGCTGTTTGACGACGCTTTGAGCTCGTTTGACGAGGACGCACGTGGCATCGACCAGGGAGAGTCTTTGCTGGGTGATTTGATCGTAGACCTCAGGTCCTGCGCCGTGGGAGCGGATCAAAACGGTTATGTCATTGCCGACTTCCTCCAGATTGCCGGATTGGTCAAGTCCTTTGTCTTCGAGTTCGCGCACCACTTGGGGATTGTGGATCACCGGTCCGAGGGCCACGACACGGCCAGCACCGTATTGCTTGATCGCGTTCTCGGCGACCGCAATCGCGTCCTTGACGCCAAAACAGAAACCGCGTTTGCTTGCCAGCTTGACTTCCATCGTCATCCTTAGTGGGTTCGATCCGTGTCGGGGGAGAGCACCCTGCTGAGCCCGTATCATTTCCGAACGCCCTATCTTAGCTGGCGATCGGCTACTCGGCTACAAACAGAAGGTGGCTGCGCGGGGGGGGCATTCGGGCGGGCTATTCAGTTTGTGGCAGCGTTGCCCGGACGACTCTTCTCGATCTCCTGTTGCATGCACGCGACGACTTGGGCAATGGTCATGTTTGTCGTGTCGATTTTGATCGCTTTGCCTGGGGCCAAGAGTGGTGCCCATTGCCGTTGGTCATGCGTGTCACGAAGACGGATGTTTTCCAGGACGGACTCAAGTGTGACTTCCTCGCCTTCGGCCAGCATTTCGTGATAGCGGCGCTCAGCCCGCTTGACGTCGCTGGCGTCCACGATGAATTTGACGTTGGCGTTCGGGAAAACGACGCTGCCTTGATCGCGCCCTTCGGTCACGAGTGAACCCAGTTGTTGACCGATTTCTTGTTGTTTCCCCACGAGAACGTTGCGAATGCCCTGCACCTGGGCCACGGTGCTGGTCTTTTCATTGACGCGCATCGACCGAATGGCTTCACTGACGTCGTGACCATCCATGATGACCCGAACATGGGTGGGGCCGCAGTCCAATTCGATCTTTGTTGACTTGGCCATTGCCACGAGTTGATCGGAATCGTCCAGTGGCGTACCGGTATTCAAGGCTTTCAGGGCGATCGCACGGTACATGGCCCCCGTATCGAGGTAGGGGATTTCGAGGGCGGCCGCCAGCTTGCGCGCAGCCGTCGATTTTCCCGATCCGGCTGGTCCGTCAAGGGTAATAATCATGAGCGGTCTTTGACTCCGTTGCGTGTGTCACTCTTTCGTCGACGTATCGACAGGTTTACCGACTCGTTGTCCGTTGAAGCGACGGGCAATCCGTGACGACTTCGCCGTGTAGTGTGAGGGCTGTGGCCGAGGTCACGCGGATGTTCGCCATCTGGCCAATAAGCGATTCGGGGCCGGTGAATACGACGATTTCGTCCCCGCGCGTTCGTCCTGTGAGTTGATCGCTACGACGCCACGAAATCTCATGTCCGCGCGATTGTTCCGCCTCCTGAGCCTTGATGGCGGCCTTGCTATATCCCTCCACCAGGACTTCGACTTCCCGACCCACCATGGCTTGATGGTGCTGCAAGGACATTCGCTGCTGCAATTCGACCAGATCCGCATGGCGGCGACGCTTGAGCGCGTCCGAGATGTCGTCGGGCAGTCGGCGATCAGCAGCCGTACCGGGACGCTCGGAATATTTGAACATGAAGATGTTTTTGTATCGTACGCGTTCGATCAGGGCGAGTGTTTGCTGGTGATCCTCTTTGGTTTCGCCGCAAAAACCGACAATAAAATCACTCGCCAAGGAAATGCCTGGCACGAGGGAGCGCGCTCGATCGATCAGATCGACATAGTGTTCGACCGTGTATTGGCGTTTCATGCGTTTCAGTATCGCGTTGGAGCCGCTCTGGATGGGCAGGTGCAAATACTCGCATACTTTCGGCAAATCTCGTATGGCCTGAAGGATGTCGTCCGTGAAATCGCCGGGGTAGCTGGTGACGAAACGGACACGTTCGATACCGTTGATGGCGTGAATGCGCTCGAGCAATTCAGCGAAACGGACGACTTTCCCATTTTCGGCGTAGGAATAGCTATTCACCGTTTGCCCGAGCAGGGTGATCTCTTGGGTGCCGAGATCGGCCAGCTTCTTGGCCTCTTCCACGAGGCGAGTGGGTGGGCGACTTCGTTCGGGACCTCGTGTGTAAGGAACGACGCAAAACGAGCAGAACTTGTCGCATCCCCGTTGTACACGGATGTAAGATTGCAGGACGTTGCCGTCCGGCGGGGCTGTACGTGACAGATCGAACGCTTCGATATCGTCGTCCAAGAGCGTGCGCTGGGCGACAGGCAGTTTGCGCGAGTGATCGTGTTCCAGGGCGATGGCTACCTGGTGGGGGGCATGCTGGGATGTGCCATTTGCTCGCTGGGCGATCACTTCCTGGATGAGGCCTGGGATTTCGTTGAGTTTACCTGGGCCGCACAGCAGGTCGACCTGGGGAGCCCGTTGTTGGATACCGTCGCTGGTACGCTCCGCCATGCAGCCAATTACGCCGATGATCATTTCGGGCCGCTTTTGTTTGGCATGCTTGAGTTCGCCCAGTCGGCTGTAGACTTTGTCCTCAGCGTGTTGCCTGACACTGCAGGTATTTAGGATCACGAGATCTGCAGACGTGTAATCCCGCGTTGGCTCGTAACCTAGGGTGCGGAGTTGTCCCAAGACTAGCTCGCTGTCGAGCACGTTCATTTGGCAACCCATCGTCTCGAGGTAGACGCGCTTTTCCGGCAACACTTTACTCCTTCTCCGGTGAGGTTGACGGCATTGTGGAGCCCTGAAATGTGATTTTACGGCGGCTTGGGGGCCGACTCAATACAAGCGGATGAGGTTGGGATGGGTTTCTCGACAGGGACGGTATGTGAGGGTTGTTCGTCGTGCGACGATGGCTATGGGTTGCCTTGCTGTCGAGCGAGATTTGTCTGTTCGAGGGCTTCAAGCTCGCGTGTCCACCGGGGGCCGCCGAGATCCGGAAACAGGTGTCGTTGCTGACGGATGGTCTGGATGATTTTTTGGGGGTCGCTGCCTAGACGTGTGTGGCATTGAAGGCTTCCAACCAACGCTCGCCAGCCATTGGGCGATTGCTCCGGTAGTTGTTGCCAAACGGTCGTAAAAAGCGGCAAGGCGTCGGAGGGCCTATCGAGGCTCAATAAGCATTCCGCTTTGCCGAGTTGTATTTCAACTTGCGCGGCCGGGTGGGTTTCATTTGAAGTTGTGACCCTGGCCTCACAATCCTGATAGGCGGACAGTGCATCGTCGGGTTGTCCCGCGTTGCGTAAAGCCCACGCCCACCCGATACGCAATGTTAACGCGTCTTGGGGACTCATGCGGTCTGGTTGCTGTTGAGCCCACGCCTGGATTTTCTGGCTGAGGCGGACGGCCTCCGATGCGATTTGCGATCTTTTCTCGGTATCGCCGACGTTGGCAGCATGGTTCATCTCGTCGCGCATGACCTCAAAAAGCTTTGTCATAACTGGCCCGGCCGACTTGGGATCGGTAGCGAGATAGCGTTCAACGACATGGCGTGCTTCGGCAAGCCGTTTGAGTTCACGGAGTGCAGTAATGCGTTCGCGTAGGGCCGGTGCTGTTGCGTCCGGACAGTCGCTGTATTGGTTTTCGAATTTTTGTAAGGTTGCGAGCGTTTCGGACGGTTGATGAATGAGCGGATGGTTCAAGAGGTTGGCGAGCATGAGCGTCATGGCGGCGGACAGACAATGGTCTTCGTTTCGGTTTGCAGCTGTTGCATGTGTTTTGGCGAACGAGACCGCGTCGCGGGCGGCTTGCACGGCTTGGTGTGCGAGTTCTTGGAGGTCTTGTTCCGCCAGCGTGTGCGCGTTTACGGCTTGCTGCAAAACGTTACGCAAACAGCGTGTTCGACCGAGCTGGGATCGCATGGCGTTGATATCGTCGGCAGAGACCATCGCGTAAGCATCAGCGGCTTGTTCGAGCTGGTCATTGTTCTCCATCGCTAACGCGATGAAATACTGCAGATGTTTGGCCTGATGCGAGGTCGGCGAACGTTTTTGGAGCAACTGGGCGGCCCGGACGAAAGCGGCTCGGGCGGCCGGCATGTTTTGACGGCGTGTGTTGCGGAGTTGCTCTTGGGCAAGGAAGGTCGCCTGTTCAGCAGATGAGCCAGCGCGATCATGGTCGGGAAACGTTTCGGCCAGTTCGCACAGCGATGCGATGGCGGCCATGGGCTCGTCCGACACGTAAAAACCTCGGCCCAGCAGAAACAGGATTTCGCCTTGCGTGAGGGCGGTGAGACGTTCTTTTGCCGACGCGAGCATGTTCTGCGTCGTCTTGATGGCGTATTTGAGCCGTTCCAATTCTTGGGTTCCGTCGGTTTTACGTTGCATGACGTCCATCACCGTCGCACCCAACAGCAGCTGCGTTGCCAAGGGGGATGGGGGATCAGACAGAGCTGCATTACCCGAGGATGGCGCGAGCACGGCATATAACGCATCGCGATAGGTGAGTGATTGTGTCACGATTCGTTCCAGCGGAGCCAGTGCCGCCAACGGTTGCCAGAACGAACCGATGGTGGCCTGCGGTTGGGAGGTGGCCCGAGCCGGCGCAGGATCGTATTCGCCATGGTGGGCTTGCTGGAGCAACACGCTTCGTTCCGCAAAAGCCAATGCCAATGCTGTCGTGATGTCGTCGGGGCGCGATTGTTGGGCCCATTGTTTGGCTTGCATGACGGCACTGAGGGCTTCGTTTACGTTGCCGCTGTCGCGCATGGCTCGAATCTGCTCGAGAATTGCGAGGAGTGTGATGCGGCGCAGTTGTCGGCGTCTGTGCGGATTTTTTATTTCAGGGAGTAGAGCAATGATTTGTCGGGCGTAGTGGTCGGCAGCGGTAGGGTCACCCGAGAACCGTGCAGCCATGGCGGCCATCAGCAACGCGCTGCATTGCTGCGTTTCGTAACCGGCGGGCAGTTGCGTCCATCCGTGGTGTTCCGTCACCTCGGTAAGAATGGCGGCATATTCGGATATGTGTTCGGGCGCGGAAAGGTCTGCGGTGAGCGACCGATAGAGTCGAGCCCAGGTTAACAGCATCGCGGATTGGGCATCGATCGTTTCCAGTGATCGGAGCTGTCCGGAGGCTGTGGCGGTTTCAATGGCCTGCTCGTCCATGGATTCCAACGCGGACCAAGCGTCGGCGATGCCTTGTCGCAGGGCCTCAAGCGTTTCAATCGCTTGGGTGCTCAGTTGGTTGACCGTTTGGCGATCGCGTCCCGGCAACTCATACAGAAGCAGGCGGTCAAACGACTCGGGAGCTCGGCGTTCGAGAAAATCGCGTGCCCATTCGAACTGCCAGCGCAGTCGTGCGGGATGTTCCGGATGCTGTTTGATCAGTGCGGCAAGAATGGAGTCGGCCTTTGTCATGATCGCTTGACGCTGGTTGGCCGGTAAGTTCTTTTTGTTGGCTTTGGCGAGAAGTTCCTCACGAAGCCGAAGTCGGCGGTCCGCGTCGTCGAGGGGAGGTGTGTCGGCTAGGTATTGTTCAAGCCAATCCGTCAAGCCTCGTTCACGCAGGCCGGCGCGGAACTCCGATTCGTCAAGCGTTTGCACAGGTTGTGGGACGGCGGCTTGGACGTGGATCGCGCATACGCCGATTGCCAGCCATCCGGCACATGTAGGCAGAAACGTGTTGACGGCAAAACCTAATATCATGGCGAGCCGGCAAAAAGGATGTTCTCATATTCCGCAGCCATCGCAGCGTTGTAAGCGTTGACGATGTGGTCCCATACGACCTCATCGCCCGCCCACAGCTGGACCGGCGTATCACGGTCAAAACCCGGTGCGTTTTCGCGAATATCTCTCAGTGCCGTCGCGAGTGCGTCGAGACGGATGGGGGCTTCTTCAAACCGGTCGATGGTCGCATGGCATACCATGGGCGCTTTCGGATCCGCCAACAAACGAATGCGGATCGGTATCCGCGGAATCTCAACGGTGGTTGCCACCTTCTGGGTTGGCAGTTGGGCCGGAAGCATGCCTTCCAAAGCCCGAAAACGACTGACGGCCAGGAAGAAAAACAACAGGAGAAAAACGACGTCGATCATAGGGGTGAGGTTGAGCGACATCATCCAAACGGATCTTCGCCTTTGGATGCGTTTGCCGAAACGGGACGCCGCCGACGACCGCCCGCGCGATCGCCGACTCGTGCCGGTCGATGGACGCGTTGCGGTCGGAGAATCCTGCGGTGGGGTGTGGTCATCGGCTACGTGGGCCATGGTCGTTCAACTCCGTGACAACCTGTAATCGGGTTAGTTGGCTCGAAGCAACAGACTGCATGATTCGGCGGACGTGGCCATAGGGTACCCGCCGATCAGCTCGCAAGATGACTTCGGTGTTCGGGTTCCATTGGGCGACCTCCTCCAGTTTCTCGACGAGCTCGGCACGCGATTCCACCGGCAATGGCCCGCAACGCAATGCCGGTTCGATCTCGGAACCCCGATAGAGCACATTGACGATCACCTTGTCTTTCAGTCGCCGATCCATCGCTTGGCTGTTGTCGGGTTGGGGTAAATCGACATTGATCTTCTCGACGGACGCGAAGTGGCTGGCGAGCATGAAGAACGTCAAGAGAAGAAAGGTGACGTCGATCATGGGCGTCATGTTCATGCGAACATGGGAACTGATTCTGTAGCGAGGATGGAAGCGAAACATGCTTTATGTGATCCTGAAAGACGTTCTCACGCTACGGTTTGACGGGTTGGCCCATTGCGGTTGAGGTTGACGGCCGGCCTTTCGGTTGTTGGGACGGTAGAAACGCTTCAGATGTTCGCGTTCCGTGGTCCGGCTTGTGGACCATGGAGATCACGCCGTCACAGAGTTTGACACATTCAGCTGCGAAAGCGTCAATTCGGTTACGGAATAGGGCGTAGGTCGTCAGGGCGGGGATCGCGATCAGGATGCCCCAGAACGTTGTGACCAACGCGACCGAAATATCGCCCGCCAACTTGCCGGCTTCCGGCATGCCGCCGCCGGCCTCGAAAATCTGGCTGAAGGCTTTGATCATGCCCAGGACCGTGCCGAGCAGGCCGATCATCGGGCTGACATTGCCAATGACGTTGAGGTATTCGATTTTACGAAACAGCTTGGTGGCGCGTTCCTCGACGGCCTCGTCGATGGCGGCACGGGCAGCGTCTTGACCCCCGTCGAGTTGCGAAATAGCAGCGAACGCGGCTTGGCCGAGCATGCTTTCGTCCTGACTTGTCACTTCGAGAATATTTCGCGTCTGTCCTTGGCTGGCGGCACTGACGAGCGCGTGGGCCAAGCTGGGTGGAAGCTGACTGCTGCGGCGAATCGTGAACAGATAGTGAATCGCCAGGGCGATTGTGACGACCGAGAGCGGAATGAGGACAAACCAGGTGATCCACCCGCCTTCGGTCACAAAGTGCTTGAACACGGAAGCGGATGAGATTTCGCCGTTGGCCATGATCGCCCAGGTACTGGTTAGGTGTTTGACGACTGTAGATGATTCGTGCATTGTCAATCTCACCATTAAGTTTGTGATATCAATAGGCAAAACGTCGTTTGTTGTGACGACTCGGCTCGTGCTCGACCCGGGCTCGTCAAGGTGCCGGTTTTGAAGTCGTCGCACGCCATTGCGTCAAGTGCTCCTTTGCCCAATGGGTCCACGGTACGGTGGACGGATACCGATCGATCAGCTCCGACCAGAGTGTTTTTGCTTGCTGCTTCTGTCCCTGTTTCGAGCAGATTTCCGCCGCTCGGTACAAGCACTCAGGCGACAACGGATGAGCGGGGAAGTGGATGACGATGCGCATGAGCGCCAAACCTGCTCGCCGTCGGTCGGGCTGCGCCTCTGGTGAACCACCCTCTTTGCATTGGCCAAGAAGCGATCGAGCCTGTTCGTAATAGAGCTCAGCACGGGATGGCCCCGTCGTCGTGCTGAGCCAATCATCGATTTGTTGCAGCGCTTCGTCAAATCGTTCCCGATCGATGAGCGATCGAATGTTCGCCAGAGCTTCCGAGACGCGACGGTCTTGTTCCGGACCTGTGGACTCGGATGAGGATGGTGGCTTCATGCCGTCTGGCTCGTCGGGTCGCGATTGGACATCGGGCCACGTATGGCGCCAGCGGGCCAAGTCCATGCCGAGGGTATCGGGGCCATGGCGGTCGATGGCTGCTTGGACCTGTTGGGTTGCGGAGGTCAGGAACGTGGAGCCGGGTTGTGGGAGATTCTTGGGGCGAAGCAGTTCGGCGCAGATGTTGCCTTCGGGGGATGACTGGAGCAGGTCGAGATAGAGTTCGACTGCCCGGTCGAAGCGGCCCTGGGCATCGCAGGTTTGCAGAAGCCTGCACTTGAGAAGCAGGGCGCGATCGAGTGGGCTGGCGTCTGTATTTTCGTCCGTAGTCTCCGTACCCATGGCTTGCGGGGCGTTTTGGGCAGGGTGTGGTAGCCTTGAATGGCGCGGGTCGATAGTACCTGTCAGCCATTGGTCGAGTGCTTTTTCGTAACTGCGGATTGATTGGCGGAAGTGCTTGTCTCGGCGTTGTTTCTCCGCAAGGTTGAACAGTCTCCATCGACTGATCTGCAGGTAGTCAATCTGGTTGATAGGACGGGTTATCAATCGGCCCGTTCGCAATCGGTAGCCCAACTGCCCGTCACGGATTGAGAGGATCTCCACATTGACCGTTGCCGGCCGACCCGAGGCAGTGACGAGATCGGCCTGAAGCAGGCTTGGGATCAACGCGACGAGTGCGTGAGTGATCAGAATGTAGCGAAACCCGATCCGGTGGGTTGTGGCGATCTGAGCCGTGGATTGTTGGACCATCACTTGGGCTCCATGAATCGACAATGGCCGCCATGTTCGCGTGCGATACGTTCGAGCAGCGAGCGGGGTCCAGGTGAGGGGTCGAATCCAATGGTGGTGATCTTGACGTTACCGTCTGGATTGAGTTGTTGGAGTGTCCGCTCGAGGTCGGTTTCGATGTCGGGGTAATCACCGTCGGTGAGGAAGTAGATGAGTTGCGGTTCGACGGCGAACGCCCGGCGCATGGCCTCGATGGGGTCGGCTTTGCCGGGTTCGGGGATACCACTGACCTGCGTGATGAAGTTGAGCGATTCGGTTTTGTATCGTCCGATGGCAGGGACGAGGCGTCGTGGTGCGAACTCCTCGACTTGCCGTGGTTTAGCCAACACGATGTGAAATCGCTGCGTTGGAACCAGAGCGCGAATGGAGTTGCGCAGTTCCCGGCCAATATCTTCGATGTAGATCATGAGCGACGCGGAGACGTCGACGACGTAGACGACTTTGTAAGCGTTTCCGGTCAGCCCGAAGAACCGGCTCACGGGCATCGTAACGGCCGCATGGGATATCGCCGTCGAGGCCAGCGGAACCGATCGTTGAGGACTCTGCTGGGCGGGTACAAGCGAAGACGGTGTCTTGTCTGAAGGGAGGGCGGCGACGGGGAGCTCGTCAAGGTTCGGCGCGTCTTTGGGTTCGGCAGGAGGCGTGGGTTGCTGGGCAAGCCGGAGGGGAACGCTGGATTGGGGTTGGGCAGACGGTGCCATCGCACCCAATCGAGCTTCGGGGATAATGTGTGCTTTCGGTTGAGCCGCTTCGCGGAAGACGACTTGATAGAACGCGAGAAAAATGCCCACATGCAGCAAGAGGGAAAGGGTCCAGGCGAAGGAGTTTGATCGAGCAATCCGCGCAGCCCGTGAGACCGTTGTGCTTTCGTAAGCAGCTATTTGATGCGGCAAACCGCTACCGTCCTTCGCTGTACCAGCACCTTCGGTGGCAAGTTGGGTATCCCTGCTCGGCATGCCAGCCGTCGTGGCTCCATTTCGGTGTCGATGAACCATCGATCCCCCGGCTAACCTCTGGGCGTTCGTGTGGAGGGGCCGAGTTTATTTTGTGCGCGTTCCGACGTCAAATGGTGAAACCGGTCTTGCGATGTGGTACGGTATCCGTCCGGGTAGGGTCCGTGACAGTTTTGGCGGGGGCTTTTCCGATGATTATGGTGTAGGCGGGCAGCCATGGAGGGCTGGCCTTCGGTTGGGGCGTCATGGAGGAATTTTGATATGCCGGCACGAACGACAC
>Ga0180434_10007371_pt1 | contig 12400 bp, 10 predicted proteins | sample SS_ome_7_FD_132453 | JGI IMG/M metagenome (GOLD analysis project Ga0180434, IMG submission 132453) | Hypersaline lake sediment archaeal communities from the Salton Sea, California, USA - SS_1_D_2 metaG | ecosystem: Environmental > Aquatic > Non-marine Saline and Alkaline > Hypersaline >... | reverse complement strand
GCCTTCAAGAGCTTCATTCCCTGACCCAGGCGGTTCTGTTTTTAGGCACGAACGAGAAGCGATTTGTAAAAACTTTGAAGAGTTCCGGTCGCCTTGAAAAAATACTCCGTCGCCGTGGCTGCGCAGGTGATATCGAAAAGGTCCGGGCGCGCCGGGCAGAGCAGACTGAGTTGTCTTTGGATCGAATCAAGATAATCACAGAAAAAATTGCAGAGCTTAAAACCTTGATGGCTGTTTTACGCAGTGACCTCTCCGGCATCAGAAAAACGCTGGCTCATATTGCCGGTCCCACAGCGGAGTTCAAAAAAAAGCTGAGCTACTACCACAAAGAAGCAAAATATCTCGAAAGTATTGTTGCCCAGGTAGATAAAAACATAAACCGTATTCGCAAAACTACAAGTAAAGGAGTTAAAAATGGCACAAATTACAAATGAAATTGGAGAATTATCCGAGCGGATAGAAGAAATCAAATCCGAATATGCTGACTTACGGGAAGGGATTGCGGCGGCTGAAAAAAGAAAAGTTGCGGCCAAGGAACAATATAATCAGTGTATTGATCGCGGCGACGAAAAAGGCATGAGTGATGCCCTGCGTATCATTCGTGAAAGCAACGCTGAAATCTCAAATCTCAAAAATCGCTTTTCTGAATTTCCCGGTCGGGTGCAAGAGCTTTATAAGCGACAACAAGAAATTGTCTCTGTCGTTCGAGCCGAACGGTCCGGTTTTGAAAAAGCAATTGAAAAAGCAAAAGATGATCTCAAAACCCACAAAAATCAGATCGACCAATGCTTTAGTATTCACGGCGAAATCAATGAACTAAATAAGGTTGTTGGAGGTCTGTAGGGCTGTCCTTTCTCCTCGTGTCGGGGGCTTTATCCGGGCCCCCGGCACATTTATAGAGGAACGAAGATTTAATGAGAACGTATTTTATTCAAGCTGTTGGAGGCGGCCCGATTAAAATAGGTGTTTCGGTAGATCCCGAGTCACGATTGAGAGGTATCCAAACCGGATGCCCTTATAGATTACAGCTTTTAGCCACTTTGCCTGGTAACAAAGAGGCGGAGCTGCACTCTCTTTTCAGTGGTTTACGTATGAATGGCGAGTGGTTCAAAGATGACGAGAAAATAAAAAAATGGATTCAAAGAAACACGCTCATCTCGGATCGCACAAAGATATCTCGGAAAAAAAGTGAAAATCCCTGGGCTGGAGTAAAATCGGTTAAGCGGGATTTTGTGGAAAGATTTTGCGATGTGATTTTTGAGCCGGACGAAATCTCGGACTACTTATTTTCAAAAGATATCACAGAGGAATTTGACGATTGTCGATTGATTGAAAAATATGATAAGGCGGTTACTCAAAAAAATGATTATCGTGCCGGCGTGTTAAGCGATGCGATGTTAGATTGCGATATGGAATATTGCAATTGCGATGGTGAGTGGCCCATTTGGGACAGAGCGGTTAGGGATTTAACATGCTGTGACATAATTGAGCGTGTTGGGGTAAACAAAGAACTGCGAGCGATACTTTTGGCATGTAAGCCGATGTTTACCAGAAAAAGAGAAGAACAGGTTTTTAATATATTACCAAATATTGCGTTTGCCTTTAATATAGTGGAATGGGGATTGTTCGGATGGATCGAAGGACCTTTTATTGAGCCTCATTCAGTCTCGTTCTTTTGGTTGAATTTCTATTCAGATCAAACCCTTTCGGTGGCAGCGAGTGCATGATGCAAAAACAAAAGAAAAATGATATTGAAGGTTGCCTGGAGTATACGCCCGAGCTAATGACCGAGCAGGAAGTTATCCAATTTTTGCGAATCCCGGAAGTTGCAACAACCGGTAATTACAAAAATATTATTGATAACCTTAAGCGGATACATGGTTTGCCGGCTATTCATATTTGCAAGCAGCCGCTATATCCGCTCGGTGCTGTTCGCAGATGGATTGAAGAAAAACTGCGAAAGGAACGGGCCTAATGATATATCACTTCACAATTACGCCGATTTGGTTTATGTTGTGCCCTGGTCGGTCTTATCAGCCAGAACGAAAGGAGGTTTTATGAGAGAGCTGGTAAGACTACGAACGAGGCCATCCCGTGATGGCAAACGATTTACATACTTCCTTGATTACATAGATACCAATGGCAAAAGGAAACGAATTTCGTTAAACCATAGCGATAAACGGAAGGCTGAGAGCCAAAAGAGGCAAACAGAGAGAGAGCTGCGAATGGGCATTTTGGAACCTGTATCGATGAAATTAAGTGACTTCCTTGCGGATAGTCTGGTACGTACCGGAGACCAGAACAGGGAAAGCACACATTATGAACATCAGTCTGCTATGAAGCAGTTCTTAAAAGTCATTGGAAACATTGACTATAAGCGGGTGACATTATCTCATGGCGAGTTATTCCGGCAGACTCAATTGGACAAAGGGAATAGTCCGGCAACGGTATCGAAAAAGCTCAGGGCATTAAAGCGTCTGTTTCAATTAGCAGTTGAACGAAAGCAGTTAACAGAGAATCCACTCAAATATATCAAGCTGCCACGGTGGACCAAAAGGAAAATCGAGATATACAAAGATGAAGAATGTGAAAGAATTTTAAGGGCGGCAAAAGAGATAAAAAATCCTTTGAGGTGGGATATTTTGATTTATCTTGCCTTAACGACAGGCATGAGGCGGGGGGAGCTGCTCAATACTGTTTGGATGGATGTTGACTTTGCGGCCAAAACGATTCATGTTTCACCGAAGCAGGACACGGCCGAAACATGGAAATGGCTTATCAAGGATAGCGAACGCCGTACTTTGCCATTGACCGATGCTGCTGTTGCGATGCTTGCGGAACATCAAAGTAACCACCCGAATAAATATGCCTATGTTTTTGTTCCCCCTGAGAGATATAGTGTTATTCAGGGTATTCGAAAAGCGGGGAAGTGGACGCTTTGTGATTCAAGGTTGAAAGTGGTCAATAACTTTCGCAGGACATACAATAAAATCCAGAAAAGAGCGGCTGTTCAGGAACGGCGATTTCACGATTTGAGAAATACCGCACTGACAAATTGGTTCGCAAATGGTATGGGTGAGTATGAGGTTATGAAGCTCGCCGGCCATTCAGATTTTAAGACAACACACCAGTTTTATCTGGCTGTAGCGGATGATTTAATCGACCGGGCAAGGGCTGCTATGAGTACCGGAATCGGGCAGAATTTGGCGCGCACTTGGCACGCGCCCACTTTTTTGAACAAATAGGGATTGACACATGTTTGGGAAGTTGTTATATTGCCGCAACTTAGAAAATACAGGGAGTGTAGCTCAGTTGGTAGAGCAACGGCCTTTTAAGCCGTAGGTCTTGGGTTCGAGCCCCAACACTCTCATTTCTTGATGCTATTATCCATAAATATTTATCCCCCCATCTTACGCCGTGTTGGAATCAAATAATAGAAGAAGCGAAAAAATTACAAATCGGCAACAGCAGAATCATCACGTGACGGCAGGTCATGACTATAATTGACCTCTCATAACCTCATTACTTATGCAATAGTTCCATTTTTTATAACTCCGGATCGATTGTATAAGTGTCTTTATCGAGATCGATCAATACTTTTGTGCCATCTGCAAACATCGTCTGCTGTTTGCGATAGTTATTATCCAGAAACTTATGGCCGGTCATTTCTATAAGTGCAAGTCTGTTATTGAGATTACACATAGTCCGAACCCGCTGCAATTCCGTTTCAGCGGGCACGATAGACAAATACGGCAGGCCCGCATGGGCCAGACCATGCAGATAACCCGAGTCATTTTCCGGAATACCCCACGCTCCTTTTCCGAGCGACCACGGGATAAAGATTGCATCGTGATAAACCAGGCTGAAAAGAGGAACGGGTATGCCCATCGCCGGTCCGCGGCCGGGATTAGGATCCAACGCGAACGGACCATGATGAACCAAATCCAGGTGGGGGATTGCCCAATCGGCGGGTTCCTCGGAACTGACGACTCCAACCTGAGTGCGGATAAAATCAAAACAGTCTCCTCTGTATTGAAGACACTGTTTACGCGTAACAGGGTGCTCCGGATTGTAACACTCATCCGGCGGAACAACGGCAAACACATCCAGATATGCGCCTCGGACCTTAATATTATTGTTGAGGATAGAGCGGTAATTCTTTGTTACATGTCCGAGTGCCAAACTGGAACAAAGGATTGATTGTTTGCCTCCGTACCAGGTGCTGCCGTAATACCTTTTGCCATTTTCCTGTATGATAGTATGCCGCCGGTCATACGATTTGGCATCAAGATAATAATCACGGTACTGGTCGTGCAGGGCAAATACATAGCCTATCTCGTCACAAGCCTGTGCCAAAGCGCAAAGTCCGTCCCAGCCACCGGCCTCAGGGCTCGGTGGCAGAATATCCGGATGCAGATTATCATACCCCCGGAATCCCCATCCGTCCAAGTGAACATAGGCCTGTTTTACCCCCCTCTTTTTTAGGGCGCGTAGCTGCTCCGCCCTCTTGTCGAACCTGGTATAATAATGATTCTTTTCAGGCTGCTTCTTGTTGTAATAACTGGACTCCGGCTGGATGTGTATGAGAATATTCGTGTGAATCACAGGAGAGCCGATCAATCGCTTCACAATCGGACTACGCGCAATCTTCTCATTTAACGAAACGAATGATCCGTTTTCAATGACATAACGCCGATATCGTTTGGCAAGTGTCACATAGTCCCCTTCCCGGAAGAAACACAATCTTGCCCGCCTCGGATACGAAAGTTTTCCCAGAGAATGCACCCAACGTGTGCCGATCCTTGTTGGCCCGCCTGCATTATGAGAAAAGCGGCAGCCACCGTCGGCGGGTGTCTCGAGAATAACCATCGCCGCAGAATCACCTTTCTGGTGGCCCCACCAGGGCATATAGAGACCGCGCCCGTAAGAGATCGTATTATAAAGCCAAACGCGCTGCGGCCACTTCTTCGGCAGCAGCATCCCCTGCATGAACGGAACTACCGTAAAATCGAAGCTTGCCCGTTTAAAGGGAGCCGGCCATAAACATTCTTTAACAACAGCGGAATCTTCTGCGGCAACCAGCTCGCAAACAAGATCTTCACTGGGAGCCTGAAGGCAAATATTCAACTGCAAGCTAATTTTCAGAAGCTTGTCCCGGTGGATGTAGTCGCTCAGTTGGATTTTTATTCCCGACTTGAATCCTGTTTCATAGGGTTCTATGTCAATTTGTTTTGCGTCTTTAAGACATAAAGAGATGTTCCTGTCACCATGTTCGACAGTCAGATCTCCCTGTGTCGAATCCTCAATCTCCCATGAAGTTTCCTTGTCCCTGATTTGCATCGCAAGAGTATTCGAGTCAATTACCACCGTGAGACGTTCTCCCTGGATGGTCCATTGAGATACATCTTTCTCTACCTCGACTTTTGGATCGCCCCATTCGGATTGTGTCAGCTTTCCTGAACAGACATAATCCCAGAAGAGCATTATGCAAATCAATAACATGTATGTTTTACGAGTCATAAGTTGGTTAACTCCTCTATATATGTACCATAATAAAATGCTTAAATTCCCATTCACTCTAACAGCGATTGTTACATTGTCAAGCAAAGCGTCCTTTCCTGACTGTTCTGTGAGAAAATCGTTGAAGTTCCATTCTTATCACGGTTTTGTTTCCATTGACAATACGAACCAGGCTCGATATAGTTACGTAATACTTATTTGACGGGAAAAAACACATAAATTAACTGAACTTTTACAAAACCCTTGAATTAATATGAATGAATACTTATGATGGCTCTCACAACCTTTTATGACGTTGACTATAAGTTTGAGTATCAACGCTCTTACCAATCTTGCCTTAGAGCTTGTTATGGAGATGATACAAATTGAGTGGTCTATTCTACAAATTGGGCAGAAAAGTCGGTCCGAAGGTTCGCAAGGCCAGGTGGATGTGGCAATCGATCGCCGGCAGCGAAGCCGATGCAATCAAAGTCGAACAACAGGTCGGCCAGGACCTGGCGCATGAAATCAGGCAGCAATTGGGCCGTGCTGAGGACCCGCAGATCGGCAAAATCCTGAACGAAACAGGTTGTCGTCTGGTTTCTTGCACGACCAACAAGTCTCGTACATTCAAATTCGACACTGTCGAAGGCAACGAGCCTAATGCCTTTGCTCTGCCGGGCGGATTCATCTTTGTAACCCAGTCGCTGGTGGAACTATGCCAGCGTGATAAAGACGAGATCGCTTTCATACTCAGCCACGAGATGGCTCACGTCATCCGGGGACATGCCATGAATCGCATCGTCAGCAATTCAGCAATTGCCGCCGCATCCCGGGCAGCGCCGATTCGAGGGATCCTTTCAGGCTGGCTGCGCAAGGTGGGAGTGCAGTTTTTCGAGAGTGCTTATGCACAGGACATGGAGTCGGAAGCCGACAAACTGGGAGTGCGTCTGGCCTCCGCCGCCGGTTACGAACCCGACGCCTGCGTGCGGTTATTCTCACGTCTGGCCAAACTGAGCCACAATGCCGACCAGAGCAATCTGGGGATTTATTTTTCCTCCCACCCGCCTTTCAAAACCCGTATACACAATATCAAACATCTGCTCGGCAAGCATCAGCAACAAGCTCAGCCATAGATATCTCATCGAGGTATCTTTGTGAATTCAGCAAATGCTCCGGCGTGAGCTGGTCCGGGTTGCCGAGCTGGTTTTGCACGATCCGAATCCACGAGACCAGCGCTTTAACCGGCTCGGGATCGAAATCGTATCCGGATGAATCGGTCACTATCTCGATCGCCTCGTCAATGGATCGCGAATTATGATAAGACCGATCCGATGTCAGAGCGTCAAACGTATCGGCTACAGCCAAAATACGAGCGCCAATCGGTATTGAAGTATTAACAAGGCCGTCCGGATAGCCCTGGCCATTCCATTTCTCATGATGGGCTCGAATAATGGCGACCTCTTGTTCCAGAAAGCTCATCTTGTCCAGAATGCGCACGGCGATGAGCGGATGCTGCTCGATGATTTTGCGTTCATGAGGTGTCAGCTCTCCAGGTTTGGACAGAATTGCATCCGGAACTCCGATATTTCCAATGTCGTGAATCATGGCGGCCCGGCGAAGAACCTCCAACTGTTTGGGATGAATTTTCATCGTCTCGGCAATGCCGATGGCATAGTGCATGACACTTTCGGAATGTTTCTTCGCGTACGGATCTTTAGCCTCGAGGGCCTGGACCAATCCCCAGATGCTTTGGATAAACATCTTCTCCGCCTGCTCCGAGAGCCCGGCAACACGTCTTTTGAGCTTCTTAATTCTTTCAATCTCGATATCCCCGGCTTTTAGAGCCTTCGACATCTTTTTGTCCCAGAGCTTGACGCAGTTCCGACCGGCACTCTTGGCCTCGTACAGAGCCAGGTCGGCCCTTCGGATTACCTCGCTGGAAGAGTCGCTGAAATCGGGCAGGCTTTGCGCAATCCCACAACTGATCGTCATCGAGATATTATCCGCAACTTGTATTTGCTGAACATTCGCCCGAATTCTCTCCAGAAATGTCAGTGCATCTTTCGATTCGGTTTCCGGCATCAGGATAACAAACTCGTCACCACCATAACGGGTGAGTATATCCGGCATTCTCTTGCGGCTTTTCATGCACTTGGCAAGTTTTCTGAGCGCATCGTCGCCCGTTGCATGGCCAAACACATCATTAATACTTTTGAAATTATCGAGATCTATGATCGCTACCGAAAACGGCCGCTTGTACCTTTTGGCGCGTGCGCATTCAGCTTCAAGCTTATCCTCGAGCAGTCTCCTCGAACCTACCGACGTGAGCGCATCGGTCAGGGACGTAAGTCTCGCCTGATGATAAAGACTGGCGTTGGTAAGATGAGACGTCAGAATTTCCCGCGCAAGTTTCGCCTTATAGGAAGTCAACTCCCTGTTGGCTATACTGCTTTGAGCCAATCCGCACATGCACAGACAGCCGGACAATCGCCCCTTGGCGCCTTCTTTTACACCCGGGATCGTCAGCGGAATCAGCAAACGGGGCCCTTGCAAACCGGCCTTCCGACAGTCATCCGGAACGCCGTCGCGGTAAAATCCGTTTTCGCCAAGCAGTTCGTCTTCGTCGTCGTCCGGACATGTGAAGTTCTCTTTGCTACACAAACACTCATTATTGCTTGCCACGGCCGGGGGCTTGTCAAACATCTCACGAGAATCGTCCGGCATGCCCCAGAGACACAGCAGGCACCGTTTTGCCTGAAAAAGCTTGGGCACTTCCCTGGTGACCGTATCGGCCGCTTCACCCAGTTCTATACTCTTGAGGCAATTGGACAGCATCGCAACCTCTTCGGCCGCCGCCCTGTCCTCAAGCAGTTGCCGGCCCATAAGATCGCGAGCCGAGAGGATTCCGACAACCACGCCGTTGTCAATGACGGGAAGATGACGAATATGATTTGCGGCCATAATCTCTCGCGCCCGACCGGGCGGGGTCCCTACACTACACGAGACCACTTGCGGCGTCATAATCTCTCCGACGGTCGTAGCCTCAAGGTCCACCGAGCGGGCAACCGCCCGGCTGACAATGTCCCGCTCTGTCACGATGCCCGCGAATTTACCGCCGGGATCATTAACGATAAGACACCCGATTTGATTACCGGACATCATCTCCACGGCCGACTTTACCGTAGTGTCATGTGCGACAGTTACTATTTCTTCGGGACGCTCAACATTATCTTTCATTTCCAGTCCTTTGCATGATTCTTCAATTATTTCCGGCCCTCCGGCATCAAACGCCCGTCAAACCTCTCAGGTGAAAAGTATCGGCATTAATCATCGGCTACTTCTAAAATTTCCGAGGCGCATAGAATCATAGAGTAAGGCAAAGATTAATGCCGGTCCGGCCGATACCGTCGTGCGCCGCAAAATGTTACCGGCGATATTTGTCTTTAAGTCATATCAAGGCCGTGTCGATATTGTTACTATGAAAGATCGAGATCCGATAATTACGGCGCTTTGCCAGGAGATCGGCAACCCGGAGGTTATACAGGCCGTCCTCGACAGGCATACCGAGAGCGGACAGCCACTTATCAGCATACTTCGCGAAGAAAATATTCTCGACGAAGAGCAGGCAAGCAGAGTGATCGCCACCAGCAATAAGATCGAGTTCGTAAACCTGTCCTCGGACATGGTCGATCCGAACGTCGCCCACATGATAACATCGGATTTTGCGAACCAGAACAACGTGATTCCGGTATCCAGGGCCGATAACAAGCTTCGGGTCGCCATGAGCGAGCCTTTGAATCTTGTCGTAAGGGATCAGATAGAGATCCGAACCGGCTGCAAGGTTATACCCCTGGCCGCCACGCCGACTGCAATCAGGCAAGTCGTCAGATACCACTTCAATGTTCGGAACGCCACGCGCCAGGCCATCGCCTCGATGCGGCTTATGCAGGACACCGGCGCCGATGAGCCGGGCGGTGCAAAGCTTGCGGACAAATCATCGCGTCAGTCGGACGATCCGGTAACACAGCTTGTGTGGTCGATTATCACCGGCGCCGTTGATGCCAAGGCCAGCGATATTCATATAGAGCCGACCCTGCCGGATATGAGGGTTCGCTACCGCATCGACGGGCTGCTGCGGGATACGATAGATGTTCCGGCGTCCTTTCAGCAGGAAGTTGTCTCGCATATAAAGATTCTGGCCGAAATGGATATATCCGAACGGCGTCTCGGCCAGGACGGGCATATCGCAATGACGCACGATGGGCACGATTACGACCTGAGGATCTCGTCGCTGCCTGCGGTCGGCGGTGAAAAAATCGTAATCAGAATCCTCGATAAAAGTGCCAGGCAATGGTCTATCGAGACTATCGTGACCTGTCCCGGGGACCGTGAAAAATTCAAATCGCTCGTCAAGAATCCTTACGGCATGCTTCTGCTGACCGGCCCGACCGGAAGCGGCAAGACAACCACGCTGTACTCGATACTTCAACTGCTCAATACGCCCCAGAGAAATATCGTGACAGTCGAGGATCCCGTCGAGTACCGTCTCGACGGCGTCACCCAGGTTCAGATTAAGCCGGCCGTCGGAAGGACTTTCCCCCGTACCCTGCGGAGTATTTTGCGACAGGACCCGGATATCATACTCATCGGCGAAATTCGCGACGAGGAAACCGCGGAAATTGCCGTCAGCGCGGCACTTACCGGGCATCTGGTCTTAAGCACGCTGCACACGAACGATGCCGCAGGTGCAATTTCGCGCCTTATGAACCTCGGTATACCTCCGTTTCTTGTCGCCTCGGCGCTTTTGGGGACAGTGGCCCAGAGACTGATCAGAACGACCTGCCTTGCGTGCAGACAATCGTATACGCCCTCGCCCGAGGAACTCGAGCTCGTCTCGGACCGAATAGATTCTCCCAATAACGATAGCACAGTTCAGATCTCTCGCGGCGCCGGCTGCGACGACTGCGACCACACCGGATACCGTGGACGCAGGGCAATATACGAGATATTGGGCGTCTCACACGAAATTCGCAAAATGATAATAAACGCAGACAACGACGATAATATCAAACGGCAGGCAATCGCGGAAGGGATGAAGACATTGAGAACCGACGGTATCGAGCAGGTTCTAAACGGCACAACGACTCTCGAAGAATTACGGCGACTCGTCGATATGGGGGCTGAATAATGGCTGCGTATGAATACACGGCTACGGACCGAAACGGCAATAAGATATCCGGCATTTACGACGGAATCGACAGTGTTGCCGCTCTCCGCAGAGACCTGGCCAAAATGGGAGATACCCTGCTCAAGGCCAGACGCAAAAAATCCGCCGCCTCGAAGCATGCAAGAATAACCCCGGATGAGATTGTCACTTTCACCTACAAGCTCGCAGAAATGTGCTCGGCGGGATTGCCGATAATCAGATGCCTCGAAACGCTCGAGGAACAAATCCCGAATCGTTCATTCAGTTTTATACTTTCCGACATCAGGCAAAGCGTCGCAACGGGTTCTTCGCTGAGGAACGCCTTTGGAAAACACGGCAACATATTCTCGAATTTCTTTCTCGGGATGCTCGAAGCAGGCGAAAGCAGCGGCAGGCTCTCGGAGACGCTCCAGGCCAGTGCAACCTACCTGGAAAAACAAGCCGATTTCAGGCACAAGGTAAAGTCGGCCTTCGCCTACCCGGTAATCGTTGGCATCATGTGTATACTTGTGGTTGGCTTTTTGGTAATTTTTGTTGTCCCGGTATTCTCTAAGATGTATCGACAGATGCATGTACCGCTGCCCGGCCCCACACAGGCTCTCATCACTTTGAGCTCTACGGCCAGAAGCGGCTGGTGGGTAATACCGCTGATTGTAATAGCAATGTCATTGCTGCTCAGGCTCTTGTGGAAAAAAGCAAATCTGAAAAGCAGATGGGATTCGTTCAAACTGAGCATGCCGGTTCTGGCAAAATTTTACCGTTTGGCCGTCGCTTCCGGCTTTATCAGGACTTTTGCCATGCTGGCTTCGGCCGGTGTTTCATTGGTCAAAGCCCTGGAAGTTGCAGGCATCGTCGTCGATAATGCAAAGATAACGGAAATAACAGGCCACCTGCAAAAATCGATACAAAAAGGCAATACCGTTACAAATTCACTGAAAAAATACGATATTTTTCCGCCGGTCATCATCCAGCTTGCCGCATCCGGGGAAGAGTCGGGAACGTTATCGGAAATGCTCAATAAAGGAGCAGATTTTCTTGACAAGGACATCAATAGAATGCTCAAGGCCCTGCTGGTTAAAATCGAGCCGGTAATGACGATAATTCTGGGCCTAATCGTCGGTTTTATACTTATGAGCGTGTATTTACCGATGTTCGACTATATGAGTCATATTGAATAATACGCAATTTCTCCGGAAAATCCTAAAAGTGCCATTCCTATTACTCCGAAACTACAGGCATAGTCGAAAATGTTGTTGAGGTGGGGGAAATCCCAAAGGAGCAAAAATGCGTAATAAAAACGGCGTCACATTAGTCGAACTGTTGATTGTAGTACTTATCCTGGGGGCGCTTGCTGCAATTGCGATTCCGAGACTAACCCAAAGTGCCGATACGGCCAAGAAAAACACGTGTGCGACAAACATTGATATAATCAACTCTCAGATTGAGCTATACGCGGCCGACAACAACAATACTTATCCGGCCACTCTGGAGGTGATAACCAACTCTACTACATATTTCCCGGACGGCCCGCCCCAGTGTCCTATAACCGATGCGAACTACCCGAGCGCCCTGGTAAACAACAGAGTTGACAGAAGCGCACACAACCATTGATGATTAATGGCAAAGACCCGAACCGGTTACCATAACCGAGAGGCGAGACTTAGATTCCGTAGGGTGTGCAGCCTGTCTTTT
>Ga0180434_10007370_pt1 | contig 12400 bp, 11 predicted proteins | sample SS_ome_7_FD_132453 | JGI IMG/M metagenome (GOLD analysis project Ga0180434, IMG submission 132453) | Hypersaline lake sediment archaeal communities from the Salton Sea, California, USA - SS_1_D_2 metaG | ecosystem: Environmental > Aquatic > Non-marine Saline and Alkaline > Hypersaline >... | reverse complement strand
GAGGACAAGCCGAAGATTACCGGTGCCGAGGCGCTCTCGATCCACATCGCCTCCCAGGTGATGCCGCCCGCGGCGTTCCAGGACCTGGCGGACCGGTTGATCGAGGCGCTGAAGGCCCGCCCGGGTCTGGACACGAGCAAGGGGCGCCTGGTCATGGTGGGAGCCGAGCTGGACGAACCGGAATACATCGAGGCGATCGAAAGCCAGGGAGCCCTCGTGGTCGGGGACCTGCTGTGTTTCGGCGGCCGGTCGGTGCTCGCACCCCTCGATGAGAATGCGGCCGACCCTCTGGACGTGATCGGCCGGTCCTACTTCTTCAGTTCCTCCTGCGCACGAATGATCGGCGACTTCCCGAAGCGGTGGGACGAGCTCAACGAACTGTACGCAAAGGTCCGCGGCGACGGCGTGATCTTCGAGCGGATCATCTTCTGCGATCCCTGGGGTGCGGATCTGCACAACATCATGCACCGGATAGAGAAAGAGAACACATTCCCCCTTCTTTCGCTGACACGGGAATACAACATCGTGCCCACGGGCCAGGTGAAGACGAGGGTACAGGCCTTTCTTGAAAAGCTTGAAATCGCCAAGGCCCAGAAGGTGGCCGCAGGAGGTGCAAAATGAACAGTCAGGACATTCTCAACAGTTATGAATGGCGGGAACTGATCGAAATGATGCCGGTGGTGCAGGAATTCTTCAGCGGGGACGAAGACAGCCACGGCCTCAATGCACTCTTGGGCGGGCTCGACGTCTACATCAGGAAGATGCTCGCTCAGGTGGACGCAGGGAAGCCCTTTGTCTGGTACAACCTCGGCTTCAACTCGGAGCTGATCTGGGCCCTGGACGACGTCATGCCGATCACGGTCGAAGCGCTCGGTGCGCTGCACAGCGCCCTGTGCAACAGCCGCATCACAAAAGACTTCATCGACGAAGCGCAGGCAGTGGGCATTCCGGCCGACTCCTGTTCGGCAGACAAGCTTTCCATCGGGGCGATCCGCAGAGGGCTCTACCCGATGCCTGCCTGCACGGTCGGCATCAACACGCCCTGCGACGCCCAGGTCCTGACCACCCAGGTGATGGCAGAACTCGGTGAGGCTCCCTTCTTTGCCATCGATGTGCCCTACTACCACGAAGACGAAACGATCCATCATGTGGCGGGCCAGCTCAAGGAGCTGATCCCCTTCCTGGAGGAAAACACGGGCAGGAAGATGGATATCGACAAGCTGCGCGAGTCCTGCGATCTGTCCAACCAGATGTCCGAGAACCTCTGGGAGTGGCTCGACTGGCGCAAGCAGGTGCCCCTCACCCAGACGAGTAAGCTCGTCGGCTTCACCCTCTTCATGCAGATCCTCTTCACAGGTTGCCAGGAAGGCGTCGATGCGGCAAAAGCCTTCGCACGCGAGGCCAGGGAGCGCACCGAAAGGGGCGAGAAGTTCTTCGAGGAGAAGGTCCGCTGCGTCTGGTACCAGGACGCGGTGTGGACCGACCTGCAGATGTACGACTGGTTCGAGCGGGAGCTCGGCCTCACCGTCCCGGTGGACGTGTTCGGCTATTTCGCCAACCAGGGCGTGATCGACCTGACCAACATGGACACCATGCTGTACGGGCTGGCCCGCAAGCTGGTCGACTGCCACCCCATGGCACGCCAGTTCCGCGGGGACGTGGACTTCTACATCGGGGACGCCATGCGTATGCTCGAAGATTTCCAGGCGGACTGCTTCATCTTCGCAGGCCACATCGGCTGCAAGCATGCCTGGGGTGGGGTGGGCCTCTTCAAGGAAGCATGCCGCCGTGCGGACATTCCACTCCTGGTATTTGAATTCGACATGTTCGACGACCGCGTGACGTCTTACGACGATGTCTACTTCGAAGTCGAACGGTTTGTGAACGAGATCGTCGTGCCGAAAAAACAGAGGAAGGTAGCATAACGTTCCGGACCAAAGGAGGAGAAACATGCCCATTACAGCAGGTGTTGATATTGGATCCACGGCCTCGAAGACGGTCATCATGGTCGACCGGGAGCCGGTTGCTCAGATCATCGGGCCGAGCACCACGAACCCGAAGCGCACGGCCCAGGAGATCTACGACAAGGCCCTGGAACAGGCCGGCGTGAAGGCCTCTGAGGTGAACTACATCGTGGGCACGGGATACGGCCGAACCCAGGTCGAGTTCGCCACGAAGAACATCTCGGAGATTACGTGCCACGGACGGGGTGCGCACTTACTGCAACCGTCGGTGCGAACGGTCATCGACGTGGGCGGGCAGGACACCAAGGCGATCTGCGTCGACTCGCAGGGCAACCTGCTCGACTTCGCCATGAACGACAAGTGCGCCGCAGGCACCGGCAGGTTCCTGGAGGCCATGTCCCGGTCCATGGAAGTCTCTATCGACGAGATGCAGGAATACTACTTCGGTGAGGGTGACCCTTGCACGATCACTTCCATGTGCAGCGTTTTCGCTGAGAGCGAGGTGATCAACCTGATCAACGAGGGGGTGCCGCTCCCCCGTATCGTAAAGGGGTTGCTCCAGTCCCTGGTCATCCGCGTTTCCTCCCTCACTCAGCGATTGGGCGTTGTAGAAGACCTGGTCATGACAGGCGGTGTGGCCAAGAACAAAGGGGTCCAGGACGCGATCGAGCAGAAGCTGAAGACCAAGATGCAGGGCTTCAACGGCACCGATCCGCAAATCGTGGGTGCCCTTGGCGCAGCCGTGATCGCCACAGACTTTGCCGAGGGCAAGGCGGTAACGTCGTAGAGGGCAACTCTCTGATCTACAGAAGGAGGTTGAGAAAATGACACCTTCCGCCACACCAGAATCCACGGTCGTCCTTTCTTCCTTTTTCAGGCGACTCGAACCTCTCGAAGAGATCGTGCGCGTGTTCATGTCTCAGGCTCGCATGAGCGTGTTGTTCACGTTTCGAGGGGAAACGGAGAAGAAGGTTCTGCTGGACTTCGGCAAATCGCCGGCCGCTGTGGCGGTCGACAACGGAGCACGATCCGGAGATGCCTACGTGACGATCCCGGGGAGTGTCATGCACGACATCTTCCTGGAGAGAATAAGGCCCGGGGTGGCCCTGGGGAGAAGGGAGATGCTTCTGCGAGGGACGGTCAAGGATCTTTCGAACGTCCTGCCTCTCTTCGGAATCGCACCCATGCTCTACAGAGAACACCTTGCCGATATCGGGTTCGATGGCTACGCGCGTCAATCAGGGAAATCTCTTTCACAGGAGGAACTCATGAACGGTCAAGTCTTCAAAGGGGAGCCGATTCCCCTGGTCCAACTGTCGGGTGCCGAGAAGGTGGGCACAAAAATGATAAACGGCCTTGCCTACGGCCTTGGTTACGTTGTCGGGCTCGTACGCTACCGCCTGTTCAAGAAACTGAGCCTCTTCGGGGTGCTGACGGCCATGTCCAACGGCCTGGTGAAGGCCACTCCGCCCGAACTCAAGCCCGGCAATTAGAGGAGAACGAACCATGTCACAACCGGCACGAAACATCCAGACGGATGTCGTGATCGCGGGATCAGGTCCCGGAGGGGCCACCATGGCCCGTGAACTGAGCAAGAAGGGAAAGAAAGTCGTCCTGTGCGAGGCGGGCAAGAACCACCAGTGGCTCGGCAAGAATTCCGTGATGCTCCTCGGGATGATGGACAAGATGGGCATGACCTTCTCCAAGGAGGGAACCTGGGTCCTCAGGCCGAAGACGGTCGGCGGGGCCTCCGTGGTCTACTGCGGCACGGCCGTGCGTCCGCCTCCCTGGCTAAAGGAGAAGTACGGGATCGACCTGGCCGAGGAAGTCGACGAGGTCTTCAAAGAGATCCCCGTGCAGACCCTGCCGGACCACCTGGTCGGGCCTGCGGCTCGCAAGATGATGGGCGCGGCCCGGGACATGGGGCTCGACTGGAATGTGCTCGACAAGTTCATCCGGCCCGAGAAGTGCGAGCCAAATTGCGGCAAGTGCGCGCTCGGCTGCAAAACCGGGGCAAAGTGGACGGCCCGGGAATACATCGAGGAGGCCCAGCAACACGGGACCGACCTTCTTCTCCAGACCACGGTGGACCGGGTTCTCACCGAAAACGGGAAGGCCGTGGGCGTGAGGGCCAAGGGCCCTCGGGGCTGGATAGACATCAAGGCGGAGACGGTGATCCTCTCGGCGGGTGGCCAGGGCACGCCTCCGATCCTGCAGCGCTCCGGGGTCTACGACGCGGGACAGGGCTTCTTTGCGGACCCTCTCGTGTTTGTGATGGGTGCCGGCAAGGGTCAAGGAACGAAGTACGACGTCACCATGACCGCGGGAACGATCATGGCCGACGACGGCATCGTGATGACCGACCTGATCGTGCCGCCACTGATGTTTTCAGGACTCATGACCTTTGCGGGGCCAAGAGGCTGGGTGAAGCTGCCCAAGGTCCTCAATTACAGGAAGACCATGGGCATCATGATCAAGGTGCGGGACGGCCTGGACGGAAGAATCAACATGGACGAGTCCTTCTCCAAACCCCTCGACTATGACACCTGGTGGAAGTTGAACAAGGGGGCGGCCCTGGCAGAGGAAATCCTCATGAAGGCCGGCGCAAAGAAGGAAGACGTGATGCAGAGTGCGGTCATAGCGGCCCATCCGGGGGGCACCGTCCGAATCGGCGAACTCCTGGACAAGGACTGTCAGACGCCGATCCAGAGCTGCTACTGCATGGACACCACGATCATTCCCGAACCGTGGGGACTGCCGCCGACAGTGACGATCGTGGCCATGGCGAAACGGCTGGCCAATCACCTGACCGTGGGCGCCGAGGCCAGGGCAGCGGTACAGGAGCCCGCCTGATTTGATGACAAGAACGGGAAACGAGAAGAAGAAGGGCGCCCATCTCGATCATGCAGAAGAGGTCCGTCCCCCGGTCGAAGTTGTGCCCCCCTTCTCGGGGGGCTTTTTTTGTAGAGCAGATGTACGTTACGGCTCCGGCCTTGCGCGGGCCGAGTGGTCAAATAGAGGATCAGAAGGTATACTGTCGTTTCTCAACCAGCGAGAGAAGGAGGAAACGAACCGTGGACAAGGAGAAGACCTACCAGGCCTTCATCGAATGGCTGGCACAGGCCCCCATGACCTTTCCTGCCTCCGATGACACGATCGCATTGATCAAGGCGCGTTACACGCCGGAGGATGCCGAACTGCTGACCCATGTGCCCTATGATCCCCGAACGATCGGGGAGATCGCGCAGATCAAGGGGATGTCGGTGGATGAACTGAGACCCAGGTTGGACGCGCTCGCCAAGAAGGGGGTGGTCTGGAAGATTTTCCACTACGGGGCGTACCGTTATCAGTTGTGCGACCCGTTCCTTGTTTTTTTTCGTTCCGTGTACTGGGGCGGGGGCAGGAACTCGGAGCATTATGTCATGGCCCCCTTGTTGAACAAGGAATTCGGGCCTCACATGGAGATGTTCGCACACGCACGCACTCGAGGTTTGAGGACTCTTCCGGTCGAGACGTCGATAGGAGACACAAGGGCGATTCTCCCCTTTGAGGACGTCCTGAAGGTCCTGGACGATCAGGACTACTTCTGCGTGGGCAATTGCTCGTGCAAGGCGAAGCACAACCTGGACCCGGGTCACGAAAACTGCCAACACCACCCCTTCGAGGAAAACTGTGTTCATTTCGGAGATTTTGCGCGGTACATGGTGGAAAACGGTCATGGCCGTGAACTCTCCCGAGAGGAGTGCCGAGACGTCCTTCTGCGGTGCGCAGACGAGGGCATGGTCCACGGGCTGTCCAACTGGGCACTCCCCGTGGACACACTCTGAAACTGCTGCAAGGACTGCTGTATGTGGTTCAAGGCGTATCACGAGCATGGTCATGGTGGAACGGTAGATGCCTCCAATTACATTGCAGACATCAACCGGGAGACGTGCATAGGGTGCGGACTCTGCGTGAAGAGATGTCCCATGGAAGCCATCCGACTCGAGGCAAGCGACGAGACCCGGAACAAGGTTGGAAAGGTCGCTGTCCTCGAACAAGAGAAGTGCATCGGCTGCGGTGTTTGCGCATACAAATGCCCGTCGAAATCGATTCTTCTCGAAAGCCGGACGGAGACCACCGAGCCGCCTACGGATATGAACGAGTTCTTCACGCGTTTCCTCACAGACCTGTCGGATCCACTCCCGAGAAGGAAGACCGATGCTTGATGAGAAAATCAAAGAGGCGGTGAGGACATTGGAAAACCCGGACCTCGCTGCCTTCCGGGCCGAAGGAGGCCGCGCGCTCGGGTTCTTCTGCAGCTACGTGCCTGAGGAACTGCTGAACGTCGACGGCCTGACCTCCTTTCGCATGCGCTCCCTCGGTTGCAACTCCACCGAGTTGGCAGACAGCTGCATGGGGCTGTTCAACTGCAGCTACACGCGGCACTGCCTGGAGCGGGGGATGGAGGGGGACTATGCGTTCCTGGACGGCTTTGTCTTCGTCCCGGGGTGCGATCACATGCGCAGGCTCTATGACAACTGGGCCCATTTCGTGAAGCCCGAGTTCCTCGCCCTCGTTGACCTGCCCCACCTCCGGGACGAAGACGCCCTGAAATGGTACCGGGACGAGATCGAAGTCCTCTGGAACAAGCTTGCAGACCAGTTTTCCCTGCCTCAGGGGCAGGAAGCGGTCTGGGAAGGGATCCGGAAAACCAACCGGACCCGCCGGCTCCTCGCGGAACTGGACCGGCAGCGGTGGCAGAAAGCACCCCGGCTCAGCGGAAGGGAGATCCAGGAGATCTCCTTGTATGCAGCCAGCGTCCCAAAGGAGCGGGCCATCCCGGTACTCGAGAAACTGGCAAGGGACCTCGAGGATCACGACCCTCCCGAGGCACACCGTGCACGGGTCCTGCTCCTGGGCGCTCATCTGGACGATCCGGGATTCATCGATGTCCTCGAGGAAACCGGAGCCCTGGTGGTAAGGGACGCTTACTGTTGCGGCCTGCGGGATCAACTGGACAGCGTCGATGAGAGCGATGAAAAGGGAGACCCTTTTCTGGCCATTGCCGACAGGTACCTCAACCGCCTCTCGTGCCCGAGGATGTACGGCGACTACCCGCGCCGCCTGGAACAAATACTCGGAATGGCCGAAGAGGCCCGGGTGGACGGAATCGTCCTCGAGCAGCTCAAGTTCTGCGAAACCTGGGGCATCGACGGGAATGTGCTCTTGAACGACTTGAAAGACAGGGGATTGCCGGTCCTCAAGCTCGAGCGAGAATACCTGCTCAGTGCAAGGGGTCAGATACAGACCCGGGTGCAGGCATTCCTCGAAAGCATGGGCAAGTAACAGGAGAATTCATGGGACAGCTCAGCTTCCAGCAGCAACTGAGGGAAATCCCTCTCAAGGCGAGAAACTATTCCATCCTGGCCGCCCTGGTCGCCCGTATCGGCCCACTGGAGTTCGCTCGACTCTACAAGCAATACCCCTGGATTCCCCTGGCTGCCAGGATCCACGAGCTCATGGATCACGCCATGAATTACCGGGAAAGCATGGGCGCGGTGATCCAACTTCTGCTCAGGTACGTAAGCAACGTTCTCGAAACCCATGTGAAGAACCCCGAGAATCTCATCTGGTACGAAGAGCTCCTTACACCGGAGATCCCCGCCGCAATGGGGCTGACTCCTTTCATGCCCGAATCCCTGGGGCTGGTCCTGCCCCTGATCGAAAGCGAGGCCGCGGTCGCCGCCGTGGACAGGACAGAGAACGCTGGATACCCGGCCGACATGTGTTCTTTCATCAAGACGTCACTGGGCCAGATCCTCGCGGATGAGTTGCCCAAACCACGGGTTGTTCTCACGACCAACTCCCCCTGCGACAGCGCTATGGCAGGCTACGTGCCGATTGAACAGCGGTTGGGGGTCCCTGTATTCCGGATGGATCAACCCTACGAGACGAACGAGAGGAGCCTCGAGTATTACACAAAGGGCCTGTGGAAGATGATCGACTTCCTCGAACAGGAGACAGGCCGTAAAATGGACTTCGACCGGCTGAAAGAGGTTTGCGAAGAACGCAACAAGGCCAGCGAATACATCCTGGAGTTCCGGGAGTTGATGCAGCACCGCCCCGCTCCCCTTGGGGGCCTCCTGCTGACCATGAGCATATTCGGCAGCCTCCTGCTCCCGGGAACAGAGGCCACTACGAAGTGCAGCAAGGCCCTGCGGGATGAAGCAAAGCGCCGGGTGGAGCGGAACATCGGGGCCCTCGAGGACGAACGGGTCCGGGTCATTCTCTGGAACCCTCCGTTCCTGATCGATGGCGGCCTGTTTCAATGGATGGAAGAGACCCACGGCGCCATCGTCGTCATGGACATGCTCGCTTACCGCTCCTATGGTATGATCGACACCTCCAGCCCGGAATCGATGGTTCGAGATCTGGCCTACGACATGATGAAGGGGCCCATGGCCCGTCACACACGCGGTCCTGCGAAGAACTACTACGAAGACCTGATCCGCCTCTTCGGCGAATACGAGGCGGACATGGTGCTCATGGCATCCCATCAGGGGTGCAAGAACGCATTGGCGGTATCCGGCATCATCCGGGATCTCTTTCGAAAACAGGATATCCCGCTCCTGGACATCCAGTATGACCTGGTCGACCCTCGTGCCACCTCACCGGAAGAGATCCGCAACCAGGTTTCCAACTTCATGGAGACCGTGATGGCCGATTAGGGAAGAATTGAAACCAAAAGAAGCCTTCGCGCATCTCTATATCTATCCTTGCATTGCCTTTTCGCAGGAAACACTTCATCCAGGACTGTCGTCCAAGATAACCGTCCAATCTTGAAAAGGGGAGATCCATGAAGCTCTCGTCGTCCATGCTCGCGCCGCTACTCGCCTGCCTGATCGCTCTACCGCTCGCCGCTCCCTTCGCAGGGGCTTCGCAGGAGAAGCCGGATGCATCGCCCGTTCCTGCAGCGGAAGGAGAAGAAAAGAACCCCCTGGTCGTGGCGGCGGAAGAGCTTGTCGCGAGTGTGGAAAAGACAGGCAACGAGACGGCCGATCTCCGGTCCAAACTGGCCGGTGTGAACGGGGAGGACCGGCAGATCCTTCAGAAGCAGATCATGGACCGCCAGAAACAGATCATCTCGGATGTATACGCCTTGTCGGCAAACATCCTGAAACAGGAGAAGAAGGGCCTCGATGCGTCTGCCTTCAGGCAAAAAGCGGAGTCGTGGCTGAAGAAGATATCTCCAACGATGAAACAATACGCCGAGGATCTGAGGAAGACGATAGCGAAACAGAGGGAGGAGCGAGGGTCCCTGGCGCCTGAAGAGCTTGTGGCCTTCGAAGAGAACCTGGCCAAAGAAAGCGCGAGGCTCGACGAGCTGTACAAAGCCCTTTGCGACAACGTTGACCAGATGAAGGCCATGGGCCTGGACCCCTCGGAGGCAACCACCTACCTGTCCGAACGCCTCTCCGACCGGGCTGAAATCCTCGCCGGACAGGTGAAGCTGACCGTCGAGCAAATCACCGGCGCGAAAGAGGTGCTGGAGAAGAACCCGGACAATGCGGAGTATCAGGCAAAGCTGGTCGCCGAAGAGTCGAAACTCGCCCGCACGACCCAGGGCCTGCAGGCCGTGGTCGATCTCATGAAACGGCTCGATCTGCAATCGTCCCAATACACCCAACTCCTCATCCAGTCCACGGGAGACATCACCGGAGATATTTTCGACACGGAGGTGGCCTTCGGCCTCTTGCAGCAATGGATGGACAATCTGAAGACCTGGGCCGTCGACAACGGCCCGCGCATGATCTTCAAGTTCCTCCTGTTCATCCTCATTCTGGTGGTGTTCAAGGCCCTGGCCCGCTTTACGGGCAAGTTGGTCCGCATGTCCATGACCGGCTCAAAGCTCCAGTTTTCCCAGCTCCTGCAGAATATGTTCGTTGGCGTGGCATCCAAGCTCGTGTTGATTCTCGGACTGTTGGTGGCCCTCTCCCAGCTCGGGTTCGAGATCGCCCCCCTGCTTGCCGGCCTTGGGGTTGCCGGCTTCATCGTCGGCTTCGCCCTGCAGGACACCCTGTCGAACTTCGCGTCCGGCATGATGATCCTCATCTATCGTCCCTATGACGTGGGGGACCTGATCGATGCGGCCGGTGCATTCGGCAAGGTGAGTTCCATGAGCCTGGTGTGTACCACCATATTGACGGTTGACAACCAGACGCTTGTGGTTCCCAACAGCAAGATCTGGGGGGATGTGATCAAGAATGTCACGGCCCAGGGGGACAGGCGGGTGGACATGGTCTTCGGCATTTCCTACGGCGATGACATCCCTCACGCCGAGAAGGTGCTGATGGAGATCATGAAGGAACACGAAAAGGTGCTCGACACCCCCGAACCCGTGGTGAAGCTGCACACCCTGGGAGAATCATCGGTCGACTTCGTTGTACGCCCCTGGGTCCATACGGCGGACTATTGGGACGTGTACTGGGACATCACCAGGGAAGTGAAGATGCGCTTCGACCGTGAAGGCATCGCCATCCCCTTCCCGCAGCGGGATGTGCATTTCTACATGGAAAAGAGCGCGGAGGCAGAGACGAAAGAGTCCGTCTCATGAACTGCCGGGCTGCGCCCGGATTGTTTCCACCCTTGATTTCCCGAAAGGGACTCTTTAGAGTTTAGGGAGGCTGACTTGGGTCATCCCTGTGTAACATTTGCAAGCGCGGATTGTCCTACTATTTATACCTATGAAAAAGGATCTTTTTATATATCGAAAGCTCGAACACGTCCCGGGGGCCTTCGGGAAACGAATCGCCCCGTTCCTGATCATTTCGTGCGCCCTTCATATTGCTCTCGTGGTTTCGATTCTCTCCTTGAATTCCTACGAATATCTCGAAGAGAAGAATCCCACGAAACCGATTCTTGTTGATTTCATGGAGCACAAGGAAGGCTTGTCCCCGGAACCGGCCTCCCTGTCTCCTACCCCCAAGGCACCGAAGACTGCCGCCCAGGCTTCCCGGCCCCAAACCCCTCCGCCCACGCCCCCTCAACAACCTTCCGTCAAAACGAAAAGGGGCAAATCCGCCAAGCATGAACAACGGAAGGTAGAAAGAGAAGGTGTATCCGGGAGACAACCGGAAAGAGCCGTCAAGGCGCCTGCCGAAGAGGAAAAGATTGTTGACGCAACTCCACGGACTCTTCCTTCGGCAAGAGATTTGATTCCGAGCCTGAACGACCTGTTGAACTGGCAGGCACCGGAAAGCAAGATGCACCGTGCACGTTTTGAACAAGACGGCATACGGGACAAGGCTGCTCAAGTTCAGTACAACGCGTATCTGAGCATCCTCAAGCAAAGAGTCAAACAGAGGTGGAACGTTTCTTCCCTCACGGACGTTCGTGAAGCGACCACCATTGTCTGGTTCGTCGTGGATAACAATGGATCCTTGCAGTCCCTGGAACTCGCGCAATCTTCGGGCAGGGTCCTGCTTGATCACAAGGCGATGGCTGCCATAAGAGGTTCCTTTCCTCTTCAGCCACCCCCCAAGAACCTGTTGGACGAAAATGGAGTGATACCGATTCAATTCACTTTTCGCTATATGGTCTATTCCCCCTATTCCAAGGACCCTTGGAGGGGCACGAAGAGATGGTTCGTGGATTGACTCCTGCATGACCTTCTGTTTTTTGCCACAGGCTGCCTGCGAATATGGATCTGCACACCTTTCATCCGGAGGAGGTTGCTATGGACCTGTTGTCAAGGGGCGGGGTCTTCATGATCCCCATCATGTTGTTCTCGATTGTGGCGGTAACCGTTTTTCTCGAACGCCTCTGGATGTTACGCAAGAGCAAGGTCCTGCCTTACGAAAAACTGCAGGAAGTCGAGGTTCTGATACACAGGCAACAGTTCACGGAAGCGGGTGCTGTTTGCCAACAAAACAAGTCTCCCTTGGCACAGATCGTCCTTGCCGGTTTGCAGTACAGAGCCGCCTCGAGACGGGTCATCCAGGAAAAGATGGAAGGAAAAGGCAAGGCCTCGGCCATCGAATTGAGGAAAGGGATCGGTCTGCTGCAAACGATTGCGTCCGTGAGTCCTTTGCTGGGCTTGCTGGGCACGGTTGGCGGGATGATCAAGGTCTTCGACGCCATCTCAATGGAGGGGGTCGGCAATCCGGGCAGCTTGGCGACCGGAATCGCTGAAGCATTGATTACAACGGCTGCCGGACTCTGTGTTGCTATCCCGACGTTTCTGGGACAGAGATACCTTTCCAACCGGTCGGAGAAGTTCATCTATGGGCTGGAGGACTATGCCGGACATCTGCTGGATCTCATCACCGGTGATCTTCCGGGCGAGAGTGAGGAGGAAGAAGTATGAACTTCGAAAAAAGACTCTCCATGGAGGAAAACGAGCCGTCCTTGAACCTGACTCCCTTGATGGACATCATGTTTCTCCTTGTCATCTT
>Ga0180434_10007369_pt1 | contig 12402 bp, 14 predicted proteins | sample SS_ome_7_FD_132453 | JGI IMG/M metagenome (GOLD analysis project Ga0180434, IMG submission 132453) | Hypersaline lake sediment archaeal communities from the Salton Sea, California, USA - SS_1_D_2 metaG | ecosystem: Environmental > Aquatic > Non-marine Saline and Alkaline > Hypersaline >... | reverse complement strand
AATGGCCAGGCCCAGGAAATCGAACCGCTTGGCCAGGTAGTCCACGTCCTTGGCCATGAGCGTCATTTTAATGCCCGCGGTCCGGCTGAAAGCAGCAGCCCCCAGGGCGGCCCGCTCGCTGGCGTCGGTCATTTCGCCCATGCGCCTGTAGACCATGGCCAGGGCCTCGTCCACGGAGCCGGCGCTGGTCACCTGGTCGCGAAAATTCTCGTCCAGTTTGGACAGATAGGTATTGAGCGCCCCGGTGCCCACCCGCAGCTCGCCCAAACGCTTGGTAAAGGCCTCCAGGCCCTTGTCCAGGCTGGCTTGTTCCACGCCGGATCGTTCCGCGGCGTAGCGGTATTTTTGCAGGGCGTCGGTAGAGATCCCGATCCGGTCCGCGGTCTTGGCAATGGAGTCCGCAAACTCCAGGTTTTTCTTGATGGCATAACCCATGCCCGCGGCGCCGGCAAATGCGGTCAAGGCCCCTTGAACGGAAAACACCTGCTTTTTGAGCCGGGTCAAATAGCCCGTGACGTTGTCAAAGGCCTTTTTGCTCAGGTCCTTGCCGGCCAGGACGATTTCCAGGCGTCGGTCACTCATTAAATCCTCTCCCCTCGCCGCTTGCGGCTGTAGTTGTTGCCGATGTTCCTAAGCGCCATGGCCCGGCTGGCTTTCCAGAAGGGCTCCAGGATCGGCCGGGCCGGCGTGGTAAATGTTTTGCGTTTAATTGGGATCCGGAAATAGACCTTGTAACGCTCGGGCACGTCTTTAGACGTGGTCCGGCGCCGCAGCCAGGCCCGTTGCTCGTCGGTGATCCGGCTGGTGAAACCTTCCTGGTGCTTTTCCGCCAGGCGCTTCCAGCTCTTGCTCACTCTCGGCCCGGTCCACCCGAAATGAAATTCGGGCTGATCGGTCCGCGGCACGTAATAGCGCACGCCCAGGGCCAGGCGCCGCAGCGGGTTGTTGCGTCGGCGGCCCAGGGCATAGCGGGAAATAAAGGAAAGCGGCACAAAGCGCTTGCCGCCCGGCGCCCCCTCGCGGATCTGGTGCTTTAACAGCCGCATGAGCCGAAAGCCCTCAACCTTGATCGCGGTCTGTAGATCCTTTTTCTGGGCCTTTGACTCCGCCTTGAAATATTTCAAGGTCTTGCTCATGCCCTTGATGCTGATATTAAGCATTTTCCCTCGCAATGTGATACCACCAGCCGCATACGCACACGTAGCGCTGGTTGATGATCATCATGTCTCGGCCGCATTTTTTACATTTCATAATAGGTTCCGGGTTCAAAAGTTCAGAGGTTCAGGGGTTGTGGTGGCCGCTACGCGGCGCTGTTTTCATCCGGTTTCTGGTTTTTCAGGACTTCCCGCTCCAGGATCCGGAGCTTGTGAAAGTCCGCGGCGCTCAGCTCAAGGCCGAACCGGTCGCACATCTCAAACACCGCCGGGTAGTCCAGGCCCACCAGGCCGAAACCGCCGGCGCGGAATTGGGTCTGGGCCAGGCGCCAGATCTCCCAGGCGGTTTTGTTCTGCGCCAGGAGCTCGGGCGGGCGCCAGTCGCATGAGTGACAGGGCGGGTCGTGTTTGTGCTTTTTTGTGCATGTTTCACAATATTCGGCCCGAATTTCGTCACTCAGCCAGGCCCAGACCTGGATCAGTTTTTTTCGCCGACCGGATCCTGATAGGTTTCTGCAAGGATCTGTTTCCAGGCCGCCAGGGCCACATGGTTGGGCATGCCGGCCAGGGCCTCCAGGTCCTCGTCACTGAGCACGGCCTCCAGGACCAGGTCCATGGCCTGGTCGGCCAGGTCCAGGTCCTGGGCCAGTTTTTCGGCGTCCAGGTGCATAAACCCGATGGGGATCCCGGCCTTTTTCAGCTCAAGGATCTCCGAACGGGTCAGGCCCCGGGTTTTGGCAATGATTTTGCCGTCATATTTAATTTCACCCATATCTTTCCTTTCAAAAAAGGCCGAGCTCCAAATTTCAACGAGAATGGACAAACTCGGCCCGGTGCTGCCCTAGACATGCATCTTTGGGCGGTTTTTTAAGCGTGCGCCTCGCTATTGGTCAGGCGAGCCACAATGGCGGATGTCTCAGAGCCGTTTGTGTAATATCCCTGAAAATTAAGATCCACCTGAAGACCTTGAGGTCCCGGCACGTCCGGGCTGTTCCGCTCGTAAAGGAGCTCCTGGATCTCCAGCTCCAAAACCGAGCTGGCCGAGGCCGTCACCGTGATCTTTAGGCTGGACTCTGTAGAGGCGTTGGCCTTGGCCAAAAGGGAGTCATCTTCAAACAGCGTTTTCAGGTTTCCCGTGACCCCCACGATCCCCTCGGGGATGGATCCGCGGGTGCCGGATCCGCCTATGACAAACTGATCCGGGTCTAAACCGAAATTGATGGCCAGGGAAACCTCTGTGGCATTGCTGAGCGCCCCGCCGCCCTCGGTGATAGCCGCCTCAAAATTGTTGACCCGGGCAATGCTCACCGCGGTCGGGCTGCCGTCAAAGGCACTGGTCTCCAGGCTGTCGGACGCCCCGATAATGCTGACCGTGCTCACCAGCTCGCCGTCGCCCCCGAACGCCGTGGACCAGTCGGCAATTTTGCAGCCCACAAAGCGCTGATACTTATTTGTGGCCAGGTCCTCGAAAGCTTCCTCAAGCGTGATAGACGGCTGGGTTGTCGGGATCTTGAACTCGTGCACATACGGCCCCGAGCCCGTGGTGACCGGATCGTCAAACATGGCTTTCAGCCAGTACCACATGGCCACGCTGTCGGCCGGGATCACGATCTGGCCATTGACGTCCTTGTTCCCGGAAAAGGGCGCCACCGGGTTGCGAGTGCCGGAAAGGGTCTGGGCCGTGTTCAGGGCCTGGTTGCCCTTTAGACCTATGGAATTAACGGGCAGGGTAAAGCCCGCCGACGCCGCGACGCCGAAAGTGGTTTCAAATCCCAGCAGAAAATCGACGTTTGCCCCTCGTTGCTGTGCCATTTTGTTGTCCTCCTATGCCAGCGGATCCGTGCCGATGGTGAGCCGCTGGGTAAATTCAAAGATGACCCGGGCGTGGACCTCGGGCAGCATGCCGGCCGTGTCCGTGCCCACCTCCGAGCCCATGGAAAAATTTGCCGGCAAATTGTCCGCAATGGCGTCCTCTACATATTCGATAAAGGTGCTGATCAGCTCCACGCCCGTGGGCTCGGTGACGTTCTCGTCCGGCAGGGTCTTGTAGGTGCTCTTGGTAAACGCCAGCCAGGCCTCTATGGTCCACAACACCGCGGCCTGGTCCTGGTGGGCGGACCGGCCGGGCGAGTGACAGATCACATAAGGCATGTCGTCCGTGTCCGGCGCCGCGTCCGTGTCGATGTCGGCATACACATGGACCCCCTGGCCGAAATTGTTGATTGCCCAGGAATCAAGTTCCGTGTCCTGGGCAATGGCTTCTATGATGGTGTTGAAAAAAGTGTATAGGTTCATGGTAACGGTTTACGGTTTGCGGTTAACGGCTTTTATGACGCCGGCAAATAGTCGGCCCCGTGCCGGATGGCAATGGCACCTATGGGCGTGCCGTTTGTGTGCGTGCCCGTAACATTGATCACACACCTGGCGTAGCGTGCGGATCCGTGATAGGTGGCAATGGCCACCACGTCGTCCTCGGCCGCCGCGTCGATAACGGCGAAACAGCCGTCATTGGTGCCGGCCACATAGCCCTGGACGTCCGCGTCCGCGGCGTCGGAAAAACTGGAATCGTCGTCCGAGTCCTCGATCTCCAGCTCGATCTTGACCGAGCCCGAAAGCGTGTCGCCGCTCTCTCCCACGAGCACCATGAAGGTGACCGCGTAGTATTCCAGGAGATCCACGCTGTCGCTGTCCGTGTCGGTGGTGATCACGGCCGGGTCGATGACCTGGGTCACGTGCACCGTATTTTGTAAGTCTTTAAGCATTTTCCTCGCGCTCCTTTCTGTTAACGGTTAACTGGCCTTTTTGCCCTTGACCAGGGCGCCGGCGTTCCTGGTTGTCAGCCCCTTGGCCGTTTCCGTGTCGCGCTCCTCTGGGGCCTCGGCCTCCGTTGCCATGGGCACCGCCTTTCTCATGCCGATCAAAAGCGACGCCGTGGCCGGGCTGGTTTCCACCACCTGGCCGGGCTCCACTGCCACCTGATCGCATACGGTCCCGCGGATGATTTTTATTGTTACTGGCTTGTCTTTTGCCATTGAGTCCTCCGTTTTCCATGCCGGCGGGATCCCGGCCCCCCAAGGCCGGGAAATGCTCACCGCCGGCGCTCCAGGTTGTTAGCCTATGTGTCGATGATGTCCAGGCATGCCGCAAAGGATTCGGCGTGCCTTACCGCTACGTCCACGTCGTTAAAGCACGTGATCCGGACGGTGCCCGTTGTTGAGCCTGAAAACGGATCCACCAGGACGTCCACCGCGCCCCATTCGCCGATGATCAGATCGTTAAAATTCCCGAATATCATGGCGGAAAGGCTGGTCCCGGATCCTTTTGTCAGATCGCTGGGCACGTTGGTGGTAATGCCCACGGGAAACCCGATAAGGCTTTTCATGTCATTGGCGATCATAGTGGCGTCATAGGTGGCGATCCTGGGCGTCACCATGAGCTTAGCCATAACTTGCGGGTTGGTAAGATAGGCCAGGGCGCCCACGGCCGCATTATCCACGGCAACCTCGCGCCATAGATTCACCACCATGGCCCACGTGGGGGCTGCGCCGTTGGTGCCCAATGCCACGGAGCCGATACCGCTTGTCTGCGTGATACCGGTCGGTTCATTGGAGCCGCCACCTTCGATGGCCACCGCGTCGATGCCCACGGCCGTGCCTGTCACCAGGTCGTCACGAACCAGGGCCTCGATGTCTGGCGAGCTCTGGAGTATAAGTTTGCGGCTCATGTCCACATAGCTGGCCACGGTTTTGGGTGCCATGGCGATCTGGCGGTAAGTTGGCGCTCCTTCCGTGGGTGCGCCGCTTTCAGCCACCCAGTAAACCGTGGTGGCCGCATTGGCCGCCGGTATGGCGATATCGCCTACCAGGCCGCTAAGGACCCTGCAGCCCAGTTGCCGGCACACCAGTTTTGCCCGCAGCGCTTCAACATACTCACTGCCCAGGTGATCGGTGCCCTTGAGATATCCGCCGGCGTCGTCGGCGCCGACGGTAAGGTCACGCCGGCCCCAGCCCTGAATGTCCCTCGGGATAAAAAAGCCCCTCGGGTCTTTTCCAAGTTGTTCGGAAACGGCCCTGGATGCCTCAAGCTCCAAGCCCGCTTTGGACCAGTCTCGATTGGCCGCTGCAGCCAGCGCCCTCAAGAGGCTGTATTGCTGGACCTCTTTTTCATTCATGCCGATGGGCGGGTCCGCGGGTTTCGGGTTTTCCATGGCCTCCAGGACTTTTTCCCGGAAAGCGTCCACGCTCATGCCGCCGGCGATGGCCTCGCGGGCCAGGTCGGTAATGTGAAAACGATCGCCGATGGCCAGGATCTCGCTCACGCGGGTGTTTTCATCCGCCCGGACGCTGGCCGCGGTCTCGGTCCGAATGGCGTCCACGTCGATGGTGGGTTGTGGTGCCGGCGCCGGGGCTGCCGGTTGCGGTTGTACGTCTGCCCGTGCTTGGGGCTCTTGGGTTGGATCTGGCATAGTAGTGCCCTCCTCTAATATTTGTTTGTTAATGTTGTCGCCCTCCTCGCCGCGGCCCACGCCGACGGTCATATCGGCCGGCACGCTCACGAGTGAAACCTCCATGGGCTCCCATAGGGTGGCCCGCATAATAGGGTTGTCCACGTCGCTGTCCTCTTGCTTCCACCGGTGCACACGGTAGCCCACGCTTACGCTGACCCGGATCCCGTCCAGCACGTCCTGGAAAATTTCCTCGGCGCGGTCTGATTTACCAAATCTGACGGACGCCCGGCCCTTGCGGTCGTCCCCGATCCAGACCTTTTCCACGACGCCGACCACGTCCCTGCGGTCGTGGTCCACCAGTAGGTTGGCCCCGTTTTTCATGCGGTTGAGCTTGACAGCCTTTTTTCCGTGGTCCAGGATCTCGGTGCCGAAATATCGCTCGTAAGGCTCCTCTGAGCTGAAAGACAGCTCCACGGTCCTGGTGTCCTCGTTGACCTGATCCCGCTGGATCAGGAAATCACGCTTGAAAACCTCGTTTTTAGGTTTGTTTCGCATTGCCATTGCCTCCGTTTTTAAGGTTTAACTTGAGCGCCTTGGCCTTTTTGTCCTCAGTGGCCAGGGCCTCAAAGGTGTCGTCGATGTCGCCCCCCTGGTCCGCGATCACGTCGGCCCGGCTCTTGAGACCGTTCTCGATGGCCACAATGTTGGCATTCATATCCTTGAGCGGATCCACCCAGCCCCAGCGCTTGGGTTTCCAGACCGGGGCGTTATAAAGGTCAAAGCTGGTCATGGGTAGGCTGACCTGGCCGCTTAAAATGGCCATTTCGAGCCAGGTCTCGAAAACCGGCACCATAAAGCTGTCGATCATCCAGGCTTGTAAAAGCATCCAGTTGTCGCGGTCCTCCAGGACCCCCTGGCGAATAGAACTGTAATTGACGCCCTCCAGGTCCGATGAAAGCGAGTTGTAACTGACATTCAAGCCGGCCGCGGCGCCGCGGAGCACGGATTTCATAAAGTCGGAAAACGCCGTGTTCGGGTGGTCCGGATCAAAGGTTTCCACGCTCATGCCCTCGGGCAGTTGCTCAAAGGATCCGGGCCGGACCTCGGTCACAAGGTCGCCGTCGTCCTCGTCGTCGCCGGCGTAGCCCTCGCTGTCCTGGCTGGTGATAAAGCCCATTTTCGCCGCCCCGATCCGCGCAGCCACTTCCTCGCTTTCCTGGTAGCGGTATGCGTGCATGAGGTGGGTCATGGACGCGGCCATCCAGGGCGCCGCCCGGGTCTGCCCGGGCCGCTCCACGATAAAGGCGTGGATGATCTCGTCCGCCGGGATCCGTTCCCGGTACCGGCCCTTCATGTAAAAGATGTTTTCACCCGGGTGGTTGGTCAGCACGTGATAGGCGTCCGGCGCTCCCCAGGGGTCCAGCTCCACGCCCATTTTTATGCGGTTGCCGTTGGCCAGCTCCGTTACGTCGTAGTCCATGTCCAGGTGGTCCGGCTCCAGGGCCTGGAGCGCAAAGCGAAACGGGTTGTTGAAGTTTCTCCGCTTGCGGATCAGGACCTCGCCGTCCCGGGCCACGGACTGGATAAACAGCCGCTGGATATCCCGGAAACTCATGCGCCGGGTGACGCTGGCATTTTCCGGCCGGCACCACCTGGCCCAGCCGCTTTCGATTTTTTTGTTTGCGGCCGGGTCCTGTTTTTCCGTGCCGTCCGCCTTGACCCGCTTGGCTTTGACCTGCAGCCCGATGCCGTTCGGCCCCACCACGTTGGTGCCCAGAAGGTGCATAAAGCGCCGGGCATAGTCATTGTTGCGGACCATGTCGCGGGATCTGGCCCGCAGCGTTTTAAGGTCCGCCCGCAGCTCCTCGTCCGCGGTGCGGCTGGTGGTGGTCCACGAGTTGGTCAGGCGATTGACCAGGGCCGCCTCGTAGCCCCGGGACTGGATCCTGGGCCGCGGTGTGTTTTTGGCTTTTTTGCGTTTCAAGAAATTGAACATGATTACAGCCTCGCCAGTATGTTGCCGTCATGCCCGGTGTTGTTTTTGCGGGCCTCGATGCGCTCCTCTTTTTTCACAATCGCCTTATACGTGGCCCGCGCCCGTAACAGGTGCGGCCAGCTCGTCTTTGCCAGGCCCTCGCCGCTCAAAAGCTTTTCCTCCTGGGCACTGGTGGCCCTGCCCTCGATCACTGCCTCCAAGGCGTCCAAAACTTTGCGGGCGTGGCTCCGGTCGTCGTAGCCGTCGGACTGGGCCGCGAAATTGGGCAGGACCTCAAGGGTGCCTTTGTCCGTGTTGTAACGGACCGCGTCGGCCGTCATATAGGCTTGCCACTGGTAAACGCCGGCCGTGTATAGCGCCGTGGTTGCCGCCGCCAGGGTCACCAGGTGGTCGTCGCCGCTTGCCGCGGCCGTGATATTGATCTGCTTGCCGTCCTTGACCAGGCTATAGGTCAAGGTGTAGGTGGTGGCCGGGTAGTCCGCGTCCGAGATCTTCCACTGGACATAGTCGCCCGCGGTGATCTCGCCCGGCTCGGTCGTGGGTATGTCTGGCATGTGCCCCCCTCAAAAAAGGAAAGCCCGGACCGGTGCGAGGTGTGCGGCCGCCGCACCGGCCGGGCTACAAAAAGGAGAAAAGGTTTTTAGACGCCTTAAAGCGTGAACCGCTTTTGGATGAAGGTCAATAACAAGGCGGTACGTTTGCGCCGGAATGAGTACGTTTGCGCCGGAATGCGACGGTTTTACAGAATTTGCAGAATTTGAAGGGAAACGCGACGGGTTGGAAGTGAAAATTTGACTTCCAAAACGGTTGGAAGTCTATAAAAAGACTTCCAATTTTGACAGGCCGACCACAATATGTTGGGGTTCGACGAGCTGCGGCAAATACAATATTTTGTGGTCGGATAAAAAAACGTGTTTGTTAAATTTTAACAAACAAAAAGGGCGGGTCTGCGTGGACGCCGCCCTGACATCTTCATTTTTGTTGGATTGAAAATCCATTATTTATTCCATTACAACATAAAAAGCAGCCAAACAATGCCCCCAGCGGCCCGCTCATGGCCCGGATCCGCTCCGGGTGCCGGCACTCGGTCAGGCACGGCCGCCAGGCGTCCAGGTGGTGCTCGACCGGCGAGTCCTGGCATGGGTGGTGCTCGTCCGGATCCGAGTGAAAATAGACCCGGTCCGATTGAAAACAGTCCATACCGCACAAAAGCACCGGGCCGGCCGTCATGTAACAGGCGCACCAGGTGGCAAAGGTGCCGGTCATGCCGCCGTACAAAAACGGGATATCAAAATCCCAGTCATTGAAACCCGGCACAAAGGTCAACCGCCGGCCCTCGTGCGCCGCCACCACCAGCGGCCAGTCCGGATGATAATCATCGCCAGCCATAACACCGCCGCACTTGACTTTAGGATACCAGCTCGTAATCGTCCGCCCCCCGTCCTCGCCCGTGTGTGCGTAGCCGTCTACATATACAAAGTCAAAGCTTTGATCCGGAAATAGCTCCAGGGCTTCGTCAAAAGTCAACCGTAATAATTTGTAACGCGAAAACAGCCCGATATGTTTTAGGGCCGCGATATATTCTTTTGTGTCGTGATGGTCGGCATAGATATCAACACCAAACAAATAATCAAACAAACTGGACTCAATCATTCGCCTGGAAAAAGCGCCGCCCGCCACGCCCAGCTCAACACCGACCATTACAGCCTCGCGCCGGCGCAAGAGCTTGATAACGTCGTGCCGGTAATAGCCTTTAAGTGTCGTCATTTTCATTGCAATTCCACGCCCATAAGTTTCTCGATCGCCCGCGCCCGGATCCGGATGGATCCGCCTGGCAATTTGAACCAGTCGCCCGGGTCGATCACGGCCAGGTCCGGCTCGTCGATGGCCAGATATCTAAACACAGTTGATCTGCTTACAGCCAATAGCTCCGCCACTTCTGAAACAGTAAACACCTTGGCCCTCCGTTTTATGGGTTTCCGCCTGGACCTCCGGATATCATGCCCAGGCGTGCCGCTGAGCCAGCTCATTACATCCAACCGCCGCCGGACCCGATCCAGGACCCCCTGGGGTGCCGGCGCTTCTTGGTTGATTTTTTTTCGACCGGCTCGTGGCCCTCGTCCTGGGCTGCCCGCTCCGCGGCCTCGCGCTCCGCCTTTTTGGCCAGCTTGTCAATCCGCTTTTTCATCATATGGGCCGCGGCCGCCGCGTAGACCTCCGCGTCCCATAGATGATTGGCCCGCCCCGCCTTTTTCGGCTGCCATTCCTCGACCTCAAGGCGCCCCTTTTTCACCGTGACCTTTTGCTCGGCCGTGATCTGCTCCAGATACTCCAGGCTGGCGCCCTTGTGGATCAGCCAGGCAAAGTCGTTCTCCGGATCCAGACTCATGCGGCGGAAAATAAAGTCCTTGAAATAATCTGTGTCCAGCAGCCACAAGCGAATCCCGCGTCTCATACGCTTTCCGGTCACCGGGTTGACATCCACCATAGTGGACCAAAAAGGCCGCTGGACCCCCCGGCTGGCGCCTTTGATCGGCCGGACCCCGGCCCGTAGCCTGCAAAATTCATAGACCTCGTCGGTCCGGTAGCCGCTGTCAATATTCACCAGGCTGGGGCTCAACGTCTTTTCCTCGTCGCCCATGACCGGGAATTCCATACCCAGGACCCGCTCCTCGATCTCGCCCCATTTCTCGCCCGGCAACTGCCCTTCTTCAACGAGCCAGGATTTCATTTTTGCGCCCCAGGCCCTGATCACGTAATAGAAAAAAAACTTTTGCACATCCACGCCGGCCGTCAAAATCAACGCCCCGGGCGGCACCTGCCCGGCCGGATAATCAACACGCCTTTTTTCCATCTGCGTACTGTCCTGGTATTCGGCCTTTTCGGTCCAGACATCCGCCAGCCAGGAGTTGATAAAATTCATTAGAAGATCATCGGTCTCGGTTGACTCTAGAAACTTAGCCATAATTTCCGACCAGGTAAGCCAGGCGCTATATAGGCAATTGATCCAGAAACCGGCATGATTTCCCGCCGGCCGCTCGCCCAGGATCCGGCCGTCCGGGCCGATTTGCTGGCCTTTAGCCACCCATTTGCCGGCGATCAACATCCGTTCTTTTTCGCTGTCTTTGATCTTTTGCCGGCATTCCGGGCACTCGTACCAGGCCAGTTTTTGCTCCCGGATCCGGCCGGGATCCCGCTCGTCTTCCGGGATCCGGATATTATCAAAATACAGGATCTGATAATGGCCGCAATGCGGGCACGGCACGAAATATTTGCGCTGATCGCTGCGCTGATACTCGTTGTAGATGTAGCCCTTTTTGGTGGTGGGTGTAGATGTTTTTAATATTTTCCGGTTCCAAAATGTCCGGGTCCGCTCGCGGCTTAGCTCGATCGGCGAGGCCTCGCGGCCTGAAAACGGCGGGTATTTGTCCGTTTCATCCAGAAAAAGGTAACGGACCGAAATCCGGGCCAGGGCGGCCGGCGAGTTGGATCCGGCAAAATAGACCGTCATGCGGTCCATGCGGAATTCCTTTTGATGCAGATTGCCGGCGTCGCCCCCAGGACAATGGCGCCGGAGCTGGGCACTTTCCTGAAACATGCTCCGGAGCCGGTTGTGTGCGTAGCTGTAGACGTCGTCCTCTCGTGGCTGGACCAGAAGGGCCGGCCCGGGATCCTGGTCCACCAGATAACCCAGCATGTTCTCAATGGCCGATGTCTTGCCCACCTGGGTGGACGACATAAAGGTAAGCTCCTCGATACGCGGATCAATCAGGGCGTCCATGATCTCGGGCAAATAAGGCGCCCGCTCATTCCGCCACGGCCCGGGCTCCGCATGGTTCTTGATGTCCAAAACCCGATATTTTGCCGCATGCTCCGCCACCGTGATCGGATCCGGCGGCCGCCACGCCTCACGCTCCGCGTCGGTCCATATATTTTCAGCCGGTAACGCCATCCTTCAAAATTCTTTCGTCGTCCACTTCAATGTCTATTTCGTCAAGTACAACAACCATGTGCGCCGTGATTTCCTCGCCCGGTAACATGGTAATGTTGATCCGCTTGCATCTTAATTCGTGGCTAATATCCTTTCCCTTTCTGTCAAAAAATCTTGTGTTCATAGAATGCTTTTTCGCGACAATCTTCATTTTTACCCCTCCGCAAAACGGGCACAAAGGCCCAGCATGAGCTCCTTTAAAAGTGCCTCTGCCTCGCGGGCCGTATTGAGCCCCACGAACCGCGGCGCCCAGGTCCTGGGTGCTGACAGCATGGCGCTTTTAACCACCGTGATCCGGGCCACCCGGCCGGCCTCGACATCCTCTTTCGGGATCAGCTCGCCGCGCCGCTCCTCGTTTGCCAGCCGCAGCTTTTCCGCCTGTTCCTTTTTGACCTCCAGCTCGTAATAGGCCTTGGAATTCGCGACCGGCGCCCCCAAACCATCCACCACCGGGACCGGCTCGTGACTCTCCTCCGGATCCGGCTTAATATATTCCTTGCTGATCGCCCAGGCCTTGATCGCCTCAAGGTCGTAAGAGTCCGGATTTCTCGGCATGTCCTCTTTACACCAGTTCTTGATCGTCTGAACATGCTTACCGAAACGCTCGGCCACTTCCCGCTGGGTCTTGACAATGCCCTCCGGCAATGCCGCCCCGGTCATAATACCGAACCGCTGGCGGTATCCATCCAGTGCCTGGCGCTCGGCCGCCGTCAGGGTCTTGCCGGCCAGGAGCTTGCGCTCCAGGTTGTTGAGCTCGCGGCGCTCCATGTCCTCGATCCTGGCCAGATCCTTTTCCGCCTGGGTCGCCGGCTTT
>Ga0180434_10007368_pt1 | contig 12403 bp, 11 predicted proteins | sample SS_ome_7_FD_132453 | JGI IMG/M metagenome (GOLD analysis project Ga0180434, IMG submission 132453) | Hypersaline lake sediment archaeal communities from the Salton Sea, California, USA - SS_1_D_2 metaG | ecosystem: Environmental > Aquatic > Non-marine Saline and Alkaline > Hypersaline >... | reverse complement strand
GACAAGAAGGGTAGATTTTTTCGCCACACTTCCATAAAATAGGAGGTGAGGCTAAGGTTCTTTGTGTTCAAAAGGGATATACCTTAGTTTCGCGCCTCGGGAGGTGACCGCCTCTCGGGGCATTTTGTTAACAATGTCCCCACCAGCATATAAAAACTCTTCCATTTCATCCAAGAAAAAACTTGGAAGCTCCTTGCTTTGAAATAAGTAAGAGGTTCAGTTATGCTCAAAGTATGAAAATCTATGTCATCATTCTGAATTGGAATGGAAAAGAGGATACCCTTCAGTGCTTGGGAAGCCTGAAAGAAGTGTCCACTCCCCACAAAATTGTCGTTGTTGACAATGGTTCGTCTGATGGGTCTGCAGCAGCTTTTTCAGCAGCTTTTCCTAAGGTGCACCTCATTGAAACAGGGGTAAACCTCGGCTATGCTGAAGGGAATAATGTGGGGATCCGCTACGCTCTTGAAGAGGGGGCAGACTACATCTTTGTCCTGAATAATGATACTGTCGTTACAAAAGATATCCTTGAAAAGTTCTTAATGCGCGATGTTCCGATTCAAGGCGGCAAAGCCCTTTTGATGGATGACCCATTTAAAATCGACCACTTAGGGGGCACATGGAATGCGAAAGAGGGATCTTTCAAACTTATAGGGGCGAATGCTCCAGCAAGCGCATGGACAAACCCTATCTTCTTAGACTACGTTTGTGGAGTGGCGATTTTTGCTAAAGCAGAGGTCTTTAAAAAGGTCGGTCTTTTTGATCCGCGGTTTTTTCTTTTTTGGGAAGAGTCTGATTGGTGCTTTCGGGCAAAAAAACTAGGCTTTGCAGCGCAAGCGTGCCCTGAAGCGATTCTATTCCATAAAAAATCAGCTTCCTTTTCCGGAGGAACACCGCATACATGCTATTTTTGGTGGCGCAATCGTCTCCTTTGGATTGAAAAAAACTGCTCTTTAAAGGAGCAAAAGCATCTTAAGAAAGCGATCCTAAAAGAAAGCCTTCATACATTTAAACTTCTCCTTCTCAAATACCTTCAGTTTCCCTTCTCAAAAAAGACGTATATCAGGCGCCTCCGCCTCCGCTTTTACCGTGCGCTTCTTGCTGGAGTGCGCGACTACTACCTCCGCCGCTTCGGCAATTGCCCAAGGTGGGTTATCCAAGGAATTAAAGAATGACCGCCCATATTATTAATGTTGTTTGGGGAAAAGAGTATGTTCAGACATTTTTGGAAAGGTCGCTTCCCTTCCAATTTTCACCGGGAAATTTAGAAAACTTTGACGGAATCTATGTTCTCTATACAACAGTGAAAGATGAAAAGATTATTCGTGCGCATCCCCACTTTAAAACCCTTGAGTCTTTCCTTACCGTAGAGCTTCGAACGATCAAATGTGAAGAAAATCCCTACACCCTTATGACTGCGTGTCACTGCGATGCGATCAAGCAAGGAAATGCAACGGGTGTTCCTTTGGTCTTTCTCTCCCCTGACTGCATTATTTCCCAAGGGCTTTTTTCCTATCTACAAGAAAATATCGACCAAGGCAAACGTCTTGTTGCCATTTGCAGTATGCGGACTTCAATGGAAAAAATGGAGCCGCATCTATCCCCTTTTAACTATTCCTCTCAAGCACTTGCGAAAATCGCCATTCAAAATCGCCATCCCTATATTGAAAAGTGCTTCATGAAAGAGGGGAAAACACTGGAAAGGCCCAGTCAAATCTACTTCTATCTGGACGAAAACAATGTTCTTGTCCGTGCTTTTCACCTCCACCCTCTGCTTCTTTGGCCGCGCGATCAAACAATCCTTCCTCTTGTCACAACAGATGGCCCTCACTTCCTGGAGCGGGCCGTCCCAAATTTTGAAGAATGGAAAGTGATCACCGACTGCAGTAGAGCTTCTCTCTTTGAGCTTTCCAAGGAGTCTTTTCTCCAAGAGGCTTGCGTAAAGCCCCTCACCCCCTTTGGATTTTTTCGCTGGGCCGATGTTCATGTCACTGCTGGACATCATTTTTTTGCAAAGCATTCAATTATCCTCGGCGATGGCACGGAAAATGAAAAATGGGAGCAAGCAAAACAAGAAGCCGACCGTCTTCTCTCTTCCCTAGAAAAAACGCCTCTTTCCTTCCGGCTTGCCAAACCTTTTCTCATTCTCAGTTTTTACCTTAAAACGCTGTTCCTCATCCTGATCGGAAAGAAGAGTTTCCCTCTTAGCAAAATCCTATCCCATCTAAAGTATATCTTAAAAACCCGCTCGATTCCCTTTTCCTAAAATCCCTAACCTTATATGTAGGGAGTAGGGGGAAGCCAAATGGAAGTTGTCTTTGTTCTCAATTGTGGGAGCTCATCAATCAAATTTCAACTCATTGAGCCAGAGTCAGGTGATGTTTATCTAAAAGGACTTGCCGAGAACTTAAATACGTCCCGTGCAACGTTGAAGTGGTCCAATGGGTCAAAAGACTTAGGAAGGGGAGATTATGACGACGCTTTGGGAGAAATCCTTCATCTTCTAGGGGATGAGAAGATCTTAGGAATAGGACACCGAGTCGTCCATGGTGGAGAGTTTTTCAGCGCCTCAGTCAAAATTGATAAGGATGTGCTCAGCAAAATTAAAGAATGCAACCACTTAGCTCCTTTGCACAACCCTGCAGCTGCGCTTGGAATCGAAATCATGGGGAAAACCTTCCCCGATCTTCCCCAAATTGCCGTCTTTGACACTTCCTTCCATCAATCGATGCCTCAAGTGGCCTACCTCTATGCTCTCCCCTATGAATACTATGAAACATTTCAGATCCGTAGATATGGATTTCATGGAACGAGCCATCGCTATGTTGTCCAAAAAGGGGCGGATGAAATCGGCAAGCCCTTAAGCGAGACGTCTTTTATTAGCTGCCACCTAGGGAATGGTTGTAGCATTGCTGCGGTCAGAGGAGGAGAAAGCCTCGATACCAGCATGGGGCTCACCCCCTTAGAAGGCCTTGTTATGGGGCAGCGTTGTGGGGATCTCGACCCGAGCATTGTAGGGTTTTTAGCGGAAAAATTGCAGGTCAGTGGTGAGGATGTGACTTCAATCCTTAATAAAAAAAGTGGGCTTTTGGGCATTTCAGGTATCAGTGAAGATATGAGACTTCTGACTGAAAGTGCGGATCCTAGAGCAAAACTTGCCATCGATATCTTTTGCTATCGCCTAGCAAAATATATTGCCGCTTACCTTGTTCCTTTGCAGCATATTGATGGCGTGATTTTTACTGGAGGGATTGGAGAAAACGCTTCGGGAATTCGGGATCAAGTCATGACACACCTTAACCCCTTTAACCTAAAAGCGCTTGTCATTCCTACAAATGAAGAACTCATGATTGCACGTGACGCTGCCGCCATCGTGAGGAAAGCGTTATGAAACATACGATCTTAATGGTTCCTATTGGTTTAGGTGTTGGGTTAACAACTGTCTCAATAGGACTAATCCATGCTTTAGAGAGTCAGGGCCTTTCTGTAAATTATCTAAACCCTTTTGGCAATCAGCCCGATCTTGACTTCAACAAGATAGAAAACCTCCTTAGCACAGGGCAAGAAGATGTCATCCTAGAAGCGATTATCGGACAAGTCGAGCAGGAATCAGAGAAGGATGGAATCCTAATCCTTCAAGGAATTATCTCAACTCAACTCCGCCCCTACGCCCCAAGCCTCAACAGTGCCATTGCAAAAGCTCTCGATGCGGAAGTGGTATTTGTCACAACACCCGGAGGAAAATCCCCTTTAGAGTTGAAAGAACAAATCATCATTGAAGCAAAACCCTATGGAGGGATTGAAAACCCTCGAACGATTGGATGTATGATTAACAAGGTGGGCGCACCGGTCGATCAATATGGAACTGCACGGATTGATCTTTTCGATCTTCCTGAAGATCATGCTGAGGAAACGGCGCTATGTCAGATTTTTACCCATCCAAAGTTTAAAGTCCTTGGATGCTTTCCCTGGAATCGTCAACTGATGGCTCCTAGGGTTGAGGATGTTGTTAAATATCTTGATGCAGAAATTATCTCTGAGGGAAACATGAAATTCCATCGCGTCAATTTTTTTGCAATCGCTGCGGCAACAATCGACCATATGGCAAATGTGCTCAAACCCGACGTGATGATTATCACCCCCTCCGATCGATCCGACACTATACTAGCCACATGTATTGCATATCTTAGTGGAATAAAAATTGCTGGTCTTCTTCTAAGCGGAGATTATGCTCCATCTAAAAAAGCCATGGAACTCTGCACGCGTGCGATGCAAGAGGGACTTCCTGTCCTCAAAGTAAAAACCGATACGCTTCGTACTGCAATCTCTCTCCAAAATCTCAATGTAAAGATCCCTGAAGATGATCTTGAAAGGAGAACCGCTCTTAAGGAATATGTTGCCAGCCATATTGATGCACCTTGGGTAAAAGAACTCCTTGGAACGCAAGCAGAGCGCAGCTTGTCCCCACCAGCTTTTCGGTATCAACTTATCGAAAAAGCCAAAAAAGCCTGCAAGCAAATTGTCCTCCCTGAAGGGGAGGAACCTCGCATTATCAAAGCTGCTAGTATCTGCGCACAGCGGAAAATTGCGCAGCCCATTCTTCTAGGCAACCCTGAAAAAATCCAGGATATTGCCAAAAAAAGTGGGATTACACTTACCCCAGATATTCAAATACTCGATCCAGAACCTCTAAGAGAAAAATACCTACCTTCCCTAATGGAACTCCGAAAACATAAGGGAATCACCGAAAAAAATGCATGTGAGGCCCTGCAAGAAAACATTGTTGTAGGAACCCTAATGCTTGCTGAGGGAGTCGTAGATGGCCTGGTGGCCGGAACAATTCATACCACCGCACACACTATCCGTCCCGCACTTATGCTTATTAAAACAAAGCCTGATACCGCCAGAGTCTCCTCGATCTTTTTTATGTGTTTGCCGAAACAAGTATTAGTGTACGGTGACTGCGCTGTGAATCAAAACCCTACAGCAGCAGAACTTGCCGATATCGCCATTCAATGCGCTGACTCCGCAGAGCAGTTTGGAATCCCTCCGCGCGTTGCCATGATTAGCTACTCTACGGGAGCCTCTGGCACGGGCGCTGATGTCGCTAAAGTGAAAGAAGCCACAGAGTTAATAAAACAAAAACGCCCCGATCTTCCTGTGGATGGCCCATTGCAATACGATGCCGCATATAGCGCGGATGTTGCTGCAAAAAAGGCACCCAACAGCCCTGTCGCAGGAAAAGCAACTGTTTATGTTTTTCCTGATCTCAACACCGCAAACACTACTTATAAAGCTGTGCAACGAAGCGCCGATGTTCTTTCTATCGGTCCAATGCTTCAAGGACTCAAGAAACCAGTCAATGATCTTTCTCGCGGCGCACTTGTCGATGACATTGTTTTCACAATCGCAATCACAGCCATACAATCCACATAATCGTTGGTATAAACTCTTGGACCTGCTAAAGTGCAAAAAAAGTAGTCCTTGTTGAGTATGGTATCATGAGAAAAATAATACGTTCTGTTCTTCTGCTTAGTTTAATGGGAAGCTTCCTTGTCTTGTTCACGGGGTGTGATAATAGTCGAGAAGTTGTAAGCAATGTTAGCGAAAAAGAAGCAAATATTATCCTTGTGTTACTTGAGAGTAAAGGCATCCCGGCGATGAAGCAAGCTGCGGCAAGCTCCGGTATTGGGGCGGAAGGGTCTGTTTCAAAATATTCGATTATGGTGCCTGAAAAGTACTCGATTGAAGCCATTGCCTATCTTAACCAAAATGGTTTTCCTAGAGAAAAGGGAACAACCCTTCTCGAGCTTTTTGCAAAACAGGGGCTCATGACTTCTGATAAAGAGGAAACAATTCGATATCAAGCGGGTCTAGCACAACAATTGACAAACACTATTCTAATGATTGATGGTGTTATTGAAGCTAATGTACAAATTTCTTTTCCTCCTGAAGACACAAGCCTTGGACAATCAACCGAAAAGAAACAAATCACAGCTGCCGTTTATGTGAAACATCAAGGGGTCATTGATGATCCCAATATCCATTTAGAAAACAAGATTAAACGTTTAATCTCAGGGAGTGTGACAGGCCTTGATATTAATAACGTCACAGTCGTTTCTGATCGCTCAAGATTTACAGATATCACTTTAGAGCAGATGCCTGAATCCCTTGGTGGAAAACCGGGAGAATACGTCAGCGTGTGGAACATCGTGATGAGTAAAAACTCAGTAAGTCGCTTCCGCGTCCTTTTCTTTATTATTACCTTTATCGCGGTTCTTCTCGCAATAGTACTCGGATGGATCAGCTGGAAATTTTACCCACAACTTAAAAAGAAGGGTGGGCTGAAGGAGCTCTTCAACCCTATTCCCTTAGTTAATACCATCCGTAAAAAACCTCCTTCAGAACCTCCTGGAGAAGGAGGAGTGTAATAGATGAATACCTCCTCATGGGTTGTTTTTAAAAATCTCTTGGAACGAGGGGGTTCGGGGTTGCAGTCATCGGTTGGTCGCTACCTAGCAAGGGAAGAACTCGAAAAACTGGAGAGTGTACGCCCTTCGAAGGGAGATCCATTCTCCCACTCCACAACAATGGAAGCCCGCCTGAGTCGCATTCACTACTCTTGGCTTATTACTTTCCTGGAACCTTTTGCAGAAAACGATAAAGCAAAGATTCTGTCAGTGCTTGATAAGCCCCAATCGACCAAGCTCCAAAACCACTTTAAATTGACCGATACAATCCATCCTCTAAAGGACGTCGCAAAAAACTATTTGGCATCAGCAGTTTATGAATGGTTGATCTCTGATCAAAAAGAGTTTCTTCCTTTTGAATTTTTACCCGACCATCCTTTAAATGCTCTTTTAGATTTATCAAAAAAAGAACTCCAGGTTCTTGTAGATTATCTAGGACTTCATGATCTAGCGATGGAACTCAAACATGTCATTAAGTCGGAACAGATCAAGAAAATCCAAAGAGTTCTTTCCAAGGAAGAACGTGAATACTTGAAATCCTTATTGAAGATAAAAGAGCCTCTTTCCTTTGCAAGATTGAATCTGGACGGCTGGAATGGCGATGGCGAAAAGCTAAAAGCCATCCTGCATCATCGAGGGTTTAATCGCCTCGCAAAAGCCCTTTTTGGTTGTCACCCTTCTCTTCTATGGCATATTTGCCACCGATTAGATACTGGAAGAACAAAAATTCTTCGGAAGTTTTTTACAGATATCAATAACGATGAAGCCCATCAAGCTCTTACAAAACAAATATTAGGACTAATTCCCAAGGTGCATAAAGGATCATGAGTAAGTATTTTTCATTAATATATTCTGGTGAAATTACACAGGGATCGGACGATAAAGTAATCCCCTCGGATGAGTTTAGCGAATTGCTGAAAGCAACCGACGTCTTGAGTAAAGCAAAAGCAGATGTCAAAACCTACCTCGAAAACAATAAAGAGGAGTGTCAAAAGCTCCTTGCTAAAGCGGAAGAAGCAGGGTTTAACAAAGGGCTTTCAGAATTCAATAAACAGATTCTCCATTACCAAGAGAGAGTCAAACAACTGGAGCATGAGCTTCAGAAAACGATCCTTCCTCTTGCATTAAAAGCTGCAAAGAAAATCGTGGGCCGTGAACTAGAACTTAAGCCAGAGACAATCGTCGATATTGTCAGACAAACGTTGAAACCTGTCACACAAAACCACCACATTAAGATCTTTGTTGCAAAGCAAGATAAAGAAGCTTTGGAGGAAAAGAAGAAAGAACTGCGAGACATTCTCGAACACGTCCAAACATTTATCATAGAAGAACGGGAAGATATTACTCCTGGGGGTTGTATTATTGAGACGGAAGCTGGTATCATCAACGCAAGTTTAGAAAACCAGTGGCGCGCTCTTGAATCAGCCTTCGAGACGTTTATGAAACGAAAATGATAATTAATAAAAAGTTTCTCCTTTTGATCTTTTGCTTCCTATGCTTTGTTGCACACTCAGCCTATGCTGAAGAAGAAGGTGTTGCGGGGGCGATTGCAAAAATTGCCGAACAAACCCAACAGGGCGAAGGCGATGCTGCTCAAGCATCGGATGAAAAGGGAGGCGGCGAGCCAAATGTCATTACGATGATGGCTGTCATCACCTTAGTTGCTCTTCTTCCATATGTTATCATCCTCTTAACTTCTTTCCTCAAAATCGTCATAGTCCTTTCTCTTCTCAGAAATGCCTTGGGTGTCCAGCAATCACCCCCGAACCAAGCTCTGACGGGAATTGCCCTATTGATGAGTATTTATGTGATGTTTCCAACCTGTGTTGCGATGTATGATGCCGGGAAAGAGTATATCAGCAAGGACGCCCCAAAAAATCTCTTTTCCCAAAGCTCAGCAGTTTACATCTACAACATTGTCGAAAAAACTAAAGAACCACTCAAACAGTTTTTAGTGCGGAATATGACCGTTAGTCACCAAAGAAATTTCTATCAACTTGCATACCAAAGCATGCCGCAAGACTTTAAGAAAGACCTAAAAATGGATGATTTTATTGTCCTTGCTCCCGCCTATATTACCTCTCAATTGAAAGGGGCATTTGAAATCGGTGTCCTGATTTACCTCCCCTTCTTTGTCATTGACCTTGTAACTTCAAACATTCTCCTTGCAATGGGAATGATGATGCTTTCTCCTTTGACGATTGCCCTTCCATTAAAACTTCTCCTAATTGTAATGACGGACGGTTGGACAATGGTCATTCAAGGGTTGGTACAAACGTATAAACAGTAGGAGTTATCCTTGTACGAGTCGGAAATTTATCAACTCTCCTATCAAGCCCTTCTTCTGATATTAATCCTATCAGGGCCTCCGATTTTAATTAGTATGACTTTTGGACTTTCCGTCGCGATATTCCAGGCTGCAACGCAGATTCAAGAACAAACTCTCTCCTTCACTGTAAAACTTGTTGCAGTGATTATGACTCTCATTTTTATGGGAGGCTTTTTAAGTGCCCAAATTATGCAATTTGCTAATAATATTTTCCTGAATTTCCCTAAGTGGAACACATGAAACTGTCCCTCTATCGCCTCAAAACGCTACCTACTGACTCCGTTGTTGAGATAGCCTCATGAACTATGCTGAGCTCTATTCAAACCTTCCAAACATCAGCATCATGCAAGTCCTTTCCGTTTTCTTTTTGATTATCATGCGGATCGCTCCTTCCTTAGTCCTTGCTCCTTTCTTTGGAGCAAAGCTTGCTCCAGGAATTGCCAGAATGGGCCTTGCTATCTGTGTTGCAACAATCTTTCTCCCCTTTATTGCCGTAAAAACAACTGGACCAATCGGATTTAGCAACACCTATATTCTGTATTCTTTGAAGGAAATATTAGTCGGTCTCCTACTAGGATTTTTTATTACAGTCCCCTTTTACATGGTCCAAACCGCTGGTACCATTATTGACTACTTAAGGGGAGCCTCGATCATGCAAGCACAAGATCCTTCAATGCAAACTCAAACATCTCCGATCGGAATCCTTTTTAATTACATCTTAATTGTTATCTTCTTTCAAATTGATGGACCCTTTCTCTTCTTTGATGCACTCATGAAGTCATACGAGCTTATTCCCCCTGATAAACTGATCAACCCTCACTTCCTTTCCGTGAAGAGTAATTTTTGGAAAGTAACTTTTGATCTTGTGAATCAAATTGTTACGATAGCAATTCAATTGGCAGCGCCTGCGCTTGTTGCAATTCTAATGGCCGAAATGTTCTTAGGGATAGCCAACCGACTAGCTCCTCAAGTTCAGATTGCTTTCCTTGGAATGTCGATTAAATCATTGCTTGGGCTTGGGCTTCTCTTTGCCGCTTGGTACTTCATCCTAAAACAGTTCACAAAGCAAGGCTACAGTTGGCTAGAACTTTTGAATAAACTCATCTATTCGATGCAAGGATTAAACCCTTAAGGCCTATCCTTAGAATTCTCCCAACTTGATTTTTTTCTTGCAGCTGCATATACCTTGTGAAAAGCACTATATAAAAGGAATCATCTATGAAATACCTCGCATCTTTTCTCGCACTTTGTGCAACGGCTTTTTGCGCTACGCAGCATGAAGCTCCCGTAGTAGCTCCGGGAAGTGTTACCCCTCCAAATCATATTACACCAGGAGCAGGTCCGCGGGTTGACCATGGAATCGATGCCTTTATTACTGGGGATTTTATCTATTGGACTGCGCGAACAGACAACCTTTCCTATGTTATGACGGGCGCGGGGAATAGCATCACAAGTGTTGGCAAAGGAAGCACAAAGTACCCTGACTGGAGCTGGAACCCAGGATTCAAGGCAGGGCTTGGACTTAACCTTCCTCATGACAGTTGGGACGTGTGTGCTGAATACACATGGTACTATTCAAGCGCTTCCAATACGTCGGATGCGAGCGGAAATGGAATGCTTCCAACGTGGGATGTTGCAAACATCAATAGCTTAATCCAAAATAACGATTCGATTGTTCAAGCACGTGGAGAGTGGGACATTCACTTCTACGCCATCGATGTCAGTTTAGGTCGGAACTATTTTATCAGCCGCTTTCTAACGCTCCGCCCATTTGTAGGATTCAAAGGGAGCTGGATTGATCAAGACTACAGCGTTCGATACAACCTTGAAACAACACCCATTGATACTTCATTAAAAATGGAAAATGATCAGGGCTACTGGGGCATTGGGCTTCGCTCTGGTTTAAAAACCGCATGGCACATCGATCCTTCATGGAGTCTATATGGAGATTTTGCTTTAGCAACCCTTTGGAGCCAGTTTAATGTTACAAGAAGAGACACACGAACTGATAGCCGAAATCCAGGAGTTGGAAACCCTTCACTTAATACACCAATTACATCCATTCATGTGGAAGACAATTTTCATACCATCAAAGGTGTGCTAGAATTTGGGATGGGTCTTAGAGGAGAATGGTGGTTTTTTGAAAACCGTTACCACTTTATGATCCAAGCAGGATGGGAAGAACAACTCTGGATTAATCACAACAACTTTGAAAAAGTGCTTGTTGTGCAGGCTGATCATGGGGATTTAATCTTGCAAGGACTCACAATAAAACTACGTTTCGATTTCTAGAGAAATCTCAATACAAACAGGGATAAAAACTGAACATTTTTTTTGTGTTCAGTTTTTTTTTCTTGCCAAAGAAATCCCATGTAGAGTTTGATAGTACTTCAAAAGAAATAAAAACCCTTTCTGAGCTACGTGAGAGAAACAAAAAAAGGGTGCAAGAGAAAAAATGCTTGCACAATTGTTCTTAAGTCGTTTAAAAGGGAAAAAACATTAATGAATGATATTTTAGCATTTCTGTAACAGGGAGAAAACTCAGAATGGAAGTGAAACTCAGGAAACTCTGGCCTCTAGTAGGGGCACTGTGTGCAACTGTGTTTAGTTCTGCTTTTGCTCATAGCAACTACTCTAGTGGTAGCAATGGTAGCAGTGGCAGCAGCTATGGATCTAGTATGGATTCAAGCAGTGGTAGCACGCAATCAGGACAAGGAACCTACCAACGTGGGACCTTTAGAGAAATTACACCAAACGCAGGACCTCGTGTCGCTCACGGCGCTGATGTTTTCATCACCGCTGACTTCATCTGGTGGAACGCTTCGCAAGAAGGCATCAGCTACGCAGTAACAGGATTTGTTACTGATGATGGTGCTGATCCATTTACAAGCGCTTCCAAAGGGAAGTACGACTACGTCGGTTCAGATTGGGCTCCAGGCTTTAAAGTTGGACTAGGTTTAAACCTAAGCCACGACGGTTGGGACCTTTATTCTCAGTACACTTGGCTTCATGCTAGTGACAGTAGCTCACTAAGCAGAACAGATGGTGTCGCCTACGCTGGTTCTCTTCTTCCTTTTGATGATGGACCAACAATTACTGGAAATAAGGTCAAAGCAGATTGGGATCTTCATTTCAATGTGATCGATCTTGAGCTAGGAAGAAATTTCTACCTCAGCCAATTCCTTACAATGAGACCTTTCATTGGTTTTAAAGCAACATGGCAGGATCAAGACCTAAAAGTCACTACTGAGTCTAATCAGTTTGAGATTGATGGTGATGGTCAACAACCTGACACTCCAGTAACAGGGCCTTTCGTTCACAAAAACGCAACTGATGTCTGGGGCATTGGTGTTCGTGGTGGACTAAATGTTTCTTGGTACATGTCTAAGAGCTGGAGCTTTTATGGTGACTTTGCTTGGACCACTATGTGGACCGACTATGATAAGTTGACCAGAAGTGATACTCTGTATGACTCTACAACAGGGAACTCTAAAACATACTTCAACGTAAGCAACGATGATATCTATGCTGTAAAATACATTGGAGAGATGGAACTAGGTCTTCGTTGGGAAATGTGGTTCTACGATGATAACTACCATTTTGCGAT
>Ga0180434_10007366_pt1 | contig 12405 bp, 12 predicted proteins | sample SS_ome_7_FD_132453 | JGI IMG/M metagenome (GOLD analysis project Ga0180434, IMG submission 132453) | Hypersaline lake sediment archaeal communities from the Salton Sea, California, USA - SS_1_D_2 metaG | ecosystem: Environmental > Aquatic > Non-marine Saline and Alkaline > Hypersaline >... | reverse complement strand
TGCCGATCCCGACGCCGACCCGACGCCGATCCTCAGTGGTCTGCCGGACGGGACGGTGCCCGAGGCGATGGTCTCGCCTGTCGCGCCGGAGACGGAGGCGGCGGACGACGAGGACGCGGATACCGATCAGCCAGCCGACCCTGACGGTGGTCAGCCGACGCCGTCCGACGAAGAAGGGATCGTCTTCTAGTGGACGCGGACGGGATCGTCGGTGTGTGCAACGCGCTGGGCCTGCGCCACGGCCGGGTCCGCGACACCAAGCGCGGGCCGAACATCTCGATGGCCTGCCCGCTTGCCGCGATCACACACGGCGATCCCGATGACCGCAACAAGAGCTGCTCGGTCTCCGTCGACCCGGACGGTCTGAGCTACGCCAAGTGCTTCAGCTGGAACTGCGGCTACAACGGCACCTTCTTTGGGCTGCTTCAGAAGGCGATCCTCGGGATGCCGACGCCGCCCGAGCATCTGCTGGAGATGCTCGAGCGGATCGCCGAGACCGAGCAGGACAACCCGGAGTCGCGTGCCAGGCGCATGAGGGAGCAGCTCGAGATTCAGCAGGGCGAGGAGAGCAACCCGAAGCCGCTGCCGCCGCGCGAGGTTGAGCGGGACGTGCTAGAGGAGGCGGTGTTCGCGCCGTTCTCTCGGAAGATCCCGAAGTACGCGGTCGATCGCGGTGTCGACAAGGAAGCGGCTGCGGCCTGGGACCTTGGCTACGACGAGGGCCAGGGTCGGCTCGTCTTCCCGGTGCGCAGGGGCGACGGTGCTCTGGTGGGCATGACCGGCCGGATTACGCCGGAAGCGCAATGCCGTGCCGCGAACCGTGGGGCCGAGGTTACCAAGTACCACAACTACTCCGGCCTCAACAAGACGCGCTACCTCTACGGCGTGCACACGTGGACCGACAAGAAGCTGCCGATCGTTCTGGTCGAGGGACCACTGGACGCGGTGCGTACCTGGATGGCCTTGCGCGATCGAGGGGTCAACGTGGCCGCGACGATGGGCGAGGGATTCTCGTCGGACCATCGGCGCATCGTGCGCGGGGCCTGGCCGCCGGTCGTCTATATCTTCGCTGACGGGGATTCGGCCGGGCGCCGGATGGCCGAGAAGATTCACTACCTGCTCGACGACGCGCTCATGCTCAAGCTGATGCGCTGTCCGGTACGCGTGTGGGAGGATGACGAGACCGGCGAGGAGCACAAGGAGTACTCCGATCCGGGGAGTATGACCGACGAGGAGATCGTCTACGCCTTCGAGAACGCGGAGGTCATCCTGGGCGAGATCAGGTGGTAGGAGGAATAGGATGGCCGGTCGAGCCAGTCGAGCCAAAGCCTCGGATGTGATCAGGGCGCTGAAGGGGCGTGGTGGGCTCACGCCCCTGACACCGCCTCCGCCATGTCCGCCCCCTCCGGTGGCCATCAAGATGCCATCGCCGAAGGCCGCGCCGAAGGCAACCCAGAAGGCGCCGCCGCCGAAGAAGAACGGCAAGGCCGATAAGGACTTCTACCTCAGGCCGTCGTGGTACGACGACCTGAAGGCGTTCGTGGACGCAGGCGTGTCGGTGCTCCTGATCGGCCCAGCTGGCTCCGGCAAAAGCCGGGGCGTGAAGGAGGTCTTCAAGGAGCGGCAGCAGTTCCTCCGCGTCGTCTCGTGTACGCCGAGGCTGAACGCGAACGACCTGGAGGGCGACTTCGATCTGCTCGTCGAGAACGGCAAGCAGGTCACCAAGTTCTCCCCCGCCGGTCCCGCTCTGGCCAGCCAGCATGGCGATGGGCTTCTGTTCGATGAGGTGGACGCGGCCCCGGCCGAGGCTATGTACTCGGTCTACCGGCTCCTCGACGGCGAGGAGATGCACATCGTTCGCAAGGGGCAGGACGCGCTCGTCCAGCGGCATCCCGAGCTGCGGATCGTCGGGACGCAGAACACCGAGGGGCGCGGCGACGATCGTGGGCTCTACCACGGCCGGTCGCACCAAGACGAGGCGTTCCTCGACAGGTGGGAGAACACGATTCGGGTGAGCTATCCCACGCCCGACGACGAGGCGGTCATCCTCTGCGGTCGGACCGGGATTGGCGAGGTCCAGGCGAAGCGGATCGTGGCGGCGGCCAACGCCTTCCGGGCCGCGCTCGCGAACGGCGACGAGATCATGTTCACATGCTCGTTGCGGCGGACGCTCGCTGTGGCCGCGAACCTCGCGCGCGGTCACACGCCCAGGCGCGCCTGGGAGTTCGCGGTGCTCAATCGGGCGACTCCCGAGGACGCGGCCAGGATGCCCGAGACGCTGAACAGGATCTACGGAACGAAGTGGTAGCTCGCCGTGCGCTGATGGACGCGCAGCAGTCTGTCGTTACTGGGCTGCTGCGAGAGGGGGTGACGGTCGTCTTCGACGCCGAGACTCCCTATGCGGACCTTCACGCGCGCGTGATGCACGTGCGCCCGTTGCCGGAGGAGGTTGACGAGACGGCGCTCCTCCATCTGCGGGCCGACTGCGACCACGAGATGTGCCATCTCGCTCAGTCCGATCCGAAGGTGCTCGACAAGATCGAGCGGCCGATGCTCAAGCTGGTCCACAACGCGATCGAGGACGGCTTTGTCGAGCTGTGGGGCTCGTCGATGTGGTTCGGTGTGGCTGAGAATCTACGCCGCTCAAACGCGCTGGTCAGCGCAGACCTGCGAGAGAGGGCGACCGGGGCTCGGTCGTGCACGCGGGCGCGCGCTGTCAGCGCTCTCCAGTTTCTCGTCATGGGCGAGGACACCAAGGACGTGTGCGATCGGCTCGGCGATGACATTCGCCCGCTGATCGGGGAGATCGGCGGACTCCTCCCAGAGCTTCGCCAGGTGCGCAGTAGTTCGGCCGGGCGAGTTGTGGCCGAGAAGGTCTGCGACATCTGGCGCTGGGGCAACCGCTCCGAGCCGAGGAACAAGCCGCTGTGTGCCGATGAGAAGACGCGCGCCCGAGAGGACAAGGTAGCCGTGCAGCTCGAAGCGATGCCCACGCTCGCCAAGGCCAGGAAGAAGGTCATTCGCACGATCGGGGCCGCGCCCGGTTCCTATCGCGCTTACACCAACCGCGATGTTATCGAGACGGTGCAGGTTACGGCCGATCATAGGACCGGGGTGAGCGAGTTCATCCGCTCGGTCCGGCACGTGGTGCCGCCGCTCCGTAGGCGGCTGCTGATGGAGTTCCGGTCGGTCGGTCGGCGCTACGAGTACGACCGCAGGAGCGGTCAGCTCGACCGCAGCGCCCTTCACCGTGTTGCGCTCGGCGACGACCGGGTCTTCAGGCGCGAGGTTCCTGTTCCCGTGGTCGATGCCGATGTGACCCTACTGGTGGACATCTCCGGGTCGATGACGCTCAAGGCGCCGTCCGGCGGCACGCGCATTCAGCTGGCTGCCCAGGCGGCTGGCGCAACCAGCATGGTGCTGGACCTGATCGGCGTCTCGAACGAGTGCCTGGCGTTCACGACGCGCGACAGCTTCGTTCCGCCCGGTGTGCGCGTGTCCTTCGATCGCGGCGTCTACCAGCGAGTACGCGCGCTCCGTCACCTGGTGGTCAAGGACGTCCGCCAGAGTTTCCGCCAGGCGCGCGCGGCCTTCGTGTCGATGGCGGAGTTCATGGGCTGCGACGAGAACATCGACGGCGAGTCCCTGCTCTGGGCGGCTCGCAGGCTCCTCGCGCGCGCGAGACCCGGCGTTGTGCCCATCCTGATCGTCTACAGCGACGGCGAGCCCGCCAGTTCGCCCGAGGAGGCGCACGTTCTCGCTGACCACCTCAAGCGGTCCGTCGAGCGGATCACCGCCGCTGGCGTCGTCGTGCTGATGATCGGGATCGGTACCGACTCCGTACGCCGTTTCTGCCGGGACTCAACGGTGATCGGCAACATAAGTGATCTGACGGAAGCGAGTTACGAGCTGCTGCGTAGGGTGCTCCGGCGATCTCAGAATCTCCGATTCTGACGGGCGCCCCGGGTATAACGATGCCACGGCCCAGTCGTGTGAGAGACAAAAGGGTCGAGAAAGAGGAGTTCTATGGGATACGCAGGAGACGGTGGACCTCCCCCGCCCCCGGGGCAAGGAGGAGGCTTCCGAAGGAACGAGCCGCAGTACGGCTTCAGCGAGCAGGTCACCAAGGACGGCAAGACCTTCATGAAGAGGGTCAAGACCTGGTACATGCCGCCCGGGGCGAACGACAAGCCCTGTGTCATGCTCGACCGGAAGGGTGATCGCTACACCCTCACGGTCCACGAGTTCGTCGGCCCGGACGGCCGGAAGGGCTCGATGGTGCGCTGCATCGCGCGTGCGAACCCCAAGGAGGGCTGCCCGCTCTGCGAGGCCCTCGGCAAGGAGGGGCGCTGGTACTGGGCGCTCACGTGCATCGACCAGAGTCGGTTCATCCCCAAGGAGGGGAAGAACGTCGGCAACGTCTACACCAACTTCCGGCGGCTGATCCTGGTCACGTCGAAGCAGTTCGACGACATGAAGGGCATCGAGAACAAGGCGGAGGACGGCTGGCACGGTCGACGGTTCGACGTCTCGCGCGCCGATGACTCGAAGAGCGCGAAGATCGGCACGTCCTGGTACCCCAAGACGGAGCGGCCGGTGCTCACCGACGACGAGATGAAGGCCGAATTCGAGGAGGCGGCGGCCAACTACGGCATCCCCGTCGAGAACTTCATCGAGCCGTTCGACTACGACACCGTGCTGGCTCTCCCGTCCTATGAGGACGCCAAGCAGATCGCCGCTGCGATCAAGGGCACGGTCGACGGCGGCGGCGACGACTCCCCGGACGGAGATTCAGGGGCAATCAGCTTCTGAGCTAGCCTACACACGCTAGTGCCGGGACCAGGTCACCACACCTGGTCCCGGCCGGAGCTTGCATGAAAAGCCCCTGGCTACAGTCGTTCCGCGTTGATGTCCAAGACGGCTGCCCAGACATCCCCGACGAGAGCTGTGACGTCGCGATCTTCTCGCCGCCCTACAAGAAGGCGGACGGCTACAGCGACGATCTGATGTTCGATCTCGGTCAGGTGCTCATCAGGGTGATGAAGTCCGGCGGCCGTGTCTTCCTCAACTTCGGCTTCTTGCGCGAGTCTCTCGGTCGACCCTACTGCGCGCTCGGTCAGCTGGTAGCCGGAAGCTGGTGGAACGCCGACGAGACCGGGCACGGTGGACTCGAGTACGGCCAGACGATCGCCTGGGTGAAGAGCGCCGCCTTCCCGAGCTGGCGCGAGCTGATCCTCGAGTATCTCAAGACGCTCCCGCGCCACGGCCTGGCCGCCCAGAGCGTGATCAGGAAGATCCTCCGCGAGCCGGGCCGGATGACCCAGCGCGGCCACTACCAACCGATCACTGGCACCCGCAAGGTCTTGAACTACTGCTGGGAGCCGGTCTTCACGCTGTGGAAGCCCCCCGAGCCCGACTTCGACAGGCTCGCAGTCGGCGTCCCGTTCACGCACAAGAGCAACCGGACGCGCGGGACGCGCGGCCGTCACGGCGATCTCCATTGCGCGGGCGACGTGTGGTTCATCCCGCACAAGACGACCGGCAAGGAGAAGAAGAAGCTGCACAAGCACGAGTTCCCCGAGGCGCTCGCCGAGCGCGCGCTGAAGGTGAGCGGCGTGCAGCCCGGCGGGACGGTCTTCGATCCGTTCCTCGGCTCAGGAACCACCGCCGTGGTCGCGAAGCGACTGGGGCTGAACGTCTACGGAACCGACAGAGACCACCGGGAGCTGCGCGTGGCGCGGACGCGGTGGAGCAAGGAGGGGTAGCCAACCGAACGTCTTCACGGCCCCTCGTATCGGCCCGATGTGTCTTCGGGCGACAGAGACCCGGAAACGAGAGGCTCACTTCAGCGTGGCGTGCCGGGCCGCCACTGAGAGAGTTCTCATGCCACAGCTCATCAAAGACATCGACACCGGCGACGTAGAGCCGGAGCGCCTCATCGAGGCCGCGCGAGATCGCGGCGCGTTCGTATTCGATTTGGAAACTACCGGATTGGTGCCCAGGCGGGATCGTATCGAAGGTATCGCCTTCTACGTTCCGCCAGATCCGGTCACCAGGCTCGGGGACGTCGTTCGCGAACCGCAGCCCGAACTTCGAGCCTGGTACCCCTTCATCCCTGACTCATTCCGCACCTGGGTTCAGCCGGACGACGGCAGTAAGCCGATCGTCAGGAACCTCCGGCCCGCGATGCCGCAGGCCGAGACGATGAACGCGCTCCGGCCGCTGTTCGAGGACAGCCCGGGGACGATCGCGGTCGCCCACAACGCCAAGTTCGACGTGGCGTTCCTCAAGTATGCGAGCGGGTGCGCTCGAGGCTTCTGGATGGAGCGCTCGGCCGTCGATCAGCTGGGCGACCTGGTGCGCGGCGAGGACGACGACCCGGCCGTGTGGTGGTGCAACGGCCTGCTCCTCGCCGACTCGATGCTGGCCGACTTCCTCTGCGACGAGAATCTCTACCAGTACGGCCTGAAGCACCGGGTGAAGGACGTGCTCGGCCACGAGATGACGACCTACATGGACGTGGCTCGCACCCGCAAGCAGGGCGTGCTGTCGTTCATGGCCGACGACGTCCAGACGCTCGGCTACTACGCGATGGAGGACTGCTACTGGACCTGGATGCTGTTCGAGGACCGGATGAGGGAGCTGGACAGCCAGACGCCCGGCACGCCGATTCCCGAGGACGCGGTGGACGCGCTCGCCTGGCTCTATGAGGAGGGGCTAAAGCTCAGTCCGTTCGACAAGACCCGGGCGATGGGCAACCTCGAGCGGCTCTTCTGGGGAATCGACATGAGGATCTGCCAGATCCTCGAAGAGATGGAGAGCACCGGCATCCTCATCGACTGGAAGTGGCTCCGGCAGGTCACCAAGGATCTGGAGGAGAAGAAAGAGAAGATCATCCGCCGGATCGAGGAGCGCGTCGGCTGGACGCTCAACCCGAACAGCCAGCCGCAGGTCAGCTCGCTGCTCTTTACCGCGAAGGAGCACGGCGGCCTGGGCCTCTCCTCCAAGGGGATCAAGCGCGGCAAGAGCGGCGCGATCTCGACCGGGTCGAAGGAGATCGGGCACCTCCGCCAGGCTGATCCGGTCGTGGCCGACATCCTCGACTGGCGATCGGCCGACACCGTGCGCGCGAACTTCTCCGAGAAGCTCGCTCGGATCGCTCAGGAGGAGCCCGACTGCCGGGTCTACTCTCACTTCAATCAGACCGGCACGGTGATCCATAGGCTCAGTTGCGTCTCCGGTTCTACGAAGCTCTCTATTCGCGTAGGAAACGACGATTCCAAGCGTTCAATCAGAATTTCAGACATGCAGCCCGCCGATGGGCCGGTATGGATCGAGACGCACAAGGGGCGGGAGCGCCGGATCACGCACCGGATCAACAAAGGTCCGGGCTTCATGTTCGACGTGGAGACCGACGATGGTCGAACGATTCGCTGTACCGAGGATCATATCTTTCTCACTGATCGTGCGTGGCTCCCGCTCAAGGACATTCAAGCGACCGACTCTCTGGTCGGACCTGATCACCAGCTGGCCGCGATTGCTTCCGTTGTTCCGGCAGGCGTAGAGACCGTCTGGGACATCACCGTCGAGGAAGATGCCAGCTACGTCGCGCACGGGTTCCTGAACCACAACAGCTCGGATCCCGTCAACCTCCAGAATCAGCCCCGCGACCGCAACCTGATCCGCAAGGCGTTCTGCGCCTACTTCGAGGACGAACTGGAGCCGGACATGCTCCTGTTCGGCGCCGACTACGGGCAGGTCGAGCTGCGCGTGGCCGCGCACCTCTCTGGCGACAAGGGCATGACGGAGGTCTACCAGACCGGCAAGCCGTGCACGCGCGGGCCTCGCGGGGGCGCCTGCGAGCGCTACAAATGGTGGGAGTGCGAGAACAAGCACGAGGATGGCTCCTACTGCGGTCACACGTGGATCCCGAAGCAGTGGGATCCGAAGAAGCCCGGCGCTCCTCTCACATGCCCCAAGTGCGGCGGGCCGGAGATCGGCCACCAGAAGCGGTGCCGTCACGTGGACCTGCACCAGCGCACGGCCGAGGACGTCGGTGTCCCCCGCAACCCGCTCGCGAAGAATGCGAATTTCGGACTGCTGTACCGGATGGCCGCGCCTCGGTTCTGCCAGTACGCGAACCTCTACGACAAGAACGGTGAGCCGAGGATCGACTACGCGCAGGCGCTGATCGATGGGTGGTTCAACGCCTACCCGGCGATCCAGCCGTTCCACGACCGCACCGAGCGCTGGCTGCGGCAGAACGGCTGGTACGCCTGCACGCTGACTGGGCGGCGGCGGCGCCTCGACCGGGAGCGCTGGAAGAACGAGTACCGCGCGGTCACCCAAGGGATCCAGTTCCGCGTCAGCGGCTCGGCACAGGACATCCTCAAGCGCGCGATGGTGGACATCGCCGAGGAGCGCGAGCGGAAGATCTTCTGGTCCCGGCCTGCCGAGCGGAAGCTCTGGAAGAAGCTCCGCTACATCATCCAGGTGCACGACGAGGTCATGCTCCAGGGTGCGGCGGCGCTCAAGGACGAGACGATCGAGCTGATCAACGACAAGATGTGCGGCGCGGCCACGCTGAACGTGCCACTGACGGCGGACTGTAAGGCGGGGAGGACGTGGGATGACATTCACTGAAGTCTTTATGGTGCAGTAGGTTATGCCCAAGCCGACCGAGTATCCGACCGTAGCTCTCACCAAGCTGAAGCTCGACAAGAAGATCAAGGCGCTCGTGCCCAGGCCATCGAAGGAGGACCGGGCCTCGCTCAAGGCGGGGCTCAGGGCCGAGGGGCAGAAGAAGCCTGTCTCGGTTCTCCCAGACTGGACCCTGGTGGACGGCTATACGCGCTACGAGCTGCTGAAGAACGACGGCGCCAAGAAGATCAAGTACGAGGTCGTGGCCAAGCCTCCGACCGAGGCCGATCTGCATCTCTTCGCGATCTCGGTCAACTTGGAGCGGCGCCAGCTCGATGACTTCCAGCGCGGCGAGCTGATCCTCTCGCGCAAGGAGATCGTCGAGCGGGTCCAGGCCCAGGCCGAGAAGGCGAGGACAGCTGGACGGCGCAGGGGCGGCGCGGCTGGCAGGGGCAAGCCGAAGCCGAGGAAGAGCAAGGAGGACTCGGGGGACACTCGTCCCCCAAGCACTCGTAGGGAGAAGGATCGCGGCCCGCGTTCGCGCGATCTCCTCGCCAAGGCCGGGGGTCTTCGGTCCGGCCGCCAGCTCGAGAAGATCGCCAAGATCAAGGACGTCGGTACGTCCGAGCAGCAGGAGCGGGTCCGAGAGAAGAAGGCCACCATCAACCAGGTCTACAACGAGATCCGCAAGGCAGAGAAGGCTGAGGAGGCGGCGAAGAAGGCGGCCAAGATCAAGCCCGAGGAACTGGGCGGCAAGGTCGTCCATGCCGATGCGTTCGAGATGGAGGTCGAGAACCCTGGCACCGTGGACCTGGTCATTGTCGACCCGCCCTACGGGATCGCGCACGAGGCCAAGGGCATCAAGCAGGCCGGGGCGATGGTCTCGGTCTCCGAGGCCCTCGTCGAGTGGGGTCTGGAGGACGGCATCGCGATGATGGCCGACAGCCTAGCGCTGATCGACAAGCTCCTCCGGGCGGGCGGCTCCTACTACCTCTTCCTCGACCGCCTCCTGGTGACGCTCGCCTGGGAGCAGTCCATTCGGCTCGGGCTCAAGCCGCGCAACACCGTCTACTGGGGGAAGACGAATCCTACACCGAGCGGCCGGGGCAACTGGTCCTCCGCTGTCGAGGCCATGATCTACGGCGTGAAGCCTGGGAAGAAGCACACCTGGAACCTGCCCGGCGATGCGCCAAACCTCATCATGACGCCGGTTGTCGCAGGCAAGGAGCGCACCGACCACCGGACGCAGAAGCCCGAGGCCCTCTACCAGAAGCTCATGGAGGCCAGCTCCAATCCCGGCGACCTGGTCTGTGACTTCATGGCCGGGTCTGGGACATGCGGCGCAGTTGCGAGGAGGCTCAAGCGGCGCTTCATCCTGGTGGAGAAGCTCAAGAAGAACGTCAACCTCATCAAGGCGAGGTTGGCCTGATGATTCACACGTCCAAAGCCCAGGCGAAAAGCAAGGAGGTGAGGCAATGGCGGGTGGTGCGTACGGTGTTCGCGCGAGCGAACGCGAGATCGGGAGGATCATGAGGCTCCACGACGAGGGGCTGAACTACGAGCAGATTGCTCGTCGGTTCAACCTGACCGCGCGAACGATCTCTAGGATCGTCAAGCGCGAGAAGGCGAAGCGCGGGCGGGGAGAGAAACAGCTCGCGTGATCAGAGCGACGTGTCAATTCTGTAGGAGGCCGGTCTTCGTGGACGAGAGGGTACGGGCGACGATGGAGTTGCACAAGAACGCGAAGGGCGTGACGTGCGAGGGGTCAGGTCGCCGGATTGACCGGAGCCTGATCCCCTCCTGGCACCCGATGCACGTATGTGGGATGTTCTGCGATGGCCAGGATGGGATGTTCTCGCGATGCCAGGAGGCGAAGCGGCTCGGGCCACCCTCCGCTGTCGATCAACTCAGCAAGCTAGTGGATGAATGAGCAAGCTACGACGACAGCGCGCCTTTGACGACGGCGCCGGGATTCAGTCCAAGTTGCCCGAGGGCGACTCGCCGCAGTCGCGCGCGGTCAGCGCTGGCGAGGTTGCAGACGATCTGGTCACGCCTGATGACGTGGGTCAGCTGGGCGATGCGGTCAACAAGATCATCTGCGGGGACGCGGAAGAGACGCTGAAGCGGCTGCCGGACGGGTGCATCACGTGCGCGATCACCTCGCCGCCCTACTGGAACCTCGTGGACTACGGCTTCGACGAGCAGATCGGCCAGCGGTCCTACGCTTCCTACCGATCCAGGTTCGCCCAGGTCTGGTCCGAGATCGAGCGCGTGCTCGCGCCCAACGGCAAGCTCTGCCTGAACGTGCCGATCATGCCGGTCCGCAAGGCGGTCTCGGCCGAGCACTTCGGAAAGACGCACACGCGGCTGCTGCTCGACCTGCCCGGCGATCTGAAGACTGACATCCTGACCGACACGGACCTGCTCTACTACAGTCTCTACGCGTGGGAGAAGCAGACCACTGAGAAGATGTTCGGCAGCTATCCCTTCCCGCCGAACCTCTACGAACGGAACTACGTCGAGTTCATCCTCGTGTTCGTCAAGCCCGGCAAGCCTCCCAAGTACGACTCGGCGATCAAGGAAGCGTCGAAGCTCACGTCCGAGGAGTGGATGGAGTTGACCAAGCAGATCTGGTGGATCTACCCGGCCAACGTGGCCAGGAAAACAGGGCACCCGGCGCCGTTCCCCGAGGCACTGCCCAACCGGCTGATCAGCATGTACACCTTCGCGCAGACGGACGGGCACCCCGGCGACATCGTCCTCGATCCATTCGCTGGCTGGGGGACGACCTGCGTCGCGGCCAAGCGGACCGGCCGGAGGTTCATCGGCATCGATGGTTCGCCGTCGTTCTGTCGAGAAGCGAACCACCTGCTGGCGGAAACGCCGGTGACCGGCCCACGGGTCATGCCAGCCACGCAGCCCTCCAAAGGCAGCCTGGTAGAGTAGGAGTATGACGAATCCGGCTCACGTGCTGTGGCCGCCGCCAGGCTACTTCTGGTCCAAGAACCCGACCGTCACGACGCGGGACAAGACCGTCGTGATCTACCCGCTCGACGACGACGTTGTGGTAGGCGGCACGCAGCGCTACCAGCTCCCCGACGCGCCGGTCGAGCCGGGTTCCGTCTTCGTGGACGGCTACCTGTGGTCCCAGCCCACCGGAGAGCTGATCGCGCCCGATGGGACGCTCGCAGGCGAAGTGGACTTCATCACGGGTCTGCTCTCGATCGACACGACCGTGAGTTCAGGCATCACGTCGCGCCGCGCGCAGTATGTCGTCGCGGCTTGAGGTGACCGGCGAGTTCCACCAGGTCGACAGGCCGAACGGGCCGATCTCTAAGCACTACAACGAGGCGATGGAGCCGCTCCGCGTGTTGTTGAGAGAGCCCTCCGCCGTCGAGCGGCTGGCCGCACTGGAGGATCCCGAGATCGCTGCGCGGGTAGCGAGGTGTGATCGGTTCCGTTCTTACTACCCGGGGACGGTCGAGATCACGAACCTCTAGGGTAGAACGATAGCGTCCGAGAGAGGTCGGCCGGTGTTCTACTACTACGGGGCGAAGAACCGCTACGCCAAGCGCTATCCGGCTCCGCAGCACTCGCTGATCGTGGAGCCGTTCGCGGGCTCTGCTGGATACGCCATGCGTCACCTGGAGCAGGATGGTGGCCTGCGCGCGGTGCTGGTCGAGAAGGACCCGCGCGTCGCCGAGCTGTGGCGGCGGCTGCTGGGGATGTCCCCCGAGGAGGTCGAGAGCTACCCGCTACCGGACG
>Ga0180434_10007365_pt1 | contig 12405 bp, 11 predicted proteins | sample SS_ome_7_FD_132453 | JGI IMG/M metagenome (GOLD analysis project Ga0180434, IMG submission 132453) | Hypersaline lake sediment archaeal communities from the Salton Sea, California, USA - SS_1_D_2 metaG | ecosystem: Environmental > Aquatic > Non-marine Saline and Alkaline > Hypersaline >... | reverse complement strand
GTGCTCGTCATCGAGTTCGAGGGAGAAAGCCGAGTGTCCGTACCAGGTCAGTCGGGTCGTCATCTTGAGCCTCCTTTGAGCTAGTGGGCCTTCCGAACGCGGAGTGGCGAGAGAATGGTTTCTTGTGACGTCCGTGCCGGCCACGGCAGACAGGTGCGTAAGTCACTCTGGAATCGAGTATAGTAGAAGGGTACACCGGTGTCAACGCGTTACGAAGGTGCCTGGAAGAGAGTATGCGCCGTGAGTTGGTGGGCTAATCGGCGAGGGAGAGAGGTTTGGCTGGCAGCGGCGTCCACGCAGCAGGGATCTGAAACGCTCTGGGTCTTGAAGTGGTGATTCTGGGGCCTGGCAAGGGGGTTGACAAGCGGCATGAGGATGTGGTATAGTAGCGACGATGGTTTGGAGGGGGGGTAGTCATTGTCCGTTTCGATGTTGAGTGATAGAGTGGAGATGGAATCGAAGGAAGAGCAAGCAGCGTCTGAACTTGAAGGGTTGAGCGGTGAGGACTACTTGCTGGTCAAAGCTGACGAACAGGATTTCATCACCTATGATGACATTCTCACCGCCTTCCCAGAGGCCGAAGAGAGTCTGGACGAGATTGAGGATATCCTGGTCACACTGATCGAAGCTGATGTCGAAATCGGTGATCTTGATGAGAAGCGGACTCGGTCTGCCAAGTCGACTGATGATCGCGGGCGGGATGGGGGTCAAGACTCTGATAATGGCGCTCCGCTGGATGCAATTAGAGTAGATGATTCCATCGGTCTGTATTTGAAGGAGATCGGACAGGTCCCCCTTCTGACGCGGGAAGAAGAGATCTCTCTGGCCAAGCGGATGGAGGTCGGTAAGAATGCGAGAACTCAACTCCGCGGTGATGGTCTTAGTGGAGTTGAACGGGCGCGATTGGAGGCTGTGGCACAGGATGGGCTGAGGGCCCGTGGGCATTTGGTAAGAGCGAACTCGCGCCTGGTTGTGAGTGTGGCTAAGAAGTACATGGGGCGCGGTGTGCCTTTCATCGATCTGATTCAGGAAGGCAATATCGGGCTGATCCGCGCGGCCAAGAAGTTTGACTACACAATGGGGAACAAGTTCTCCACGTACGCGACGTGGTGGATTCGACAGGCCGTGACCAGGGCGATTGCAGATCAGAGTCGGACTATCCGTATCCCTGTTCATATGGGAGACCAGATCAACAAGCTTCTTCGCACGACTCATCGGCTCACTCAGGAGCTGGGTAGGGACCCGACCCCGGAGGAGATGGCCGGAGCCCTGGATCTTGCCACGGATAAGGTAGAGAATATGCTACAGGTCGCTCGTCGGCCCCTCTCCCTCGAGCTGCCGATCGACGAAGAGGGCGATAGTGAGCTGGGCGACTTCATTGAGAATGATGAGGCCGTTGCTCCGGCTGATGTCGTTTCCTCCGCAATCCTGCGCGATCTGCTCCAGGATGTTCTTGAGGACCTGCCCCCCAGGGAGGTACGTATCCTCCAGATGCGCTATGGACTCGTTGACGGTGAGACGTACACGCTCGAGGAGGTTGGGCAGAAGCTGGGCGTGACACGGGAGCGTATCCGGCAGATCGAGGTCCAGGCCCTGAGTCGGCTCCGGCACCCCGCCCACGCGCGGAAGCTCCGCGACTTCTTGGTCTAACGTCGGCGTCGCAGTTTCTTAGAATCACGAAGCGAGGTCCTCCGGAGTCACTCCGGAGGACCTCGCTTCCTTTTGTCTGGGGCAAGGACGGTGCAGAAAGCCTAGTTTGTGTGCGCTAGCGATGTGTCGTGGATCGCGGCTGGTAGGGGATGGGCTGAGACACATGCTTAACGGGCGGAGAGGGGCCGATGCGTGGACCATGGCGTACGTCGACGAGGGGCTGTTGTGAAGAATACGTGCGGTGCGCTGGACACATGGCTCCGACAGTGCGGTGCTTGGCAGGCGGTGCAGTTTCGGGACGTTGTCGCCGCCTCCAGGGTGTGTTAGAATAGCGGGCCGTGAACGATCCACACGAGACGGGCCGAAGCCATTTCCGAGTGCCCCGCCCAGGGCTGTGGGTCGGATGTCGGCGGATGACTGACACAGTCCTTCCCAGGAGCCGGGGCATAGCCTCCAAGCGACGCCTATGCTAGACTTGCTCAGCCTCACGGTAATCTTGCCTCTCCTTGGGGCAGCAGGGATTCTCCTCTTGTCGGGAGTCATTTCCAGTGTCGGGAGGAAGCGAGTCTATTTCAGGTTGCTTGTCGGGCTATTGCCGATCACGATTGTGGGTCTGGCGTCGCTCGTCGTACTGACGGGTCGAGGGGATGGGAGAATAGCCCTTGCCTCCTTATACCCCTCATCGTTGGCGGAGTCTGGCGTCGAACTGCGTTGGGATTCGACCCTATGGCCCCTGGGGCTTGGACTCTCCATTAGCTCGGGATGTCTGCTCCTGGCAACCGGGGGCAGGCGAGAGGGGGCGTCACACTCGGTGCCTGTGATCCTCGCGCTGTTGGGCTCCGGACTGGCGAGTCTCTGGTCGGGCAACCCGCTGACAACGATGGTCAGTTGGGCTTTGTATGATCTAATGCTGGCCTTGGGCTGGGTGGCGAGCGGGGCAGATCGGCAAGAGGCCGTGCGCGTCTTAATGGTAGGAGTGGGCTCCGGAGTCCTGCTGTGGGCTGGTGTTGCGGCACAAGGAGCTGGCGTTGGAAGTGTTGCATGGGGACTGCTTCCAGCCGGGGGTCCTGGGATGGTGATCTGGACAATCGCGGGTCTCGTGCGGATCGGAGCCTATCCTCTCCACACTTGGGTTCCGCGCAGGCTTCCATCCGGGTCGGCGCCGACGGCTATGCTGCTCCTGAGCCCTCTACTGGGCTGGGGGCTGTGGATTCGTCTTTTATTGGCGGGGGACGGAGGGCTGCCGGTGGCTCGGTGGATGATCGCACCGGCCCTGTTGACGCTGCTAGCGGGCAGCATCCTGGCGTGGACAGAGAATGAGGTTCGCAGGTCGCGGGGTTGGATCAGCATGGCGGGGAATGGCACTATTCTGCTGGCAACTGTTCTCTCACATCTGCGGGGGGCCGAGGCGGGGGCGCTGGCGTTGGCTTCCGCGGGGGGGATGATGCTAGGGGCGGTGGGGTGGATGCTGAGTACGACCATGCTTTTCCTGGGCCGGAGCATTCACCGGGACGAAGGAGTGGACCTGATTGGGTGGCTTTGGGCGGTGCCGTCGCTGATCGGTGCCCTGTCGTTGGTTGGTGCACCACTGACGGCTGGCTATGTGGGGGTTTCTTCGGCTCTGTCAGGGGTTTCGAAGACCCGCGCTTTGGGCTTGCTCGTGGGTGGGTTTGTCGGGCATCTCCTGGTATCTGCGTCAACGGCTAGGTGGCTCCGATCGTCTGATCCAAGTGATGGGATGGGAGGAGGGTTCTTGGAGAGGATAGCGTACGGAGCAAGTCTCGGAGGTCTGGGTGTCGCCGTGGTCGTATTCGGGGTAATTCCAGCTCGCGTAATCGCTGGTGAGGGTTTTTCGCCCGATTTGACGCTTCGTGGTCTGCTCACCGGCGTCCCGCTGGCCGGATGGCTGATGTGGGGAGGAGGTGTGTTGGTTGGAGGGATGGTTGGTTGGTTGGAGAGTGGGTTCCGTCCGCGGGTGTCCCTTTGGCTGGATGCGCTTCACGATGTGGTGTTACTGGAATGGGGGTACGGGCTGGTTGCGGGAGCAGTGGAACAGGGGCTTGGGATGATTCGCATGATGGACGCGATCCTGGGCGGTCGCGCGGCCATTCTCTGGTCCTCAGTTTTCCTGCTCATCGTTGTGTTGATGATGGTGGGGTAGCCGTGTTTCTACTGGAAGAACTGCTTTCGAGATTGGTGCTGTTGACCGCCCTTCCGGCTGGCATAGGCGTGGTGATTTCGGCCACGCTGTTGGTGGTAAGCCGGGATTGGAGACTGAACGTCTTTGCATTGGCTGCTCAATACTTCTTCTTGACGTTGTCGATGACGCAGGTGGTGCGAGTAGAGATGGCGGCGGTGAAGGGCTTGATCGGCTGGGTGATCTGTCTGGTCTTCTATATGACGGAGCAGCAAGCGCAATCGTCAGGACAGACCGGGGAATCGGCTGAGGACGTGGCGTTGGAAAGTTGGTTTGGGGCGCGACTCCGTCTGTGGAGGCATGAGGGCATTTCGGCGCAGGCGGCGTTTAGTTTCCTGGCGGCGCTGTTGGTGGGCGCAGCGATCTATGCTGGGGCGTCTGCGATTTCGCTGCCGGAGTTGCCGACTGATTTGAGTTTGATCTGCTACTACTTGACGGCGGTCGGGATTCTCCTCTTGGGGTTGAGTCAGGACCCGCTGCGCGTGGGCGTTGGGCTGCTGACGATTCTGTCGGGATTCGATCTCTTTTACGTTGCGCTGGAGCCGAGCCTGGTCGTCACGGGCCTCGTGGGGTCGATCAGTTTTGTTGTGGCGCTGGGTACGGCTTATTTGAAGGCTGCGTTGGCCGTGGGGACGGAGGAGACGCCCGCGTGATAGCAGGACTTCTTCTGTTTCTCGTCCTGCCGCTGGTTATGGGAGGGACGGTTTACGCCCTGCGTCGATGGGCGACGCTCTCAGCGCTGCTGTCCGTTGGGATGAGTGTAGCACTGGGTCTGATGATCTTGGTGCTGCCGTTGGGTAGAACCATCGAGATTTGGGGGCGACAGATTGTGATGGGGGGGACGCTCTCCTTCTTGGGGAGGGAGCTGATCCTCGAGGACGTTGATAGGGTGGCCATGGCCTTTCTCTACCTGACAGCGTCTGGCACGTTCCTACTTGCATGGCAGACATCGCCTGGATCACTGCTGTTCCCGGTAGGGTTTGGGGTCCTCAGCTTGTTCAGCGGGTCACTGCTGATTCGGCCGCTGATCTACGCTGTACTTCTCTTTGAGATTGCAGTCGCCATATCGGTGTTTGGGCTCCAGGCGGAGGGAGGGCGACCGGGGAAGGGGGCCCTCCAGTATCTCTCATTCTCCTTGCTGGGAATGCCGGGCCTGCTGGTCATTCACTGGCTGATGGACCGCTACGCCTTGACGCCTGACAATACCGGTCTGCGAGACACAGCTGCGGGTCTATTGGCGTTATCGTTTATGTTGTTGATGGGAGGTACTCCCTTTCACTGGTGGATGCCTGCCGTTGCGGACGACGGTGAACCGATGGCAGGCGCGTTCGCCTTCAGCGTGAACCACGCGGCCGTCTGGTTTCTCTTGCTCGGCTTCTTAGAGACGTATCCGGACATAGCCGCCTACGGGCGCTTTGGACCCCTGGTGGCGGGGGTTGGGCTGGCCATGATTGGGGTCGGTGGCGTTCTGGCGGCGGCACAGCGACGGCCTGGGAGGATCTTGGGCTATGCCGTGCTGGCGGACAGCGGTGCTGCGCTCGTGGCTCTTGGGCTGAGCAGCGAGGCAGGTCTGGCGCTGGCCCTCCTATGCATTCTATCTCGTCCGTTTGGTGTCTTACTCATGGCGGCGGGGATAAGGGGACTGAAGGACCGTCGACGTGATCTCGGATGGCGGGCCGGGAGTGCAAGAGGCCTGGTGACTGAAGCCCCTTGGAGCACGCTGGCGTTCTTGATTGGAGGGTTGTCGATCGCGGGTTTACCCATCACGGCGGGTTTCGCTGCGAGGTGGTCACTCTATCGCGGGCTGGGGCGTGCGGGACTTGTGGCGGTGCTCTTAATGATGGCGGCCAGTCTGGGTGTGATGATTGGGGTCTGGCGAGTTCTCTCTGTCGTAATGGCGGAATGGGAACCGGAAGACGTAAAGAGAGGCGAGCTCGGCCGGGTTGAGCGTGAGGGTTGGGCGAGGGGGACTGTGGTGCTGGTGGGCGTGGTCGCGTGCGTGGTGGTTGGTTTGGTACCGCAGGCGCTGGCCCCGACGGCGTCGCGCCTGGCCGGGTTGTACACCTTCTTGGTTCGCTGAAGCGTGTGCTATGCGGCTTGGGAGGACCTGGTCTATGGTGGATTGCGTCGCATCTGTTTCGGGTGTCGCTAGGATTTTTCAGAGAGGGTAAGGAGTCGTTCGTAGGTGGAGCTTCCTGCTGATCTGCAGTTCAGTCAGGCGAGCCTGCAGGACTATGCGGAGTGTGCCCGGCGGTTCCATCTCCGCTATGTCCTGCGATTGCGTTGGCCTGCTGAGGAGACAACGCGGGCCACGGAGAATGAGCGACGCCAGCGGAAGGGAGCGACGCTTCATCGTCTTATTCGCCAGCACGTGGTTGGGGTCCCTGTGGAGGCGCTGTCGCGAAGCATAAGCGACATCGAGGTCCGGCGATGGTGGGAAAGCTATCTCGACTTACGACCAGCGGCGCACTCTACGATGCGGCATCCAGAGGTGACGCTCTCGACCTTGGTTGGTCAGTACTCGCTGACGGCACGCTATGACCTCATCGCCGTCGACGGAGACCGCGAGGTTATGGTATTTGACTGGAAGACGTACCGAAAGCGGCCTCAGCGGAGATGGCTGGCGAGACGGCTGCAGACAAGGGTATACCCCTATGTGTTGGTTCGGGCGTGGGATGCGCTAGGTGAGGAGGGCTCCGTCCAGCCGAGTCAAGTGTCGATGTCCTATTGGTTTGCTGAGTTTCCATCGACGACGGAGGTGTTCGGATATGATGAAGAGCAATTTCGTGCGGATGGGAAGTATCTCCAGAGGCTGGTATTGGAGATTGGCGAGCGCACAGCGGCGTGCGTGGAGGGAGAGCTTCTCCCGCGGACTAGCGACAGGGAGCGGTGTCAATTCTGCCGCTATCGGTCGCTGTGTCGGAGGGGCGTAGAGCCTGGTGACGTCAACGCGGCTATGGCAGAGTTGGCCTCGGAAGAGCTTTCGGACTTCAACCTGGACTTTGAGCAGATAGCTGAGTTTGAGATGGGTTGAGCCGGTAACGGGTGACAGCGCGGCGGGTTTGTGGCTGAAGGACACGGTCAGAGGGGCTGGAAACCGGCAGTCCGCGCCTGAGGTCTATGCCTAGATGCGGGAGAGAATCCCCAGTGTGGCGGTCCACACCAGGACTTGGACCAGGACCGTGGCGCCCCACAGGAGGTAGCTAGCCAGGCGGCTGCGGCGGTAGAGGACAGCTCCTAATGAACCGTTTAGGATCAGGGTCAGCATGCCGATTAGAGGCACCCTGAAGAGTTCGGTCCTGGGACCCAATCGATCCGGGGCGCCTGATGGACCAAAATGGAGTGGGATCAGCGCGGGCAGGCTGGGGAAGCGGTAGCTGACGATCGCCAGGAGGGAGACGAAGGCCAGGGCGCCCACGGCAAGAAGGACCAGCCCCAACGAGTCCCGCCAGATGGGCCAGTCGAGGATGGGTGGGCGGCGGGTGGATTGCTCGATGGTCTGCGTGGGGCCCATCTGGACCCTTTGCTGGAGGGAGTCGAGGAACGCTTCTCGACGGGCGGGCGACAAGGCGTAGACGAGGCCCGGTGTCGCAACAAAGATCTGGTCCCGAAGCGGCCGGGTGGCGTAGAAGAGTGTGGGCCCACCGTCCTCCAGTTCTCCATAGCCTACCCAGTGGCCTGGCCAGCGACCGCCGTAGAAGTGAACCTCGCCTTTGATGTCGTCGCCGGTGAAGACTCTCTCAATCGCTCCCGTGGGGATGATCTGTTGGGAGGTTCCCCAATGGATGATGAGCGCGTTGCGGTCGAGCCTGTAGCTGGCGCCTGCCAGGCCGTAGACCCAATAGGCAATCAAGCCGACCAGGATGAGGCCTAGGGTGGTGGCGAGCCCGACGAGGAAGGTGCCGAAGGTGACGGGCCGGGAGGCCGCGACGCCGACAAGGGCCGCGTTGCCGAGGAGGATAGAGCACATCAAGCCTAGGCCAATGCCGAATCCCCTTCCGACGTTGACGCCCCACTTGCTCATAGTCGCGTTTTCGCTCACGATCGCGGATTATACCAGGGTGATGGTGAAGGACAACCGGTGGGCGGGGGGGAAGGGCACAAAGAGGTGGGGGGCCCGATCACGAGGCGCAGAGGGTTGCGGTGGCGGGCACGTGGGAGTCAAGGTGATGGCGGCACGCGGGTGCGCAGACGACTTGTTACGGAGATCGGCCATGGTTGGAGGCCCTTGACGCCCGTGTACTGATTAGTTGTGACGGGCATGCGTGGCAAGCGTACGGTCCTGAAGTGGAATGCACCTGGAAGGTGCATTCCACCCCCATGCGGCGACAACTCGTTTGTGCACTCGCGGCACGCGTGGGCCTCTCAAGGGGTCTGGTAGAGAGAGAGGCCCTTCGGAGTTCCGCGTGGGGAGGAAAGGCGTCCAGTAGCTGCCAGCAGTTGGGTGGGTAGGGGAGCTGCTATTGGCCGAGATGCATGGGCATGATGACGTGGGTGAACCCGTCGCCCCCCACGGGCCGGATGACGCCGGGGCTTGAGGGCGTCGTCGTGTCCAGGCTGACCTGGGGAGCGTTGGTCACCGAGAGAACGTCAATGAGGTACTTGACGTTAAAGGCGATCTCAACACTCTCCCCCTCGATGGTGGCGTCGAGTTCGCTCACGTCCTCGCCTGTCTCGGCTGACGTAGCGGAGACGCGGACGCGCCCGGGCTCCAGGTCGTTCCCCGGCTCAACTTGGATTCTGCTGATGTTGGCCGCGTCGCGTGCGAAGATCTGTGCCATCTTGCAAGCCTTTAGAAAGGACGCGGCATCGATGACGGTGTGGGTGTTCCGGTCTCGGGGAATGATCTGACGATAGTCCGGGAAGTTTCCGTCGATGAGTTGGGAGACGAGCACGATGTCGGTGAGTTCAAAGATGACCTGATTCCGCTCGGCAGTGACGTGGATGGAGATGGGATCCTCTTGATCGCCGCTGATGCGCCGGAGCTCAGTTAGTGCTTGGGCGGGGATGATGATGCTGAAGGGGTCAGACACGGCGTCGGGAAGGTCGACGGTGCGCACGGAGAGGCGGAAGCCATCGGCGGCGGCGAGGGTTAGTTTCTGGTTCTCAAACTGGGCGAGTACGCCAGTGAGGATCGGACGGCTCTCATCCGTGGCTGCTGCGAAGGCCACTTGCTCGACGGCCTCACGGAGAACGTCGGGCTCGATGGGAATGCCGGCGGCGTCGTCATCGGGGACGGTGACGATAGGGAACTCCTGGGCATCGATGCCTTTAATGTTGGCCTCGCTGCGTGCAGCGCGCACATTGAGCGTCTGCGTGCGAACCACCAGCTCCAGGTCAACGTGCCCTGGTGGAAGGGCATTGATCAAGTCGATGAAGGTGCGGGCCGGAACTGTGGTGGCTCCCTCTTCGTCGACTTTCGCGCCAATCCAACAGTTGATACCTACCTCAAGGTCAGTGGCGGAGAGGCGCAGTCGCCCGCCATCGGTCTCCAAGAGGACGTTTCCCAGGACGGGCAGGGTGGAACGGGGCGAGACCGCGCGGCCGACGATGCCTAGGCCCTCGGCCAGGTTTTCTTGTAGGCAGGAGACCTTCATCAGTGTGACCCTCCTCAGTGATGCTGGTCAGGCTTGGTTAGGCAGTCAGTATACACCAAGTGTGAGACCGGCACAAGTCTAAGAGTCTTCGATCTCTTCCCATCCGGGCACGTGGAGACGGACGAGGTCCCCATGGTGGTCGACGATTGCCCGGAAGCCGGCCATCCAGAGGGCGGTCCGTAGTTGATCTGCGTCGACGGCGCCGGGTTCTAGGATCTTATCCATGTGATCGATAGCATGCGCGACCGAGGCGCGCGTGAAGAGGTTTTCATCGCCCAGCAGACGGATGACGCCATCGGTCACGAGGTCACCCATTGCCTGGATCCGCTCCTGGAGGCGGCAGACGATCTGTCGGTCGAGCTGGGTCGCGTCGACGTGACGAAGGAAGTCGTCCTCGGGGATGGCATAGAATGGTTCACCGCCGATGGTGGTGACCTCGGCTCGTTCACCTTCTTCGTTGAAGACGAGATCGGCGAAGAGGGCGCCAGTTGCCCGGCTAGCCATCGTAGGCCTCGGCCTTGTTAGACTCACCGGGTTGCCGGGCAGACGGGGAGGTACAGTGCTGTTCGTTGCGGGTTGGTCGGAAGTCGTAGATGCCGTCGTGGAGGGGATAGGAGCGACGGCAGGCGTGGCAGACGAGGGCCTGGCGATGTTCGGTCAGGTCGGTGGAGCCGCAGTTTATGCAGCGGAACAGGTCTCGGACGGGGCTCATGGGCTGGCCGGCGGTGTGATTGGCCCGGACGAATACGCTAGGTGAGAGGGCCGCAACACGTCCCAGGGGCTGACACAGGCGGTCGAGGGCGACGAGAAGAGGCGTGGGCAGGAATCTCTTGAGGATGGCGAGGCGGAAGGTGGAGACAGCGCGACGGTCGCGTGGCTCAAGGCCCTGCTTGCGCAGCAGGTGATTGATCCATACTGGGTGAAAGTCGAAGTTGAGGGAGGCAAACTCGACTGGGTCCTTTTCAAACGGTGACCAGGTCTGTCGGCCAAGGATGAACCGAAGGATGGCTTTCAAATTTCTCTTGTTGGCGAACTCAAGGATGAGGGTGCCGTCGGATGCCAGGATGTGGCCCACTCCGCGGAGGACCGCCGGTGCGTTTGTGGCGTGATGCAGGGCGCGGACGATGACGACCGTGTCGAACGTTGCAGCTGCGAAGGGCAGGCGGTAGAAGTCGCCGGCGACGTAGGTGAGGTTTGGCCCGCCGGCGCCGCCGTGGCCCCATAGGCGGCGAGCTTCGCGCAGCTGCGATAGGGCGTAGTCGAAGATGAGCACCTCGTCGTATCCTGCGTAAAGGGGCACGAGGCGGCCGTATCCGCCGCCGATGTCGATGAGGCGGCGCCCTGTGGAGGGGAGCATTCGTTGAAGGGCGATGCGCTCCGCGCCGTGCTCGTATTCCCGTCCGGCGCCCCAGAATTCTGTACGGTATGCCGAGCCCTCGTAGTCGCAGACCGGGTGATTTGTCTGGGGGGTCACGATTGGGCTCGCTCCCGATAGCCGTGGCCTACTGTGTTGGCGGGCGAGCGCGTGGAGGCGGGTGACCGTGCGGCACGCGGCGCCGTGGCCGTGGAGGTGTCCTTGTGAGGACGGGGAAGTGGTGCGCAATGCTTGGTATGTGCGCCGGTAGGACGTGTGCCGGGCTGTTCGTAGGGTGCGTGGAATGGGGCACAGTGTGGGTGCTGTGCCTGGGATGGTGAGGTGACTCCATCTGGGTGCAAAGTAGCTCCTCCTGTTGCTTCCGTCGATGCGGTGGTCTGGGACGAGGATGGCGTTCCAGATGACTAGGAATATTAGCATCATCCTTTGGAGGCGGCAACTGGGGATGGCGGGAGCGACTTCGGTGGGCTTGGGTCGGAGGCGTTTGTGGGCGGAGCACCGGCCCACCTGTTTGGGGGGGGGTGAGGAGAGCGCTCTGTGTTTCACGTGAAACGTCGCGGGCCCGACCATTGGGCTCCCCCGGGGGGGGGCTTGGAGGTGTTTCACGTGAAACATCCAGGGCAGCGTGCTTCGTCTCAACCTCATCAGTACGGGGCGGCCCGGCGACATCGAAGGGGCCCGAGAGATGGGGCGATGGTTCCCGCGAAGACTGACGGTCATGGTAGGCGGTCACCCCTCTGCCCTCGAATGATCGGTTCAGTCGCTGTCGCACGGTCGCTGGGGCAAGGTGCGATTCCCGGTGTGCTTTGGGATGCGTCGCAAGAGGGGTCTTGGTCGGTCGACACCAGCCGCCGAAGGTTCCTCGAGCCACGCGTCGAGAGTCTTGGAACCTCAGCTGCAAGGTTGACCGAAGACCGACGGGACAGACAGCCGGGGCTCTGAGAGGGGTACTCCACCGCATCTGTCCCTGGCGACCGCCCCTGCGAACCGCCTGGAAGCCTCAAGGGGGCGAGAGACATCTCTGTCGGCTGTTGCCCGAGTGGACCTCTCCCGCCGGGCAGCGTCTCAACGACCGTCCACATGCTCGGTGGGCAGGGATTTCGCTGGCGACGACACGGTTGCCCGGGCTGGTCTGAGGCACGACGCCGGGCCCTTCCATCTTCTGTTGCGGTGGATGCTGACCGCGGGCTGTGTGTCACGGGTACCTGGTCGGGGTCGCCGTGATCGTGGCCCGACCAGGGCTCCTGGATCCTGGGCAGGCGCAAGTTGCTGAGCGAGGGGGTGGAATGCATGCGACCTCGTCGAGAGCAGCCCACCGCGGTTCCCCCACGCTTGTTCCGCCGGAGACCCAGCCGGGGCAGCTTCCTCAGCCCTCGACCTTCATCCGTCAACGCCAGAGCCAACGCGAGCCTCTTATGTGCAGACTGACGGCCTTCACCCCGTCGAGCGTGACACAATCATTGCCCGATAAGGCCAATTGAGCCAGGAGCACTTGTTTTAGGAATTGAGCAGATTGAGGTATCATACAGCTGAGAGTGAAAGGATACCTTGAAAGTGACAGACAACCAACAAGACTGGCGAGTGTT